>Ga0136623_10000333_pt1 | contig 13605 bp, 18 predicted proteins | sample AntDrymUQ4492106_2_FD_104656 | JGI IMG/M metagenome (GOLD analysis project Ga0136623, IMG submission 104656) | Polar desert sand microbial communities from Dry Valleys, Antarctica - metaG UQ449 (21.06) | ecosystem: Environmental > Terrestrial > Soil > Desert | place: Antarctica: Dry Valley...
CCCGAGCGACGACGCTGATCCCTCCATCCCCAAGCGCACGAGCCTCCGTCGCAGCCCACAGTCGGCGCATCTGCTCGTCCATCACGCCACGAAGCGCCTCGAACTTCTCGGCAATGCGCGATTGAGCGCAAATATGCAACGCACGACGAACACTTCAAAGTAGTCTTCAAGGCTATCCAACAACTCCTCACTCCGCCAGAGGAGCCGCCGAAAAGAAGGATAGGGTTCGGAGTGGAATAACCCCACAGGACTGGAACAATAAGGAAAAAACCATCGGTACCAGCGATGGTTTTTACCTGTTGCTCGCTGCTCGTCCCCCCATGGACGCCGCGCCGGGGGATGGCGCGGCGGCTTCTTCAAAGTTGCCCCAAAAACATCAAGAAGAAGGCCCTCCCGCTCCGTCCGAGTGCCGTGGTGGTGTGGATTCCGGCTCTCGGTCTCCTCATTGTACTCGCCGTTCTCGGCCGTCAAGTTCGGCTATGGTCGCCCGAGTACGGGCGGCCACAGGAGGCCTTCGTTCCGCCTCGCGCGAGTCCAACTTGACTCAGAAGGGAGCCGTCCGGCCGCCGGGTCGGACGGTTTTCTCCGTCTCTTCTTATTAATCGCTTCATTACCAATTGTACCATGAACACCATCACTATCATGCACCTCGCAGACCTCTACGACTTTATGAGGTCCACGCGGATGCAGCCCACGTACCTCTCCCTCGTTGACATTGCCGGCGTCATCCGCGACATCTTCGATGACTCTGACCGAGAACGACTCGCGGAACTCTTGATGCAAGAGTGAGAGCGGAGAAGGGGCCGATCGGAGGCCCCTTTCTTCCTGATGATTTGTGGGGCAGCCCGCCCACCCCGAGCAGCCGCGAAGGGGATCCGTACCGAACCCCTCAACCCGGTACGCACGTAACGGCCGAAATCGCCTCACGGAGAAGCCTCAGGAGAGGCGCGCGGCACCCTACCCTGTAGGGTATAGCGACCCCGCCCCGCTTCCTCGATGCGCGTCGGCTCGCTGTCGCAGGTGCGACGGCAAGGCGCCCTTCTCGCTCTCGGTGATGTCGGCTCGGAGCCCATTCGAGGACTAGGCGTAGTGAGGTATGTAGGGGAGCTCGAGCCGCTCAGCGAGCTTCACGGCTCGGTTGACGGCGACGCGGTGCGACTGCGAGGCAAGCTCCGAATGGCGCAGGTTCACCATCGTGTAAGGCCTGACGTTGCTGGACGGGGCGTACTCAACGTCGAGGAGGTCAACCATGACCGCGCGCATGCGTGCACCCTATCACTTTTTTGTGCGGCGCGGCACGCCGCTCTCCCTAAACCACCGTGTCTGTCTACGAAGACGTTACCAACCAGATCGTTTCAGAGCTTGAGAAGGGCGTGGCGCCGTGGGTAAAGCCCTGGAGATGCACCATGCCGATGAACTTCGTTTCAGGAAGAGAGTATAGGGGAATAAACGTGATGCTCTTGTGGGGAAGGTCGAGCTTCACCAAAAAGGATGGTGCCGAAGACAGGGAAGAAAAAGAGATCCACTTCCTCAAGTTTTATTGGGTGTTCAACCTGGAGCAAACCGAAGGCATACCGCATGAAGCCAAGGAGAAGCCCACCATCGAACCCATAGAGCACGCCAAGGCCTTCCTCGAGAGGGTAGGGGCGAACGTTTCCTGCAATCGCTGCCAGGGGCAGTTTTCGGAACGCGATTCAATCGCATATTTTGAAGAAGACATCCCGCTTCCCCAAAAGAAGATGGTGATCAAACATGTCATCGAGAAAGGATACTGCTCATCATGCAAAGAGTGGAGCGCGTCTGCAACGCTACCCGTGGCGGACGTCATCTTGGGCAACTAAGATATCCTTCGGATCGCTCACGGAGAAAACAGCAGAGACGCTGGCCATTCTCTGCTCCGTTCTCTTATCCTACAAACAGCGGGGTAGGCTTCGGGGGTATCTTGTTGGGGTGTGAGGGGTTACGTGTCGTGGCTCATAATAAGGGCTTTCTTAGAGTAACGCCCAGACGGCTAGGCCAAGGCCATTTTCTTTACCGACATGCTCCGTGCATCCTTTCATTTTCCATTTCTGAATCACTGCCGAAGCTGGTCCTCAGGGTCAGACACTAGCGGGCCTTCTATGAACAGCTGATATCCGGTTAGCTGAGATGCCAAACCAACGTTTACGCCATTTTTCCCAACAGCCCTCTGAGCGGCGTATTTGTTTTGCACACGCACGTACGCAACCAAGGATGCATCGTCAACGTCAATGCCGTCGATATGATCCCCACGCAAAGGATAGAGCGCATTTGCGATAAACGTTTTAGGATCTTCGTCCCAATAAACGAAGGAAATGTACTCTCCACCAAGTCTTCTACACACCTCGCTCGCTAAGTTTCCATCTTCGCCTATACAAGCCGACACCGGATCTATTTTGTCACCGACGTTCAAGCTGCGTACCGCAACCTTGCACCCCACACCCAGTTCTCGCGCGATCTTGGCCACCTGCACTTGCTCACTTTCAATTTGTGGGATTGACAGACGAAGCGCATGCATTACTTCCTGCTGTAGCTCGCGGATTCTCGCTAGGTAGCTAACGTTCGACTGGCACACAAGCAATGCCGCCGTTGCCTGTCTTCCCTGCCATGAGAGCGTATAAGCATTCAACACAGTAACAATAGATCTAGGGATCGTCGCTCGAATACTTACAACCTGCTCCGCGTATTCGGCGCCCCATCCGACGACGAATATGTACTCATAGCCAGCTCTCGTATTAAGCTCTATGCGCCGTACGTAAGGGTCTATACCGTGGCGATGCATTACATGGGACCGTGCCACGAGTACTACAGCTACGCGGACCGCACTGCCACTGAATTCAAGGGGAACGTCCTCCCGGAGTGCTTTAGTCACAATTACGCGCAAAAAATTTGCGAATCCGCGAATCTCCTCTCGAACAGGTGAGCTCGGGAATGTTCTCAATAACTTGTCGCTTATACACTGTAGTTCTCGGAGGAAAACGTGTGTAAAGAATCCCTTCTCATCGAGGTCGTGTAACATTTGCCAGTCTTTTTCCAGTTCCGGAACCGTAGCAAGCATTGGCTCAAGTTCATTGTCTACGAAGTATTGGTAGGTGCCAGAGCCGGAATCTGCTCGAAATATGTCGGCGGCTATTTTGTACTCTGAGGCCCGCCGTAGACGAGCGTCCATAAATACTTTTGCATTTGGGAGAAAACCTGTACGCAGGTATGCTAAGGTAGCAGTGACGAGGTTCTTGTCTCTATGTCGATGGCTAAGCCTCACAACTACACTGCCTTTTTCTATGAATGATTCAGCTTCTTCTGGACGGACCCACTGCACTTTTAAAGTGTGTGGCACAATATCCGGAGCTTGGCGATTTAGCTTCTCTCCTACGCCGTTAACTACTCCTTGAATTGAATAGGCGATGTCCTGCTTATCAGCCCATGTCCGTATTTTCGGGGCGTGGACAGAGACCGCGTAAAGGGCCCCACCTAGCATGCCAGCTAGGCGCTCAAATTTATCTGGAAACAATAATAGGTAGAAAAGAACCGCAGTAGGGAGCCCGGCCGCAAACAGTATGTCAGCGAGATCACTCATTGATTAGCCTGGGACAGGAGCATGGCAGCGTCGACACAATGCGCTTTGTCGCAAAACAACAGAATGCCCTGGTCGTTTTTGAATAGCCCGCCAAGGTTTGCGATGGTTAGCGTCTCGCCGCAGGCATGGCAGTAATATTGCGATTCGCTTAAGCCGCTTAGGAGGTTGAGCCGGGACAGCAGCCCCTCGAGATCACTGTCATGAACCGCGAACAGAACCTCTTTCTTAGGCCATCGTTTATTTAACATCGTGCGGCATGTCGTCCAAATTATGTGTGGAGACAGGAACGTAGCCACGCTCAAGAACGGAGCGAGACGCAGCCTCGCGATGCGAGAAGTGGGGCGGACATTGAAGGCCGCCGCCTGCGCTTCGGCCTCCGCGGCGATGCTCTGGATCGTCCCATACGATAGCCGCGCACCCGGATACAAGATCGCGATCAGGTCCTCAATCGGACGCAGGGCATTGGGCGATATCACCCGTAACCCCACCCCGGCCAACTCCTGAAGGCGTGTGTTCAACTCTCCCATGGCCAGCGATAATCCAGCGGCGCGATTGCGTAGTATAGCGTGCCACCGGGTCAAGAGCTTGCAGGGTATCCCCTCGGCGCACCAGCGCCTCATCGGCGAAGTCCTAGGAGATGGGTTGATGACGCTTTCTTGGCTTCCCGCCCGGCAAGGACAAGGACGGCGCGCGGAGCTTGACAGGAGACGGTGGTGTGGTCGAGTACTCGTGATACCTTGACAGAACCATATTCCTGGATAAGCTGATAGTATGACTGTCATACCATCAGTTGAGCCGCGGAGAGCCCCTATGCCTATAAGCAAACTCGGCGAACGCCGACAAGTCGTCATCCCCAAAACCATATGGGAGGACCTCGGATTAGTGGCCGGGGATTATGTGGAAGTTGAACGCGTGGCGCGTACCGTGGTGATCAAACCCAAGAAGCTGGTCGATGCCGACGACGTGCTCACTCCCGAAGAGGAGGGGGCGGTGCGTCGTGGGGAAGAACAAATCCGACAGGGGGAATATGTGGTCTTAAAACAACTCGACAATGCAATGGAACGTCCGGCTCGCAAAAGACGCGGCAAGACAACTCGAAAGGGTGCCGCGTGATTACCACGAGCTTCTGCTCAAAAAATTACGAGAGATAGCCGAGGATCCTTTCCGAGGCGATGTCTTGCCGCTCAAAGGCAAGGAGTGGGAAGGTTACTACCGAAAACGCGTCGGGAGGTATCGTATTATTTTCTTTCCTCACCAAAACCAACATATCGTAGACGTTACCGCCATTCTCCCGAGAGATGAGAAGACATATCGGTAACGGAAGCGAGGGTCGTATGGAAGGCCTATAAGAAGTAAGCCCATATTTTCAACATATAAGAAGGATGTCGAACGTTCGACATTGACCTCCATGGGGACAAAACCACAAGCACTTGCGCCCATAGAAGAGCAAGAAAAAGCCATAACGAAACCGGAGCGGCTCTTCCATGAAATAAACCTGCTCCACCTCGAAGGGCATTATTTTACGTTTGATCCGAAAGGCGCAAACGTATTCGCCGACCCCATGAAAAGCGTTGAGATGCGCCTGCGGAACCCGGCAATCAACGAGGAGAAGCCCATCGAGATCGTCCCGCACCCCGGCTACGGCCGGCCATCTGTGTTTGCCTACAAGGTTTATCAAGCGATCCTCAAGAAACTCTCCGACTATGGCTATCCGGTACCGGACAGTGTTTCTTTTGGACATCGGGAGATCATGAGGGTCATGGGCCGGTCGTCAACCGGCGGGAAAAACTCCAAAGAGCTCGTGAGAGCGCTCAATCAGTTCAAAAACACCTCCATCAACTGCTGGTTTTACGACAAAGGTACGAAGACCGGTGGAAACCTTTCACTCTCTTTGGTCAATAAATTTCTCTACACATACAAAGGTCGTGGGAACGTCTCCTTTTTTACGCTCTGGCTCGATCCGTGGCTTGTGAGAAGCATTAACAACTATTACACCTTCTGCTTGAATTTCGCACGGATGGAAAATCTCGAACCGGTCACCATCGCTCTCTATAAACACCTCTATTTTCACTTTTCTAACCTCTACAGTAAGAATCACTCAAAAACTCTTTCGTTCCGGAAGGACTATGGGGAAATCTGCCGCACCTGGCTTGGTGGCTTAAAAATTCTCCGGTACAAATCTGACATCCTCAAAGACCAGCTTGGGAAGCACCTCCAAGAACTCAAGAAGACACGTCTCATTAAAAGCTATGAAGTTGAGAAAAACGCCGATGGTGATGGCTTTAACATTGTCTTCCATCCTGGTTCCGGCTTTTTTGAAGACTACGAGCGTTTCTACAATCGCCGCATGCAAGGCGAACTACAGTTTACTCTCGCCACTGACAAAAATACTATCCAGCAGCCCCAAGAAATCGTCTTATATTTCCACCAACAGCAGAGCGGCGACACGGATGCCAGCATAGAGTTTGGTTTCTCTGAAAAAGAAACACTCTTTGCTTCCTCCCTCCTTGAAAAGCACAGCGTTGAGGAAATAAAGGCATTCATTGACTACGGTCTTGCCGAGGCAAGAAGAACGAACTTTGATATCCGCTCGATCGGTGGCTTAAAGAAGTACTACCCTTCCTATACACAAGAGCTTTCTAAAAAAGCAAGGGCAAAAGCACGAGACGTGGAGGAGGAGAAAAGACGAGCGGAAGACCGTCGTCGCAAGGCTTACGACGCCTATCGGGTGGCGGAGATCGCTCGCATTCGCACCACCCTCCCCTCTTTTGAGATCGAGCACATGGAAAAATCCACGCGTGACGAGCTCGAAGCCAAGTATCCGGGAACAAAACTTTTCTCCGGTTGGATACACCAACGCGTGGATCAAGTGCTTGTTGAAAAGCATGGCCATGACATTTTGTCCTTTGAGGAGTGGCAAAAGGGTGTGTGAAAACTGTGGGGTTTGACCCCAGAAAGTGGGAGGTTTGACCGAAATTGCGGGAGCCTAAAGTGTGGGGTTTAACCCGAGAAGTAATCAAGAACTGTGGGGTTTGACCCGAGAAACTGTGGGGTTTGACCCGAGAAACTGTGGGGTTTGACCCGAATTTCTTACCTTAAAAATAGCGCAAGTAGATTGATATATAAGGGTTTCTTCAAATGTCGGCGGATCCCTATATATATCTTATATATATTTTACACACAGGCGTGTGTGGTCCTTAGAAGAAAAAAGAAGGGAAGATGGGATGGGGATAAGTCCTTTTGACCACTTCGGGTCTTACACGTACCATTGAAGCAAATGGCTATAGTCATCGCAATCGCTAATCGAAAGGGTGGTGTAGGGAAGAGCACAAGCACCTTCAATCTCGCCGGGGCACTGGCTCGGCGAGGGAAGCGAGTGCTGGCGATCGACAACGACCCACAAGCGAGTCTCACGATCCTTTTTGGGTACGACCACAACAAACTTGACGAAGAGGAGAAGACCCTCTATTTTTCGCTCGTCGGCGAACGACCGCTTGCCGAGCTCGCAATCGGGGAGAACCCAAAGCTTATTCCCGCGAGCGAAACGCTTGCTGCCGCCGAGTCTGAGTTTGCCACTAATGCGCTCTTAAACGGCGCCAATGCCATGAAAGAGCGAGTGCAGGAAGTGCGAGACCAGTACGACTTCATTTTGATCGACTGTCTTCCGTCACTCGGTATTCTCTGCTTAGGCGCGCTTGTAGCTTCGGACTATCTCCTCGTGCCGGTGGAAACCAACAACCTCTCGTTTCGCGGTGTGGAAATGCTTTTTAAGAATGTAGTGAAAATCCAAGCCCGTATGAACCCAAAACTTTCCGTGCTGGGGGTGCTCCCGACAAAATACAATCCCCGGTTCACCCATGACAATGAGGTGCTTGCTGTGGTAAAGGAGCGCCTCGCGGCTCAACACATTCGCCTCTTTGATCCCATAAATCGAAGCACAGCGTTTGATAAATCAAGCGCGGTTGGGAGGGCGGCGGCGGAGATAGCACCCGATGTGCAAGGGGTGCAGGCATATGAAAAACTCGCCGATGAAATAGCCGGGTTAATAACATAAACGAACTTTTACTATGAGCGATCCAAAAGAGAAACTTAATTATATGTTTGGCATTTCTCCGGACATGCCGCGGATTATTGAGGTAGAGCTCACGAAGCTCCGCCCCAACCCTGACCAGCCGCGAAAAGTATTTGACGAAGAGAAGATCAAAGAACTTGCGGACTCAATTGATCAACACGGACTCATCCAACCGATCTCTGTTGTACCTGATTCAGAGAACGAAGATGGCTTCATGATTGTTGCTGGCGAGCGGCGATACCGCGCGCACCAGCAACTTGCGAAAACAACCATTGTTGCCATCATCACAAAGGGCAACCCGGACGAGATTGCTCTCATTGAAAACATTCAGCGTGAAGACTTAAGCCCGATGGACCAAGCTGAGGGGCTTGCGAACATGATGACCAAGCACGGGTACAAACACGAGGAGCTTGCGAAAGTTGTCGGTAAATCACGCCCGACTATTACCGAACTCTTAAGCTTGAACGGTTTGCCTGATGACGTAAAACAGCAATGTCGAACGTTCGACATTCCAAAATCTGTACTCGTACAAATCGTGCGTGTCGGCAACTCTGAAGAGCAACTCCGATTTTGGGGGGAGTATAAAAGGGGCGAAGTGAAGACCGTCCGTGAGGCAAAAAGGCGCAAAGCGGGCGAGGATATAACGAAGAAGCAACAGCAGCCGCTGAAACCCAAGAGACTTTTCCACACCAACCAGAAAGCCAGTGTCATTGTCCAAAGCGAGACCGTACGGCTTACCCAGGGGCAGATCGTCTCTGCTCTCCGGGAAGCACTCGAGCAAGCGGAGAAACCAAAACCAAAATAAATCGCAATGTCGAACGTTCGACATTGCCGAGGTGTGTGCTAAAGGAGCACCAGCTGTCCGGTAGCAAAGCTAGCGAACAGCTGTCGTCCTTTAGTCCACTTAGCCCCTCCCTTGTTCCCTCCCCACATAGGGGAGGGGGTGTGGTGCGCGGAAACCCGCGCCCTGAAACGTGTTGCGGGGGGTTGTCGGGGGGAAAGCACCCCCGACCTCGGTGGGTTCCCGTTGGGCTCAGTCGGTCTCGTGCGCAGCCAGCTCTGCCCTAGCGAACAAATGTCCTTTAGCACAGTAAAGGTACATTTGTCCGGTAGGGCGTCGCGCGCACTTCAACAACCCCCCGAGGTCGGGGCTGCTCAAAATTCCATACGGTCGATCGCGCAAAAAGCGGCGCGACGCCCGGGAATTTTGGCGCCCGACAACCCCCCGCAACGGTTTTTTTAAAATAGAACGGGTGGAGCCATCGCTCCACCAAAGGATTGAGCGAGGAAAACCTCGCTCTTACTTTTGTTCAACAACCCTGGGTAGCCGAGTAAACGAGACCTCCGGTTGGTCGTAGGTATGTTGGCCTGGTGAAAATTCACCCTCCACTCACCATCGGATCACCCTCTCTCGCCTCCTATACGCCCCACCAGCGCGTCTTTACCGGTAAGATAGGGTTTAATCATCTTCGACAACACAACCCCGTACGGGGCGATCTTGGGCTTTATGGCGCGATCCCGTGGTAACGATCTCTTGATTGCTAGAAATAGGGCAGGGGGAGAGCTCCGGCTCACCGCCCTGCAGCGGAGCATGCATCTCTACGCCGTGGGGACGACCGGGAGCGGCAAATCGAAATTCCTCGAATACCTCATCCGCCAGGACATCGTGAACTGGAGGAAGAGCGAATGCGGGGTCCTGCTTCTCGATCCGCACGGGGCCATTTACGACGGCGTCATGGAGTGGCTCGCCAGCACGAGCTACATCTATGACCGACCGATCATCCCGATTGATCTGCGCCGCGACGATTGGGTGGTGGCATACAACCTTTTGCGGGAGCGGGAGCAGGTGGCCGCTTCCGTTGTGACCGACAACCTGGTCGATGCGCTTGCCTATGTCTGGGGGGCAGGGGGCACGAATGAGACGCCTCTCTTGGCCCGCACTGCAGCCACGGTGTTCCAAGCGCTCTACGAGCACAAGCTCACGATTGTGGAGGCACTCAAGATCCTGGAGTTCTCCAACCACGGTTTTCGCGCGGGTCTCGCAGAAAAGATCATGGACGAAACCACGCGGGTGAACCTGGAGCGTTTGAACACCCTGCGACCCCAGGACTATCACGCGGAAGTCGGGAGCACGCTCAACATCAGTTTCCCTCACAGCTCATCGAGGCGAGCCGTGAATACGGCCAGCGGCTCTACGACTCCATCATGGAGAACGCCCGCAACAAGGTGGTGTTCAGCATCGCCTCACGCGAGAGGAACCTCACACCGCTCGCCGATTGGCTGTACATGGGGACCTTCGATCCCTACAAAGTCAAGCGTGAGCTCTACAGCCGCAAGGTGATGGACTATGACGAGGAGACCCGCACCGTAACCTCGCAGGGAGAAAGCCATGGGAGGTCACGCACAGATATGCGGGGCTCGACAAGCGGGACCGGGAGCGTCCATACCGCCGCGACGAGCGGTGCCTATGATGGTGCTACTCCGCTTCTTCCCGCTCAATGGGCTATGAGCGACTCGCAGGCCGCCAGTGGTTATCAAGTTCGACGATTCAAAGAAGGTCCAGTCATTCTCCTACCATACGAGTAAATTCTAACCTGTTTCGCGTTTAAAAGGGAGGATTGGCGACAATGATGCAAGTTACACGAGTGGCGATCGTTCTGCTCTTCAGCTTTATTCTTGGCTGTGTACCTATGGCACCAAAGCCCGAGCAAACCCAGCTTCAGATCCGCGAGTTCCAAACGCGGATGTACGAAACCAAGGATACTAAGATGGTGATGAAGGCGGTCATGAATACACTACAGGATGATGGTTACATCATCAAAGATGCTAACCTCGATCTTGGTTTGCTCACTGCACAAAAAGAGCTTGATGTAACACATCACGGTGAAGCTTTGTTTCTGACACTGCTCGCCGGACGCGAAGCGCGCTACAAGAAGAATGCGCTTATGGAAGCTTCTGTGAATGTAAGCGAATTTGGAAAGGAGATGCGCGTTCGTGTGAATTTTCAATCAAAAGTCATGGATAACCAGGGAGCAGTAATGAAGCTTCACCAAGTTGATGATCCAAAGTTTTACCAGGAATTTTTCTCGAAAGTCGATAAAGGAATATTTATAGAGAAGGAGAAGCTATAGCAGGCGCCCGCAATTCCATTACCATCGCTCTCATTGTTGCCGCAAGAGTTAAGGACAAGTCCTTCATCATTCGCTGTGCTAAAATGAAAGCACATGCCTCTGGCAAAGAACAACCGCCCGGGTCTTGAACTGCAAGCTCGCGATCTTGCTATTTTTCGCGGTCTCTTCGAATCCCGGCTCATGACCCTGGAGCACATCACGCGGCTTTACTTCGACGGGCGATCTGAAGCCGCAAAGAAACGGATTCAGGGGCTCAAGAGCACTCGCTATCTCGGCGAGCGCTCCCGCAGGGTATATGAGCCCTCCATTCTTTACCTTGCAAAGCGAGCGTTCACCGAGCTCTCGGCGCGCGCGGGGCTTTCCGAATATCCGCGCTGTACCTGGAAGCAACTCCAAAAACGCCTCCAAGTCAGCGATTCCACCTTGCGCCGTGGGGTAACGACGCGTTCCAGCAATCCGACTTCGGGCGCTACTTGATTGACAGCCTGGGATTCTGGCGTAGCGATTTCTGCGGCCATCCGGACGGCGTAGAGCACTATGAGCCACGAAGCCATTTAACGTATAAAGCGATGACGACAGCAGATTATCAACGTGTGTTTCGGTGTGTAGAGGCGTACACGACGAATAATAGAGAACTAGTTGGCTACATCGAGGGGGAATGTATTGCTTCGGATGACAACGTTCCGGCTAAGCCTTATGATTCCTCGGTACTACTGCTTCTCTGATGCTGTGTGTAACTAAGATGACGGTGAGACCTTGTTCATCCCATACCGAACGGAAATCGATCCATAATTGCTCACGGGTAAGCTCGTCGAGCGCACTAAACGGCTCGTCCAGGAGTAAAAGTTTCGGATGAAGCATTAGGGACCGTGTGACAGCAGCCCTTTGCAACATACCTCCCGAAAGTTGGGAAGGGTACACGCTGTCAAATCCACGAAGCCCTATTCTTTCTAGTAAATGCTGGGCATAGTCAAAGCATGACTGAGCAAGCCTACGTCAACTTCCTGTACATCAACACCTTCCTTCCTAAAAAGCATATGAAGGATGTCCGTAGATATGTGACCATAAAAGAAACCAACCTTTATCCCCTGTAGATCTGATACCTTAGTGATGCCGGATCCTTTTAGCGTTAAGATCACCACAAGATTGGAGTCCTTATGTAGGAGGGCGATACCGACTAGTGGTGCGCCGTTGGCTCTGGCTGAAAACAAAAGCTCAGGGCCCCCCACGACACCGAATTGGTCGATGCCCTGCGAAACCATTTTCACGGGGTTAAGCTCTGGGGAACCGGGCTCTAAGGTGACGTGGAGTCCATGCTTGGCAAAGATACCTTTGTCAATGGCGAGGTAGTAGGGGGCAAAAGCGGTATCAGCCGCGGGAATGGGTAGACGCAGAGATACCTCCTCAAGCGCGGTATTGCCCGGCCTGTTACCAAGGGAAAACAATGCCGCGCTAATGACAACGAGCGCAATAAGCACGGAGGTGAGTAATATTTTTGTCATATCTGTTCTATTGTTTAGAATCGCTGTCTGGTGCGGAGGTACAACAGAGAACTATAGGTTGTACGTATATACTATAATACAAATATCTGGAACAAGGTCAAGCCATTGGATTGGGGACACCAGTAGTCGTGAACAACAAGAAGATTCCGTGGGTAGCGGTGCTACCTCGTTGGGGGAGACGACCGCGCACGAGGCAAGGTAGATGGATGTTGAGACTATTGCAGGCTTTCCATGCCCTTCACCCCATCTTTCCCGGTTGTCATGTCCCATACCCGATTACAAAGGTGTGTCAGTGCAACATGGTGCAATGAACCTCACCTGTCAATACGCCACCTTAAACGTCGGTGAATCCTCCGGCCGCGTCTTCCTTCTGTCGTAAATCCGCGTGGTGGCAATACTCGCATGCCCCAGCCACTCTTGCACCTTGGCGATGTCCGCCCCGTTGTCGAGCGCATTGGTCGCCGCGGTGGCCCTCAACGCATGCGCCCCGATCGTAACCCCCATCACCTTGGCATACCCCCGCACGGCCTTGTAGACTCCATCCGGCGTCACTGCCTCCCCAAGTTCCCCGGTCCGGTTATTCCTCACCGGTCGGTAGAGCGCCCCGTCCGCCTCACTTCCGTGCCCGGACGCCTCCAAGTAATCGGTGATAAGCCCTTGCGTCCCGGGATGGAGTGGTATGTAGCGCGTCTTGCCCCCCTTGCCGCGCACCCGTAAGTGCGGCACCCCCCGCCGCGCATGAATATCTTTCACCCGCAGTGTACACAACTCTTCCCGCCGCAGTGCATGATGCAAGAGCGTCGAGAGGATGGCCCGATCCCGCTTCCCCTTGAGGGTCTCTGCCTCGGGGAGCCCTAACAGCGTCCGTGCCTGCGCATCTGCGATCGCCGGGGTCTTCCCCTCATAGCTCTCGACCTTCGGCCGCTTGACCCCCTTCACCGGATTGTGCGTCACCGCATTCGCCTCGCACAAGTGCTCGAAGAGAGAGGAGAGCGCGGCGAGCTTCCGTCGGATGCTCGCCCCGGAGAGCATCCGACGCTCCAAGTCCTTCCGCCACGCGATGACATGCGCTCGCGTCACGCCCCGAAACTCCTCGGGCTTCGCGATCCCGACAAACTGCATGAACTCGCGGATGTCGACCTGGTACGCGCGCCTTGTCCTCGGGTTGTCGATGTTGGCAAACCACTCCGCCTCCGGCGGCACCGCCCCGAGCTCCTGGAACTCCCGCGCCGTAAGCATGCGCGCCCCCTCGCGCCGCACCACAACCCCCCGCGGTTGTCCAGGCGCCGGGACAGGTGCCCCGCC
>Ga0136623_10000334_pt1 | contig 13596 bp, 12 predicted proteins | sample AntDrymUQ4492106_2_FD_104656 | JGI IMG/M metagenome (GOLD analysis project Ga0136623, IMG submission 104656) | Polar desert sand microbial communities from Dry Valleys, Antarctica - metaG UQ449 (21.06) | ecosystem: Environmental > Terrestrial > Soil > Desert | place: Antarctica: Dry Valley...
CTCCTGAGGGCGCCGGCGCTTAATTTATACCCTTGGTCTCCGCCGGCGCGCACAACTGCCAGAGGGCGTAAGTGAATCCAGTTGAAGCAGAAACGCTGTCCAAGATCGAGGTGCTGGGCGACCTCGAATCGCTGGTCAACGAGTTGATGGCCTCACACGAGGCGAAACGGGTGTTGTGGTTTCCGGCGGAGCTGCTGGAGCCGCCGCCGGGTGAGGATCCGGACAGGCACTTGAAGGCGCTGAGAGAGAGAGCCCGCGGAATCAGCGGTCCGGCCCGCGTTGCTCTCGCCCTCAACCTCCTCACCGAGGAGGGCCTTCCTCACTTCCACCGCCTTCTCGCCGTCTACCTCGGCACCGACAGCATCTGGGCGCGCTGGAACAACCTCTGGACGGCGGAAGAGGATCGTCACGGGGCGATTCTGCACGACTACACCCGCGACGCCGGGGTCTTCGATCCGGTGGTGATCGAGAAGATGCAGTTCGACTACATCAAGGCGGGCTTCGAGCCTGAGTGGGACCGCGATCCGTACCGGGTTTTCGTGTACACGTCGCTGCAGGAGCGGGCGACGCAGGTTTCGCACGCGAACACCGGAAAATTCGCCTCGGAGTACGAGCCGACGATCGGAACGGTGCTCCAGAACGTGGCGAAGGAGGAAGCGCGCCATTACACGTTCTATCGCTCGGTCTTCAAGGCGGTGCTCGAGCGCGATCCCAATCAGGGGCTCATCGCCGCGGCGAAGATCATGCCCGCCATCGACATGCCGGGCGTGAACATGCCTCACTTCCGGGAGCTGGCGGACGTAGTGCGGCGCGCTGGAATCTACGGACCGCGCGATTACCTCAAGATCGTCGACGAGCTGATCAAGTACTGGTCGATCGATGCGATGGATGGATTGAACGACATGGGGCGGGCGGCGCAGGAAAAGATCATGGCGATTCCGGCGCGCCTCGAGCGGATCGCCCAGGTGATGGAGCTCAAGACCAAGCCCAAGACGTTCGCGTTCGACGTGATCTTCAATCGCGAGTTCGCGATGGAGTGAACAGCCGGGCGCGTCTTGGATTTTGCGCCCGGTCAGGACGGAGGGTATCGCTACTCCGTCGGCTAGCTCGCTTACACGCTGCGAGCCCGGCGGCCCACTCGCTGCGCTCGCGGGCACCCAGCCGGTCTCTTGCTACGCGAGCACGCCTCCTCCGCAGCGATACCCTCCGTCTTCCCCGACCCGAATCGCAGGACGCGCCGCGTTCACCCAATCGCGCGGGCGACCGGAGCTCGCGTCTACCTGCCGTCTCGCACCAACTACGCCCGCGAGAGGGTCGGCGCGGTGAGAGCCGAGATGGGCTGTTGGGGACTACGCGCGGCGGCACGGCGCACGAACGCCGCGTCCTCGACTGACAAACCTGTGTGGGAGGCGGTGGGTGTCCTCGCAGGCAGCGTCTCGCGTAGCAAGAGACCGGCTGGGTGCCCACGCCGCCGCAGGCGGCGTGGGCCGCCGGGCTCGCCGCGTGTAAGCGAGTAGCTGCCGAAGAGGACACCCGCCGCCGACCTGCGCAGAGATGCCGGTCAAGCGCACCACCACGAGATGCCGTGCCGATGACGCGCTAAGTGCCAGACAGCCCGAGATCGGCCGAGCGCGCCTGCATGGACGCGATCACGAACGCGATGTGCTCGTCCAGGTCGACGCCCAGCTCGGCGGCGCCGCTGATCACGTCGTCGCGATTCACTCCGCGCGCGAAGGCCTTGTCCTTCATTTTCTTGCGAACCGACTTCGCGTCGACCTCGTGCACGCTCTTGCTCGGCCTGACGAGAGCGGTCGCGGTGATCAGGCCCGTCAGCTCATCGACCGCGAAAAGCGTCTTTGCCATCTTCGAGTCGCGCGCGGTGCTGGTGTAGTGCGCGTGACCAAGAATCGCCTGAAGGATCTCTTCCGGATATCCCTTGTCGCGCAGGATCCGCACTCCCGCGGCCGGGTGCTCTTCCGTCGGCGAATGCGACTGATTGGGGAAGCGCTCGTAGTCGAAGTCGTGAAGAAGTCCCGCCAGGCCCCAACTCTCCTCGTCCGCGCCGAACTTCCCGGCGTAGGCCCGCATCGCTCCCTCGACGGCGAGCATGTGCTTGCGCAGCGACTCGCTCGCGGTGTACTCGCGCATCAGGGCCAGCGCCTCGGGTCGGGACGGAAGAGCGGTCATCCCGTAAAGATATCCGTGAATGAGGGACAGGGGCGCCCTCGGCCAGCCACTCTTTCCCGTCCGCCGCGACCGTGTTCAACACTTCGGCAGTGACACGGTCAGCGCACGCATGAGGGTGATGGCTCCCTGCATGATTATCAGCGCGCCGAGCATGAGCGCGACGTCGATCCAGGGGCGGGATCGCGCCGGGAGACTGCGGCGGTACAGCACCACCCCAGCCACGATCACCGTACTCTCGATGACGAAGTCCTTCGCGGGCTGCGCGTACAGACCGAGGCCGATCACCGGCCCACCGGGCCAGGTCGGCTTGTAGCCGGTGACCATATCGAGCAGGGCGTGAGACACGACCACCGCCGCTACGATCATTGCGCCCACCAGATCCCGGGTGCGGACACCGTACACGCTGACCCCGACGGCGCTGAGCACGGCGACCGCCGGCAGCGAGTGAGAGAACATTCCCAGTGGATCGTAAGCACCGACGAGGCACAACCCGCTGTCGATCCAGTCAGACGCGTAGGTCGCCAGCAGCAGAACGAGAAACGCGATGTCCCGCCGAACGCCTTTGACGGCGAGGGCTATACCAACGTGGCCGAGATACACTACCGGATGACCCGGCTGGATCGGCGGGCGTAGCGATCAACGGCAAATGGGACGATGGTGGCAATGAGCAGGGCCGCGATGAGGCGTACCGTCAGATAGAAATGATCGGATTCATTTCGCTCTACCGACGCCTGCTCGGTGAGGATGCGCAGAATGAGAAGGAGCACGACTGGGCTGTTGGGAGGGCGAGATCCGACCGTGCAAAGTTACAGTCCACCCGACCGGAGGCTATGATACAGAATGCACCTCAAGCACCTGGAGTGCGCCTACTGTCATCGTGAATACTCGGCGCGGCACCTGCAGAATCTCTGCACGGAATGCGGCAAGCCGCTGCTCGCCAGATACGACCTCCAAAGACTCGCGAAGTTCATGACAAAGCAGGTGCTGTTCTCCCGCGACGCCACGATGTGGCGCTACCGCGAAGTGCTTCCCGTAAGAAAGGAAGGCAATATCGTCTCGCTCGGCGAGGGCTGGACGCCACTCATTCATGCCAGGGCACTGGGCGCGTCGCTCCAGATGGAGCACCTGTACGTGAAAGACGAATCGCTCAATCCGACCCAGAGCTTCAAGGCGCGCGGGATGGCGATGGCAGTGTCGATGGCGAAGGAGCTGGGCGCGAAAAAGCTGGCCGCGCCGTCAGCGGGCAACGCCGCGGGCGCGCTTGCGGTGTACTGCGCCCGTGCCGGGCTCGAAGCGTTCATCTTCATGCCGCGTGACACTCCGCGCGCGAACATAGTGGAGTGTGAGCTGGCCGGCGCGCATGTGACGCTCATCGACGGCCTCATTACCGACTGTGGCGCGGAGGTGGCGCGGCGAAAGGACGCCAACGGCTGGTTCGACGTATCTACGCTCAAGGAGCCGTATCGAATCGAAGGCAAGAAGACGCTCGGCTACGAGATCGCCGAGCAATCGGCGTGGACACTGCCCGATGTGATCATCTATCCCACCGGAGGGGGGACCGGGCTGGTGGGGATGTGGAAGGCGTTCGACGAGATGCAACGGCTCGGCTGGATCGACGACAAGCGGCCTCGCATGGTGGTCGTGCAGGCCGAGGGGTGCGCGCCGATAGTCCGTGCCTTCGTCGCGGGGCAGCGGTTCGCCGAAGAGTTTCCAGACGCCGCCACCGTTGCGTCGGGCCTGAGGGTTCCCAAAGCGATCGGAGATTTTCTGATACTCGACGCGCTGAAAGAGTCGGGCGGAACCGCGATAGCGGTCGGCGACGAGGAGCTGCTCGACGGGGCAAGGCAGCTGGCGAGGACGGAGGGGATTCTTGCGTCGCCCGAGGGTGGAGCGTGCGTTCCGGCGCTGAGAAAGCTGCTGGATCGCGGTGAGATCGACCGCAATGAGAGGGTTGTCCTGTTCAACACCGGGGCCGCGGTCAAGTATCTGGACGCGTTCGCGTCGGGGCAGGGAGGCGCGTAACGCACAAGGGGTGGGCTAAAGGAGATTGCGTTGTGCGTTCTCCGTTATCCGTTGTTGCGTCACTACGCTGATAAACGGAAAACGCAAAATCGGAAAACGTACAATGCAAATAGAATCTCGGACGGCACGATGGTTCGCGGAAAAAAGGGCTGCTCTTTCGAGCAGCCCTTCTCTCATCTATCCTTGCAGATGAATCTTCGCGCGGTCGCTACGCCAGAAACGGGGTAACGATCGCAGTCACCTGATCCTTCGTCAGAGGCTCGTCGAATGCCTCGGTGACGGCATCACCGCCGCCATTGTTGTTGCCCAGGGGGAGGAGAAGAATTCCTGCCTGGCTCGCGTTGTTCTCGCCGTCATAAATCGGCTGGGTGAATAGGGGAAGATCATCCCTGCTGCGTCCTGTGATCCACCCTTTCAGATTGCGGAGGCGGCGGATCTCGGCCGCGTGCCGCGCCTCAACGGAGTGGATCGTCAGCGCCGCGGTGAGGGTCGCTTTGTCGTTGATCAAGCGCCCAGCCTGGCCCTTGTATGCTCTTACGCCCGTATCCTCGAACGCCTGAGAGAGCACCTGGAACGTAGCGTACTGTCCCGCGGCGAAATTGAAGCCCGGCACGTTGCCTTTTGCCGTGTAGTCGAAGTTCGGCTTCGCGATCGGCGTCGCGCCCTTCGCGGTGATCATCGCGCGAAGCGCAGCGACATGGGCGTTCTCGTGGGCTTGAATCGTCGTAAAGATGGGAAGGTCGGCGGCCGGAATTCCCATCACCGTCGCGTTCGCGACGCCACGGTTATAGAACTCCGCCTCGAGGTACTCCAGCAGGAGCGCGAACTGCAGGACATCGAGGACATCGCTCGCGCTCTGTCCGTAGACATCCTTGCTGAGCGCCGCGAGAGCCACTGGAATCGAGCCAAGCGCGAGCGCGGCGGTGAGCTTCGAGTTGGTGCCGGCCCCGTTGGCGATCTCGTTCTGGCGTTTCGCCAGAGTCTGGACGATCTCCGGATCGATCGAATCCAGGAGAGTTGTGTTATTTGTGGTCATGTGGAAAGTGCTCCTTAACCGTTATTGTTGGGGCCCTGCACGAACGTCGCAGGCGCGTTTCTCGGAGTGAGGACTTCGACTACGAACGGCTGCGCCAGCGGCACCACTTTGCCTGGCCTGAACGCGTCGTCGAACTCTTTCGGCGCGAAGCTCGTCCCCGAGTCTCCCTGACTGCTCGACTTGGGCGCGATGAGATCGCGAATTACCGCAGCGTGGCGTGCCTCTACCGATACGATCTTCCCCGCCAGCTCGAGGTTGGCTAAAACCGTGAGGTACTGAGCGGCGCCGTTGTACGCGGCAACGCCGAGGTCCTCGAACGTCCGCGCGGTTGCCAGAACCGAGTTGCGATCCGCGAAGTTGAGATTGCCGTAGGTGGTGTTGAGGGTGAAGTCATTTGACGGACCGAGAATCGCCTTGAAGGCATCCCGGTGAATCACTTCGTGATTCTTCACGTCGGTGAGGACCACCCTTTCGCCTGCCGAGAACGTGCTGGTCGAGAACGCGGCTACGACTCGGGTGTAAAAGTCGGCCTCGAGCTGCTCCAGGGCGTAGGCATACTGAAGAACGGCAACATCGCCTCTCGAGAAATCGATAACGACGGCCGGACCGCTACCCGCCGGCTGGCCGAAGGCCGGTCCGGTGACATCGTCGTCGTCGCTGCAGGCCGTCAGGATACTGGGAAGGAAAAATACGGCGCCACCGGCTCCCATCAGTTTGAGAAAGTTGCGGCGGGTTTTTGCATCCAGCAGCTGTTCGGCGCTGGAAATAACCATTGTCTTCTTTTCAGGCATTAGCCCACTCCTCCGTTACACTAGCCCCGTCGTCCGTCGGGCGCGGCTAGTACGCGATCGACGTTTTTGATTTACCCGACGGCAGTCAAAGCACAGGCAAGGCCGTGTTACGCTTAATGCCTGCAGATGGATGGAACTGATTCTGCATCTGTGCAGCAGATGTCTGATCCGCGTCGGACTGGTGCATTTCGATTCGTGTTGACTGCCAAAAACCCTGCTTGCTACCTCAGCCGTAAAGTCCCATTGAGGAATAGAGATGCCCGCACGACGTAAGGAAGAAATCGCCGAGGTGCTGAGGAGCCGGATCGATCGGGCGGTGACCGCACGCGCGCTCGTGCGCGGAGATCGGCTACCCAGTACCCGCGAGATGGCAGCGGAGCTGAATGCCGATCCCCGCACGGTCGCGTCTGCCTACCGGAAACTGGCGGCGGAGGGAGTCGTCGAGCTGAGGTCTAGGTCGGGGGTGTACATCACTCCGCAGACGATGGTGGACGACGGGGATAAGCCTCCATCGCCCTACTGGCTCGCGAAAGTTCTCGCCGAGGGAATCGAGCATGGCTATTCCACCAGAGATTTCTGCGATCATCTGCGCCAGGCCGCGCTCGAGCGTAAGGTCCGCGCCGTCGTAATCGCGGCGACTTACGACCAGACGGAAGGGTTGGTCAACGAGCTTCGTCGGTACTACGGACTTGAGGCAACCAGTGTCCTCGCCGCAACCCTGAAGCGAGGGGTTCCGCTGCCCAACCCGGTGAAAAGGGCGCATCTACTCCTCACCACGGACGCGCATGACCAGCCTGTCCGCGAGCTCGCCCAGCGTCTTGGGAAGGCTTTTATTCTCGCGGGCGTCCGAGCCGAGATTTTCGGCGAGTGGCAGGCGCTGCTGCGGCGCGACGTGTTCGTGATCGCGACGGATCCCCGCTTCGTCGACATGCTCAGGAATCGGCTGGCTGGCGTCCCCGGAGGAACCCACGTCACCCTCCTGATCGCAGGACGGGATGACCTTTCGGTAATCTCGCCGAACTCACCTACCTACGTGACGGCGGCCGCGCGCAACCTCCTCGGACGAACGAGGATTCCGGGTCGCCTCATACCTCCCGTGCGTGTTCTCGATCCCCATAGCGTCGAGCAAATCCTCGCAACCGTCGTGCGTATCAACACCGTCGACTGAGGGCAGCCGGGGAGCTATCGCAACCCGAGGAGCTTGTGCGTCTGAAGGCTGAGACGCCAGCGCGGATCGCGCAGACAATACTCAATCGCGCGCTCGGTGTTGAGCCGGCTGTCCGGCCCGTCCATCGGCTGCAGAAAGAAATGCTGGAAGTCGAGACTCTCGAACTGTTCCGGCATCGCGCGCTCCTGCGGAAATACCAGCTTCAGCTCGCTTCCACTGGTCTGCACCAATGGCGCCCCCGCCTTGGGGCTGACGCAGATCCAGTCTAGCGATTCGGGCGCGCGACGCGTGCCGTTCGTCTCGACGGCGACCTCGAATCCCCGGGCGTGGAAAGCCGCGACCGCATCGGCATCGAGCTGGAGGAGCGGCTCGCCTCCGGTGCACACGACGTACTTCCCCTGCTGGCCACGCCAGCACCGATCGACTGCATCCGCCAGCGCATCCGCGCTGACAAATCTCCCACCATCCGGCCCGATCCCGACGAAATCGGTGTCGCAGAACTGGCAGACGGCTCGCGAGCGGTCCTCTTCGCGTCCCGTCCAGAGATTGCAGCCCGAGAACCGGCAGAACACCGCCGCGCGGCCGCTCTGCGCGCCTTCGCCCTGGAGCGTATAGAAGATCTCCTTGACGGTGTAGCTCATCGCGGAGCTTCGCGCTGAGCGGCAGCATACCTGATCGGATCCTCGAGCCCCGCCTCCGCGAAACCCTTCAGGCGGAGCTGGCACGCGTCGCACCGGCCGCATGCCGCACCGTCAGCCTCTGGATCGTAGCAGCTCGTCGTCAGGGAGTAGTCCACCCCAAGCGAAGCACCGAGCCTGATGATCCCGGCCTTGCTCAGCGAGATCAGCGGCGTGTGAAGCGTGAGGGCGCGTGATCCCTCGACTCCGGCGCGGGTCGCCAGGTTCGCCATTCGCTCGAACGCGGCAATGTACTGCGGACGGCAGTCGGGATAGCCGCTGAAATCGAGAGCGTTAACCCCGATAAAGATGTCCGTCGAGTCGATGACCTCCGCGAAGGCCAGCGCATAAGAGAGGAAAATCGTGTTTCGCGCCGGAACGTAGGTGATCGGAATCGGTCCGGCGCCGGACGAAGATGGAGCGAGGTCCCGATCTTTCGGGACATCGATATCGGCAGTCAGTGCGGACCCTCCGAATACCGCCAGATCGATGTCCAGGATGTGATGCCGGCGAGCTCCGGCCTCGTCGGCGATCCGGCGCGCAGCCTCGATCTCGCCCACATGACGCTGACCGTATCGGAAGCTGAGCGCGTGCACCTCGTAGCCTTCGCTCCGTGCGATGGCGAGTACGGTCGTGGAGTCCAGCCCGCCGCTCAGGAGCAGGACGGCGGGCGATGACGACGATCGATCGAAGCGAGGCGGCTGGGACTTCACGGAAGCAGGCACTGCCGTGAAAGTTACAATTGGGCGGGCCTCAGAGGGCCGTCTCGAGCGCCTTGAAAAGCTCGTCCGGCACCATCGGCTTGGAGAGAACCGCCTCAGCTCCCAGCGCCCGCACCCTTTCCTGGCCCCCCAGGACATCACCCTTCATCATGCCCGAGTTGCGTCGAACGTCGACGCGACCGAAACTATTGCAGGGCGGCGCATAAGGGTCGCGGCCCTGAAACGATGGACCAAGGAGAGTACGTGAGGACTTCGAACCCGCTCTTTGCCGCTGCCGGCGCGCTGATGCTGGGCGCCTGCAGTACTGGCTTGCGGTCGGGCACCGTCACCAGTACCGCGGGCGCAATCTCAGCCGCCGACCTGCGGACCCGCCTCTATGCATTCGCCGCGGATTCGATGATGGGGCGGCTGTTCGGCACCGAAGGCGACCTCAGGGGAACCCAGTACATCGCAAACCAGCTCGCAGCGATCGGCGTCCGTCCCGGCGGGGAAAACGGAACCTACTTCCAGACTGTTCCGGCTTATCGGGTATCGATCGCGCCGGGCGTCCAGGCGTTCGTTGACGGCACTCCGCTGACCTATCAGCGGGACTTCGTCACGACTTTTCCGGCGAGCGGGCGCGCCCTCCCGGTGGGGGACGTCGAAGTCGTATACGGCGGTGACCTGGCCGATTCAGCGGCGCTCATCTCGCCCGAGCGGACCGCCGGCAAGGCTGTCCTGTTCACCATCGCCGGCCCTGTCAGAGGGAATCCGAACCGGTTCCTCACCCGGTATCCGCAGGCCGCTCTGGTCATCACCGCCAGAGAGCCGGCCACGACGCGTCCGTTCATGATCACTACGCTCGCGGACACTGCGCCGGCCCGAATCAACGTGGTCGTCACGCCGGCGGCGGGAGAAAGATTGATCGGAGCTCCTCTGACGAGCGCCCGGCCCGGAAGCGTCGGGCGGCGCCTGCGCTTTTCCTCTCTCGATTTCACACGCGAGCCGGCTGTGGCGAGGAACGTCGTCGGCATCATTCCTGGCAGCGACGCCGCGCTCCGTGGCCAGTACATCGCGATCGGAGCGCATCCCGATCACGTGGGTATCCGACCGGGAGGAGGACTCGACCACGACTCTCTGCGCGCGTTCAACACGATGGCTCAGCGCATCGTGGAGGCGCGCACGGGCGAGACACCGGGAAGCCCGGGCAGCGGACTGACGCCGGCCGAGCGCGCATCGATTCGTGTGAACATCGACAGCCTCCGGCGGATGCGGCCGGCGCGAATGGATTCGATATACAACGGCGCCGACGACGACGGGTCGGGATCCATGGCGGTCCTGGAGCTCGCGGAGGCCGTAGCCAGGTCCTCGACCAGGCCCCGCCGATCGCTGCTGTTCGTGTGGCACACTGGTGAGGAGGGCGGACTACGCGGGTCGCGCTATTTCGCCGATAACCCAACGGTCCCGCGCGACTCGATCGTCGCGCAGCTCAACATGGATATGGTAGGAAGAGGCGGAGCGCCGGACCGCGTTGGAGGTGGGCCCGACTACCTTCAGCTGGTCGGCTCGAGACGCCTGTCGGCCGAGCTCGGCGATCTCGTCGAGTCGGTAAATGCTGCTTCCCCGCGGCCTCTGCGCTTCGACTATTCGCTCGACGCCAGCGGCCATCCCGAGCGTATCTACTGCCGCAGCGATCACTATCATTACGCGCGATATGGTATTCCGATCGTGTTTTTCACGACCGGGCTGCACATGGACTACCACCAGCTCACCGACGAGCCCCAGTACATCGACTACGATCACCTGCGGCGGGTCGTGCAGCTGGTGCATGATGTCGCGATGAGAGTGGGCAACCTCGATCACCGGGTCGTAGTCGATAAGCCCAGGCCGGATCCAACGGCGGCGTGCGTCCAGTAGGAAGGGCTCAAGTGAAAGGCTGTCAAGAACTGATAACTGCCAAGCTACCCGCTACCCGCTATATGCTGCCCGGTACCTGCCTTACTACGTTGCGACGTACCTACGATTGACGCCGGCTTTCTCGGCGGTTAGGGGAACACCCTGGACGCACTTGGTTATGTCCCGACAACCGAGCTGGCGGCGGGCGGCGTTCAGCGGGTAGCGGGTAGCTTGGCAGTTTCGATCTGGTCGTCAACCCAAAAAAAGCCGCCCCGTCAGGGCGGCTTTTCTACCGCTGTCTAATTCTCTCCCGACGGATCGGGATCCGGCTCGACCGTCGCCAGCGCAAGCCCCACCCGATTGGGCGTAGTGTGAGCTCCGTTTGTCCGGCCGTGCGCGCCATTCCCGTTCGACGCCATGGATTTCGAATGCTCGGTCTTGAGCTCTCCGACCAGGTCAAGCAGCGCGTGGCTCCCGTGGAACAGCTGCGTCGAAGCCATGCTCATCTGCTCGCAGGCCGCGCTCTGCTCCTCCGTCGACGCGCTCACCTGCAGCGCCGAGGTCGCATGACTCTCGGCCGTCCGCGCCACCAGTCCGAGATTAGAGGCGGCCGAGTCGACCGCGCGCGCGTTCTCGCCCGCGGCAGCCGTCACGGTGGCAGCAGCTTCACGCGTGCGTTGCGCAGCCGCGAGAATCGTCGACAGAGCGCTATCGAGATCGCGGCTCACTCGCTCGATCTCTCCAACCTGCACTACACCCTGCTCCATCGCCTTCGATGTCGCGAGGACACGCGTGGTGACGCTGTCCATGAGCTTGACCACGTCGTCCGCGGCGGCCTGGGTCTGATCGGCGAGCTTTCTCACCTCACCGGCGACGACGGCAAACCCGCGCCCTGCTTCTCCAGCGCGGGCAGCTTCAATCGCCGCGTTCAGTGACAGCAGGTTCGTCTGCTCCGCGATACGGCTGACCGAGACGACGAACTTGTTGATGTCTCCGGCGGTGGTGTTGAGCTCCCGCACTTCGCCGGCGGCGTGCTGCACGATCGATCGCACGTCGAAAAGAATCTTGAGGGCGCGCTCCACGTCCAGCCGTTTTGCGTCAGCCTCGGCTTCGATCGCGCTCGCGAGCCCGTGAACTTCCTGTGCGCCGCCGACGAGATTGTCGCCGCGCGTGCGAATTCCATCGAGCGCTTCGTTCACCTGGCGAAGCTGAGCGACCTGCGACTCGGCGCCATGCGACACTTCCTCGACCGCGTGCGCCACTTCTCCGGCGGAAGCGGAGATCTGCTTGGACGCGGAAGCCAGATCGCTGGCCGACTGCGCGACCTCGTCGGCAGTCTTCGACGCGCCGGTCGCGATTCGCGCCAGCGCCTCGCTGGCGTGGTTCATCGCCTCGGCGAGAGTCTGAAACTCCCCGGGCATGTCGCCATGAGTACGAACCTGGAGGTCTCCGCGGCTCAACAGGATTGCGTGCCGCATGAGAAGACGCAGGGGACGGCCGACGGCGTTTCCGGTCCTCAGCATGATCATCACGGCCAGCATGGTCGCAACCGCAATCACGGACAACAGGATGCGCGACCGGGCGAGAGACTTCGAGTTGAGGTTTCTCGCCATCAGCGCCAGCTGGCCGGCGCGCGAACGCTCGAGTCCGCTTACCTGCTCCAGAAGGGGGGTCACCATCGCTCGCGCATTCTCCGCTTCGGCCCGCGCTTCGTCGAGCCGGCCAAGGTCTGTGAGGCGATGCGCAAGCGCGAACGCCGATTCCACGCGGGCAAGCGTCGTGTCGATTGCAACGGTTCGCGCTATCTGGTCGGTGAGGACCTGCCTCGATCCAAAGTTGCGATGGAGCCTGTGCGCCTCGCGTCCCAGACGCCGGAACTCGGACTCGGACTTCAGATCCTGATCGCTCAGATAGGTGTTGGCGGCCTGGATCTGCTGGGTGATCGTATTGGAGAAATCCGAGGCTTGCTTCGCGTCATGCTGCGCCTCGCCCAGGGCTGTCTCCACCTCGGTGGCCATGCGGGACATCGAGATCCAGCCGAGGATCCCGGCCGTAAGAAGCAGGACGACCAGCAGGGAGAATCCGGCGGCGAGAACCTGCCTGATGGTCCGGAAACGCAGGGGATTTCTCATTTCGCGTCCGCCACCTTGAGTGATCCCTTCTCGACACGACCGACGCGGAACCTCATGCCGACCGGGTCACCCGTCGGCTCGAAATAGGCTGGGCCCGTAACTCCCTGATACGCCGTCTCGCGCGTCAGCGAGCGCAGGTAGTCGCGGACCGCCCTGCGGTCCCTGCCCGCTTCCGTCAATGCCTGTGCGACGAGCTTGGTGGCATCGTACGCGAGGGCGGCATGAGCCTCGGGATCGTGGCTGTACTTCTTGCGGAACGCGGCAACGAACGCGCGAGCCGAAAGATCCGGATCGTGCCGGGTGAACGACATCCCGATGTAGGCTCCTTCCGAAGACACCGTATCCGCGATGACGCCCTGCCAGCCATCGCCGCCGATGAAGGTGGCGTCGAAGCCCTGCCGCTTCGCTTCACGAAGGATCTTGAGGCCAGAGGGGACGCGGCCGGCGACGAACACGACTTTTGGCTTCTTCGGTTTCAGATAAGAGATGTACGGCTCGGCGCTTGGAAGGTCGGCATTGATTGGATCGATGCTGACGATCCGACCGCGGAACGAGCGCCGGAACGAATCCGCGAGTCCACGTCCGTAGGTGTGGTTTTCGTAAAGAATCGCGGCGGTAGGAGCACTGCCCCTGGCGCTGAGCCCCGAGGCGAAGGTCGCGAGCGCAATTCCATTGAGCGAGTCGCTCGAGATGACGCGAAATACCCAGCTCGAGATGCCCGTGAGATCCGGTGACGTTGCGCTGGTGGCCACGGCCGCGAGGCTGCCATCGTAAACGCGGGCAGCCGAAAGCATGCCCGCGGAATTGACGTGGCCGATCACCGCGCTGATGGAGGGATTGCCTACGAACTCCTGGGCGATAGTGGCGGCCTGCGTTCCATTCCCCGCATCATCACGCTCGATCACCCGGAGAGGCTGCCCGTTGATGCCGCCTGCCTCGTTTATCTCGTCGACCGCGAGCTGGATTCCTTCCAGGTTCTGGAGTCC
>Ga0136623_10000335_pt1 | contig 13595 bp, 10 predicted proteins | sample AntDrymUQ4492106_2_FD_104656 | JGI IMG/M metagenome (GOLD analysis project Ga0136623, IMG submission 104656) | Polar desert sand microbial communities from Dry Valleys, Antarctica - metaG UQ449 (21.06) | ecosystem: Environmental > Terrestrial > Soil > Desert | place: Antarctica: Dry Valley...
CGACGCCTTGTGGGCGCGCTTCTTTGCCTGGTACTCCGCGAGCGCCTCGGAAGAGTCCACGCCACCGAGCGTCGGGTGGTCGGGGACGAGCTCCGCTGCAGCCTCCACGCCGAAGCGGAGCGCGAGCACGGAGCCGAGCGCGGTCACCTTCATCTTCCCGAAGCCTGGCAGGGCGGCGATCCGGCGCCGAAGGTCGGCTGCGTCCGTCGCATCCGTCCACACGCGCTCCGCCTCGCCGTCGTACTCCTCGGCGACGAAGGCACAGAGGTCCTGCACGCGTCGTGCCATCGAGCTGGGGAAGCGGTGGATCCCAGGACGCTGGCGGAACGCGTCCTCGAGCACCTGCGGATCCATCGAGGCGATCGCCGCCACGTCGAGGCGCCCGACGCGCTGCTTCAGCTTGAGCGGTCCCGCGAACGCGGTTTGCACCGTTACCTGCTGATCGAGGGCAAAGCCGATGAGAAGAGCAAGCGGCTCCTTCGCGATCAGCTCGTTCGCCTCGTCCGAGTCGGTGAAGTAGAGCGCCTCGGGCACGCTTTGATACTAGACCTTGCCCATCGGGTCGTACGATGCCGGACCGTGGAGGAGCTTCGTATCCAGCACGAGGGAGTCACTCTCGCGGCCAGCTACTCGCCCGCCGGCGGGACCGCGATCGTCGCGTTGCACGGCGCGGGCGAGGGCACGAGGGACGGCTTCCTATACCAGCATCTGCACGAGGTGCTGCCTCCCGCCGGCATCGCCGTCGTGACCTTCGACCGCCGCGGGGACGGCGAGTCGACGGGCGACGCCTCGCGCGGCCGCTTCGCAGTGCAGGCGCGGGACGCGCTCGCGGTGCTGAACGCGGTCGACGCCGAACGGGTCGGGCTCTGGGGGTACAGCCAGGGCGGCTGGATCGGCCCGCTCGCCGCGAGCGGGTCGGATCGCGTCGCCTTCCTGGTCCTCGTCGCCTCGACCGGGGTCACACCGTCTGAGCAGATGATGTACGCCTCTGCCCAGCAGCTACGGCTCGCGGGCTACGACGAGGAGGTCGTCGCGCGGGCTCTGGCGCTGCGACGGGCGTTCGAGGACTGGGTGCACGGCCGCGGACGGGAACGCCAGGTCGAGCTGAGGGCCGAGCTCCTGTCCGCGCTCGACGAGCCGTGGTTCGGGCTCCTGTTCCTGCCGCCGGTCCTCCTCGACGACGAGGGCTGTGGCCTCTGGATCGAGGAGATGGATTTCGACCCGCGGCCGGTGTTCGCGCAGGTGCGGGTGCCGACGCTTCTCTTCTACGGCGAGGCCGACTCCTGGACGCCCGTGCTTGCGAGCGTCGAGGCTTGGCGGCAAGCCCGGGGCGACGAGGTCGAGATCGTCGTCATCCCCGAGGCTGAGCACGAGCTGACGCTGCCCGACGGCACGTTGGCCCTCGAGTACGCGGAGACGCTCGTCGACTGGATCCTCCGTCGATCGGGACCCTGACTAGTCCCGTTACCCTTGCCGAGATGGACGCTCTCGAGGCCTTCTCGCCGGGAACGAGGAAGTGGTTCGAGCGGGCGTTCGCCGGGCCGACTCCGGCGCAGGAGCTCGGATGGCCCGCGATAGCCAAGGGAGGGAACGTCCTCATCCAGGCGCCGACCGGCTCGGGGAAGACGCTCGCGGCGTTCCTGATCGGGATCGACCGGCTGAACGCGTCGCCAGGCGAGGGGCTCCGGCTCTTGTACGTCTCTCCGCTGAAGGCACTGAACTACGACATCGAGCGCAACCTGCGGAGCCCGCTCGCCGGGCTTGCTTCGAACCTCTCGGTCGGCGTGCGGACAGGCGACACGCCCGCGGACGAGCGGCGGCGGATGCAGAAGACGCCGCCCGACATCCTGATCACGACTCCCGAGTCTCTGTTCCTGCTCCTCACGTCTCAGGCCCGCGAGACCCTGCGCGGCATCGAGACGGTGATCCTGGACGAGGTGCACGCAGTCGCGGGCACGAAGCGCGGAGCGCACCTGGCGCTGTCGCTGGAGCGGCTCGAAAGCCTCGTCGAGCGCCCCTTCCAGCGCATCGGCCTTTCGGCGACACAGCGCCCGCTCGCGGAGATCGGCCGCTTCGTCGCGGGCTCGGAGCGGGACATCGAGCTGGTCGACGCGGGCACGCGGAAGGAGCTCGACCTCGAAGTCGTGGTGCCGCTCGAGGACATGCGCGAGCTCGGTTCCACCGCGGACCTGTCCGTGCCGCCGCTCGCGGACGGCGTGATGCTGGGCACGGGTGTCGAACAGTCGAGCCGGTCGATCTGGCCCTCGATCTACCCCGCGATCCTCGAGCTTGTCAGGCAGCACCGCTCGACGATCGTCTTCGTCAACAACCGCCGGCTCGCCGAGCGGCTGGCTCTCCGGCTGAACGAGCTCGCCGAGGAGGAGATCGCTCGCGCACACCACGGCTCGCTCGCGCGCGAGCAGCGGGTCGTCGTGGAGGAGCTCTTGAAAGCGGGCCAGATCCCGTGCCTGGTCGCCACCTCCTCGCTCGAGCTCGGGATCGACATGGGCGCCGTCGATCTCGTCATCCAGGTCGAGAGCCCGAAGTCGGTCGCGCGCGGGCTGCAGCGGGTGGGGCGAGCAGGGCACGACCTGCACTCGGTCTCGCGGGGTCGGATCTTCCCCAAATTCCGGGCTGACCTGCTGGAGTGCGCGGTCGTCGCGCGCGCGATGCGCGAGGGCGCGATCGAGGAGACCCGCATTCCCCGAAACACGCTCGACGTTCTCTCCCAGCAGATCGTCGCCATCTGCGCCGACGAGGAAGTCTCGGTGGACGAGCTGCATGCGCTCGTCCGCCGTGCGTACCCGTTCTCCGATCTCTCCCGCGCACAGCTCGAGAACGTCCTCGACATGCTCGCAGGCCGTTACCCCTCGGACGAGTTCGCCGAGCTTCGGCCACGGATCGTCTGGGACCGGACTGCTGGGATCGTGCGCGGGCGCACCGGCGCGCGGCGACTCGCGGTCACGAACGCGGGCACGATCCCGGATCGCGGGCTCTTCGGCGTGTACCTCGTCGGCGACGGCGGACGGGTGGGCGAGCTCGACGAGGAGATGGTGTACGAGGCGCGCGAGGGGCAGACGTTCCTACTCGGCGCCTCGACGTGGCGGATCGAGGACATCACGCGGGATCGAGTCCTCGTCTCTCCCGCCCCGGGAGTCCCCGGGGTCGCCCCGTTCTGGAAGGGCGAGGGGGTTGGGCGACCCGCGGAGCTTGGCGAGAAGATCGGCCGGGCTTCACGTGAGCTCGTCGCGCTCTCCGACGACAAGGCGGAGACCGTCCTCCGCGGCGAGTACCACCTCGACACCCGTGCGGCGAGAAATCTCGTCACGTATCTGCGCGAGCAGGAGGGCGCGACGGGAGTTGTCCCCTCGGATCGCTCCATCGTTGTCGAGCGCTTCCGAGACGAGATCGGCGACTGGCGCGTCTGCCTGCTGACGCCGTTTGGTGGGCGTGTGCACGCGCCTTGGGCGATGGCGCTCGCGGCGCGGCTCAGGGACTCGCTCGGCATCGACGCGCAGTCGATCTGGTCGGATGACGGCATCGCGCTCCACTTTCCCGATGCGGATGTGCCGCCTCCGCTTTCGGACCTCCTGCTCGACCCAGGGGACGTCGAGGAGCTTGTCATCGCGGAGCTCGGGCAGTCGGCGCTCTTCGGCTCCCGCTTTCGGGAGAACGCCTCGCGCGCGTTACTCATCCCGCGCCGCCGGCCCGGCCAGCGGACGCCTCTCTGGCAGCAGCGGCTGAAGGCGCAGAGCCTGCTCCAGGTCGCGCGGCGCTACCCGCAGTTCCCGATCGTGCTCGAGACCTATCGGGAATGCCTGCAGGACGTCTTCGACTTGCCTGCGTTGCGCAAGATCCTGAAGGGGATCCAGACGCGAGAGCTCGATCTCGTCGAGGTGGAGACGGTCTCGGCCTCGCCATTCGCGTCCTCGCTCCTCTTCGACTACGTGGCGACGTACATGTACGAGGACGACACCCCGCCCGAGGAGCGGCGCGCGCAGGCGCTGTCCCTCGATCGCGGGCTTCTCCGCGAGCTGATGGGGGTCGAGGAGCTGCGCGAGCTGCTCGATCTCGGCGCCATCGAGCAGGTCGAGTCGTCGCTTCGGCTCACGCCGCGAAACGCCGACGAGCTGCATGACCTGCTGCGACGGGCTGGACCGCTCGTGGAAGGGGAGTACGACCGTGGCTTCGCGGAGACGCTGCTGCGCGAGCGGCGCGCGATCCGGTTTCGGCTGGATGACGTCGAGCCGTTGGCCGCTGTCGAGGATGCGGGTCTCGTTCGCGATGCGTTCGGCGCGGTGCCGCCCGGTGGCGTTCCCAACGTCTTCCTCGAGCCGGTGTCTGACGCGCTGGCCGGTGTCTTGCGCCGATATGCGCGCACACACGGGCCGTTCACCACGGGTGAGGTCGCGGATCGATTCGGCCTCGAGTCTGCCGTGGTCGAGACCGAGCTCGAGGGACTGGAACGTGACGAGAAGCTCGTTCGGGGCGAGCTCCGGCCGGGCGGCTCCGAGCGGGAGTGGTGCGATCCGGACGTTCTCCGGCGCATTCGCCGGGCGACGCTCGCGGTGCTGCGCCGCGAGGTTGAGCCGGCCGATCAGGCGGCGCTGGGGCGCTTCCTTCCCGCGTGGCACGGGATCGGGCGCCGCCAGACGTTGCGCGAGGCTCTCGTCCCTTTGCAGGGCCTGGCGCTGCCGGTCTCTCTCTGGGAGAGCGATGTGCTGCCTCGCCGGGTGCCCGCGTATCGCCCCGCCGATCTCGATGCGCTGTGCGCGTCGGGCGACCTGGTCTGGATCGGCGCTGGGCTCGATCGCGTCGCTGTCTATTTCCGCGATGACGCTGGGCTGCTCGGGCGCCCGGCAGCCGAGGCGCCACCCGAGGGCGTCGCCCATGTCGCGGTGCGGACGGCGCTCGGCCAGGGCGCGCTCTTCTGGGCCGATCTTCTCTCCAAGACCGAGCTCGACCCGGCCGAAGCGCTCGCCGCTCTCTGGGATCTGGTCTGGGCTGGCGAGGTGACCAACGACTCGTGGGCGCCGCTGCGCGCGTCGCGCCGCTACGACGCTCCACGCCCCGAGCGGAACCGGCGCCGCTTCATGCGCTCGCGCGCCAGCGCGCCGTCTCCGACGCAGGGCAGGTGGTCGCGCGCAGGGTCGCTCTTCCCGGAGAGCCTCGACCGCCGAGCGTTGGCCGAGCTCCTGCTCGAGCGGCAGGGAATCGTCACCCGGGACTGCGTGCGCGGGGAGGGCATCAAGGGCGGCTACGGTGCCGTGTATGCGGAGTTGCGTGCGCTCGAGACGCTCGGGGTCTGCCGGCGCGGGTACTTCGTCGAGGGCCTCGGCGGCGCGCAGTTCGCGCTCCCCGGCGCCGTCGAGCGCTTGCGCGAGCTGCGGGCGGAGGCGCGTGTAGTCGCCGAGCGCGACGTGCTCGTACTCGCCGCAGCGGATCCCGCACAGCCGTATGGAGCCGCCGTGCCCTGCCGCGTCGAGCAGGAGCACGAGCCGCGCGGGTTGCCGGCGCGTGGGTCGTTTTGCTCGACGGAGAGGCGGTGCTCTTCGTGGAGCGGGGTGGCCGCTCGCTCGTCCCGCTTCGCGAGCCGGAACCCGAGTGGCTACGACCTGCGCTGGCTGCCCTCGTCGCGCACGTCAGATCGGGAGGGGCGAAGCGCCTCGCGGTCGAGCGCTTCGATGGGGTGCCGGTGGTCGAGTCGGACGCCATGATCCTCCTCGTGGAGTCCGGTTTCCTGGCCGGCCCGCGGCGCGCGGTTCTGCGTCCCTAGTCTAAACGGACTCGTCCCTTCTGGCCAATTGAGTATTTTACGTAGTTCTGTAAGAATGCGACTTGGTGGAACATCGCATCACTGCCACGGAGCTGGCCCGTAGGCTCGGCGACATCCTTGCCAGAGTCCGCTATCGAGGAGACACGTTCATCGTCGAGCGAAATGGCGATGCGGTGGCTCGTGTAGCACCTGTTCCCGAGGGCTCGCCGACGACTTTGAGAGAGGCGTTCGAGGCTTGGAGCTCGGCAGGCGAGCCGGAAGCTGCGTTTGCCGATGACCTCGCGAAGGTCGGAGCAGCGGATCGTCCGCCGTTGGATCCTTGGGACTCGTAATAGACACGAGCGCGCTGGTCTACCGCGAGAGAGCGGGTTCGGGCTGGGGCGGTCTGCTCGCGGAGCTCGACGAATCAGTCGTCCTACCCGCGATTGTGTACGCCGAATTGCTCGTCGGCGCTCGGCTAGCTCGCAGCGCGAGTAGAGGAACGGCTCGCCGCGCAAAGATCGCCGCGCTCGTCGGCCGTGTTGCGCTCGTGGAGTTCGGGCAAGAGATCGCCGAGCGCTGGGCCGATCTGTTCGCTCATCTGAGCCGCCGGGGAGAGCTGATCCCGGCGAACGACCTCGCGGTCGCCGCCACCGCCCTTCATCTCGAGTTCGGCGTCCTCGTCGGCGGCGACGATGAGCAGCACTTCCGTCGTGTTCCGCAACTTCGAGTCGAGACTCTCGAGGGCTGAACCTCGCGCAGTAGGAGAGAGGAGAGGAGCGTTCAGTCGCGTAACGGGACGTGTGCCCGTGCGTGCGCCTCATCTCTATCCGCTGTTGCGCGGGTTCGTCCTGGGAGCTTTCGTCGTCCTCGGCCGCGAGCTCGAGGAGGGCGCCGAGCTGCCGTTTGCATTCGAAGAGCATGTTCAGCGGAAAGGTCCTGCTCTGTATGAGCTTCGGCCGCTCGTTCGGACGTTCATCGAAGATCGCGAGCCGCTCCTGCGGGCGCGAGATGACGCGCGTCTCGCCCTCGACGAGCTCGGCCGCGAGCCCGCGGCTGCGATCTTCGCTCGCGCGCATGCGGGGTTGCATGCTTCCGAGGACGACGCGCTCTTTCGCACGGTGCTGCTCGGGCTCTTGACGTCGACCGCGGAATCGTGCGGTGGGTTCGACTGGGACGACGAGGCGTTCGAGCATGCATACGGGACTTTCGAGACGACGCTCTTCGGGGAGCGGCGGCAGTTCCAGGCGCTCGTGCCGCTGGTCGGACTGTCGGTTGCCCGGCCGGTCGTCCTCGCGCCCGGCCTTTCGGTTCGCCACTTCGAGACAGGGGAGCTGTCGACGCACTGGCCCGAGTCGCGCGGGATTCTGCCGCCGGGATTCGGTCGCGAGCCCGACCGCTGCTGCGTCCTCGAGCTTCACGTAGACGTCGACCCAGGTGCGGATCCACCCGATTCTCCGGCAGAGATTGCCGATGCTGTCAGCGCGATCCGGCTGACGACGTCCGCGGCGCTTGCCGCGGGCCCGGTTCTGTTCGAGACCCTCGACGGCCGGCCGTTCGGGATCCGCCCGGTGCTCCCGATTGCGGCGACGCAGCCACCGGGGGAGCCCTCGCGCCTCGACGCGTTTCGTAGCCCGATCGCCGTCGATGTGCTCGCCGCGCTCGGCAAGGCCGACGGCGACCCCGAGCTCGCGGAGGCGCTCGACCGGTGGGAGCTGTCGCTCTTCCAGAACGAGCCGTTCCGGGCCGAGCAGCTACGGGCCTCGCTGACCGCGCTTCTCGGCGAGACCTGGCCGCTGCGCGCGGCTGTTCTCCTCGAGGCGGACGCCGCGGCGCGTGAGGAGCTACACGGCCACCTCGTGGGGCTTGCTGGAGGGGATGGCGCGAGCACGGCGTCCCTGGATACCGCCAGGCGGGCGTTGGTGGCGGTGCTGCGCGCGCCTGATCGAGCCGAGCTCGTCCACGAGCTCGACCGCGAGCTTCTGGGCTTGCCGGGGCGGTCTGCCGCGTGGGCAGTTGCTGTCTGAGGGCAGCTTCGGTCTGAGGGCTGTTTTCGGCACGAATTCGGCACAGTGCCGTTTCCCACCCGTGACGCATAGCGAGGTAGCGTGGTCTCCATGGACGAAGCACGAGCGGTGCTGGAGCGGCTCGAGAGGATCGAGGCGCTCGACCGCGCGGGCGCGGAGCGCGCGGAGCTCCTGCCAGAGCTGCGAGCGCTCCTCGAGGAGGCGGAGTGGTGGTCGAGCGCGGAAGGAGGTGATGCGGGGGAGGCTGCCGTCGACAACCTACGGACAGCGCTGGCACGGGCGACTCCGAAGTTGCCGTCGCATGACATGATCGCCGTGTGATCTCGCACTGGGACGACGTGCGCAGCTCGCGGGGCGAGCGAGGTCACATCGCGGGCACGTGGCAGAGCCTCACCGGTCGAGCGTCGCAGACGATCGGGGTCAAGCGGATCCGCGTCGACCCGGGCATGTGGTCGACTCCGCTCCATCTCGAGGGCGCCGAGGAGGAGATCTTCTACGTCCTAGCGGGATCCGGGCTTTCGGTTCAGTCGGAAGGCGAAGACCCGGTCGCCTACGAAGTCGACGCGGGCGATTGCCTCGTCCATCTCGCGCTCGAGAACGCCCATACGCTGCGCGCGGGCGACGACGGCATCGACGTGTTGGCGTTCGGTCAGCGGACGTACGCCGCTGGCGTTACATGGCTGCCACGGGCGGGTGTCGCGTGGCTAGGGGAGACCTGGGCGCCGGTGGGCGCCGAGGACGACCACCCGTGGGCGCGGGAAGCGGCGGCGGGGCCGGCGGAGATCGCGGAGACGTCGGCGCGTCCCGAGACCATCGTCAACGTCGAAGACGTGGAGTCGGTCGAGCGCGACGGCGCCACCGTCGGCCGTAGAGTCCGAAACCTCGGCCGGGCGGCGGGCTCGGTCAGGACCGGGCTCCGGATCGCGGAAGTGCTGCCGGGTAAGTTGAACGCGCCTCCGCACTGCCATTCGGCCGAGGAGGAGATCTTCGTCGTTGTCGAGGGGAATGGCGACCTGCTCCTGTGGGAGGAGGACGGGATCGCCGAGCAGCCGGTTCGCGCCGGATCCGTCGTCGCACGGCTCGCGGGCACGGGAGTCGCGCACGCCTTCCGCGCGGGCGAGCCGGGATTGACCGTGCTCATGTACGGCACGCGAGACCCGAACGACATCTGCTACTACCCGCGCTCGGGGAAGGTCTTCTTCACAGGACTCGGCGTGATCGCGCGACTCGGAGAGCCGCTCGACTATTGGGACGGCGAAGACTGACGGCGCCGCCCCTGGGCTACCGTGGACGGCATTGAAGGAGTTTCGGCCGGAGACGGGAAGGTGAGGCGGTCATGGGACTCTCACGAATTCTGCCGCGGTCCCAGCCGCTGCCTGAGCCTCTCCCTGCCGAGACCGCCGACGAGCCTGAAGTTGCAGTCCCGTCGGCGCTCGCGCCGCGCCTCCACGCGGTTCCGTCTTCCCCTGTCGCAGGCGATCCCGAGGAGCACGCGCTGGCGAAGGTAATCGCGTTCGCGAACCAGAAGGGCGGGGTCGCCAAGACCACGACGACGCTGAACCTCGGCGTCGCGCTGAAGGAGGCAGGCAAACGCGTCCTCATCATCGATCTCGACCCCCAGGGCAACCTGACGATGAGCCAGGGGATGAACCCCGATGTGATCGAGCGCTCGATGTTCGACGTCCTCGTTCATCGCGTTCCGATCTCCGATGTGATCCACACCGTCGAGGTCGACATTGCCGTTGCCTCGATCGACTTGGCGGGCGCAGAGCTCGCGCTTTCCGCGCTGATCGGCCGCGAGCGGGCGCTCGAGAAGGCGCTCATCGAGGTTCGCGACAAGTACGACTACATATTGCTCGACACTCCGCCGTCGCTCGGCCTGCTGACGATCAACGCTTTCGTCGCGGCCGACGGCGTGATCGTCCCGGTTCAGTGCGAGTACCTCTCGCTGCGCGGACTCGTACAGCTCGAGAACACGCTTGCGATGGTGCGTGAGAACCTGAACCCGGCCGTTCGCGTTCAGGGCATTGTTCCCACGATGTACGACGGGCGGACGTTGCACGCGCGCGAGGCGATCGAGATCTTGCAGGAGAACTTCGGCGATCTCCTGTTCGAGACGCGGATAAAGAAGACGGTGCGCTATGCCGAGGCGCCCGTGAAGGGGAGCTCGGTGCTCCGCTACGATCCTACGGGTCCCGCGGCCCAGGCATACCGCGATCTCGCGAAGGAGGTGCTCGATGGCGCGCAAGCGCGCGAGCATGCGTGAGGGCCCGCTGGCGGAGCTCTTCCGCAAGACCGAGGCCGCCCAGCGCGCCCAGGACGCGCCCGCCGAAAGTGAGCCGAAGCAGCAGCCCGCGGATACGGACGAGCTCAGTCCGCGCGCACGGGCGGCCCTGGAGGCGACGGTCGAGCATGTCCACGATTTCGAGGAGACCGAGGAAGAGACGAAAGAACCTCAAAGCGCATCGCCGCCCATCTCGCCGCCCGTCTCGCCCCCAGCCACCGAGGTGGCCCCGACCGAGGCTGCCGCCTCCCGCGCCGCTGCACGCTATTTCCAGACGATCCTCGAGCCCGCGCCGCGACTTCATCGCGTGCCCCCACCCAAGGGAACCGCGTATCTCGCCGCGATCCGCGTCGTCGGTGTCGGCGGCGCGGGGCTGAATGCGCTCCACCGAATGATGGACGCGGGGATTGCCCAGGTCGACTTCGTCGCCGTGAACACCGACATGCAGGCCCTGGCGGTCTCCGACGCCCCCACGAAGATCCACATCGGAGAGGGCGTGACCCACGGCCTCGGCTCAGGCGCCGACCCGACCGTGGGCCGTGCCGCGGCCGAGGACGCGGCCGACCAGCTGCGAGCGACGCTGCGCGGCTCCGACATGGTCTTCGTGACCGCAGGCGAGGGCGGCGGAACCGGCACGGGGGCGGCCCCGGTCGTCGCTCGTGTCGCCCGCGAGATCGGCGCGCTCACCGTCGGAATCGTGACCACGCCCTTCCGCTTCGAGGGAACGCGCCGCCGGACCGCAGCGGATCGCGGCGTCGAAGAGCTGCGGGCCGCGTGTGACACCGTGATCGTCATCCCCAACGATCGGCTCCTCGATGTCCTCGACCGCTCCACCTCGATGATCGACGCGTTCCAGATCGCGGACGACGTGTTGCGCCAGGGCGTTCAGGGCATCTGCGACCTGATCACGACGCCGGGCCTGATCAACCTCGACTTCGCGGATGTGCGCACCGTGATGCAGGACGCCGGCTCCGCGCTGATGGGCATCGGCTACGCGACCGGGCCGAACCGGGGTCGCGAGGCGGCGGAGCGCGCGCTCGGGTCGCCTTTGATCGACGCCGAGATCGTGAGCGCGCGAGGGATCTTGCTCTCGATCGCAGGAGGCGACGATCTCTCGCTCGTCGAGGTCAACGAGGCGGCGGAGGTCGTGCGCGCCACCGCGAACGACGACACGAACATCATCTTCGGCGCCAACGTCGACCCGCGCCTCACCGGGCAAGTGTGGGTCACCGTCGTCGCCACGGGTCTCGGCGGCAGCCGCCGCCGGATGGAGAGACCGAAGTTCGACACGGAGGCGACCACCCGTCGGGATGCCGACTCGGAGCTGCCCGCGTTCCTGAACTCGTAGCTGGCGCCACCGCTACGCGGCGGCTACACCGCGATTCGCGCCGCGCCCTCATTTGTTGGCGTGTGAAGACCGCCGGGCCGCGGCCGCAGCATTCCTGTTTCGCCAATCCTCTGGCCTCGGTACCGTCCGACGATGCGAGGCGCGATCGCAGCCGGCCACCCGCTGACCGCTGAGGCCGGCGCCCGTGTGCTACGGGACGGCGGGAATGCGGTGGACGCGCTGCTTGCCGCCGCCTTCACCGCATTCGTCACGGAAGGCCCACTGACGGGGCCGGCCGGCGGCGGCTTCCTGCTAGTCCACGAGCCGGGCGGCCGCACCGCATTGCTCGACTGCTTCTTCGTCGTCCCGAAAACGCGGTTGGGGGTCATGGATGAGGTGGTGATCGACTTCGCGGACGCGGGCACCCAGGTGTTCCACGTCGGCGAAGGAGCGGTTGCCGTGCCCGGGCTCGTCGCAGGTCTCGAGGAGGCGCATCGTCGCTTCGCGACCTTCGACTGGGCCGATCTCGTGGAACCAGCGCGCGAACTCGCCGACCAGGGGGTCGCCTGCGACGAGCCACGGGCATTCCTGCACGGGATCCTTTCCCCGATCTTGCTTCGCGACGAAGGCGGCCGTCGCGTTTACGGAGATCCAAGGCGCGTGGCGACCGGCGAGCTCTGCGCGACTCTCGAACGGGTTCGCGATACCGGGGCTGCCGCCGTCGCCGAGCTCTTGCCGGGATACGCGGGCGATCTCGCTGAGTACCAGGTCGTCGACCGTGTGCCACTCGAGACCACCGTGCTCGGACACTCGGTCTTCGCCACGCCGTCGCCTTCGCGCGGTGGGGCGATTGTCGGCGCGATCCTCGAGCGTCTCGGCGCGATCACGGCGCCGTCGGCGGACGACGTGGCCAACGCGATCGGCGAGGCGTATCGCGCGTCGGGGAGCGGCAAGCTCACCGGCACGACGCATATCTCCGTCATCGATGAATCGGGAACGGCGGCCGCGCTCTCGTCGACGCTCGGTTCTGGCTCGGGCGTCTTCCGCGGCGGCACGCAGATGAACAACATGCTCGGCGAGCTCGACGTGATCGGACACGAGCCTCGCGTCGCAGGGACCCGCCTGCCGAGCATGCTCACGCCGACGCTGGTCCTCCGAGACGGCCGGGCGCGGCTCGTTCTCGGCAGCGCCGGCTCTGTGCGGCTCGCCGGCGCGATCGCCCAAGTTGCGTGGCAGGTCGTAGGCAGGTCGTCGTCGGTGGGGGAGGCCATCGACGCGCCACGTCTGCATGTCGAGGGAGACACGTTGCATGTCGAGGGCGGACGACCGGAGGAGATGATCGCGCGTCTCGAGGAGAGCTGGGACGTCGTCCGCTGGGCGGGTCGCAACCTCTACTTCGGCGGCGTGCAGGCCGTCGAGCTCGATCCGACCGGAGCTCTTGCGGCGGCCGGGGACCCGCGACGAGGTGGCGTGGGAGTCGTCGTCACATGATTCGCATTCGCCGCGCCGAGCCGAGTGACGCCGCCTCGCTCGTCGCGCTGGCGCACGCGGTCGGCGGCGAGGAGGGACGCTGGATCCTCGCCACCGAGAGCTGGCGCTCGGTCTCGAACGAACGGAGATATCTGAAAAACGTTCTCCGCCATCCGGACGCGACCGTCGTCGTCGCCGTGGACGGCGACGTCGTCGTCGGGCGGCTCTCCCTCTCTCGCGACCCTCACCCCGCGAGTCACCACGTCGCGGATCTCGGCCTCATGGTCGCCGAAAGCCGTCGCCGGCAGGGGATCGGCAAGCAGCTGCTCGAGGAGGCGATCACGTGGGCGCGGTCGGTGGGGGTGCGGAAGATCGAGCTGCACGTCTTCCCCTGGAACGAGCCCGCGCTCAGCCTGTACGAGTCGTTCGGCTTCGAGCGCGAGGGGTACCGGAAGCAGCACTACGCCCGTGGCGACGAGCTCGTCGACGCGATCCTGATGGCGTACGAGATCACCAGCTAACTCTCGTTCGAAACACGAGCCGTCGTAGGGCGAGGCTTGCCTCGCCTCGGTCGCCTATGGCGCACAGAGGATGAGGCAAGCCTCGCCCCTACAAGCGTCCCGTGCGGTCCGCGACGAAAATGCTCCAGAGGAGGCGATACGCGAGCCGGCTGCGCGCCCAGGAGCTGCGCGCGCCGAGGAAGAGCATGAGATCGAGAAGCCGCATCATCTC
>Ga0136623_10000337_pt1 | contig 13580 bp, 9 predicted proteins | sample AntDrymUQ4492106_2_FD_104656 | JGI IMG/M metagenome (GOLD analysis project Ga0136623, IMG submission 104656) | Polar desert sand microbial communities from Dry Valleys, Antarctica - metaG UQ449 (21.06) | ecosystem: Environmental > Terrestrial > Soil > Desert | place: Antarctica: Dry Valley...
GGTGCCGCTTCTCGGGCACGGGAACGAGCTACATCGAGCCGGGCTCACCATGGGAGAACCCCTTCATCGAGTCCTTCGGCTCACGCATGCGCGACGAGGTGCTGTCCATAGAGCAGTTCGACACCTTGCTAGAGGCTCAGGTGCTGATCGGAGACTGGAAGCACCAGTACATCAATCCGTGTCCACAATCACCTGGCGAGCCCTCATACGAGAGGGTGGTCCAGGACCGGCGGGGTGGCTCCAGTTACAACATGTCGCAGTCCTCAGGAGAACTGCTGGCTCTGGTTGTGAACGTCCCCCGCCGATCTCTGGGCCCATCGGTCCTGGCTTGATAGAAAGCGTGTGCTGCTTGACGGATTGTTGTCGGACCGATGTCCCGCATCATGCCCGATTTCGGAACCTGGGAGGTGGTTGATGGGAAGCTTCATCGGAGTCGACACGCACAAGGACTCATTGAGCTGCAGCGCAGTCGACGAGGTCGGAAAAGAGGTCGAGTCGGTTCACGCCGTCAACGACGGACGGGGGTTCTGCAAGATCGAGCGATTCGCTCAGCGCGTGGAGGCCACCCGGATCGGCATCGAATGCTCGGGGTCCTTCGGCCTGGCGCTGGCGCAACACTTGCTCGCCGCCGGGTTCGATGTCAGGGAGGTGCCCGGGCAGCTGGTCAAGCGTGATCGGCGTTCGTTGTCCAAGGGCAAGAGCGACGCCTTGGATGCGCTGTTGATTGCTCGAGTTGTTGCCCGCGAGGACAGCCTTCCCCCACCGCCACTCAAGGGCCTCACACACGACCTAAAAGCCCTGGTAGATCACCGGGAAACGCTGCTCAATGAGGCCACGCGCCACCGCAACCGGGCACACGCCATCCTCACTCAGATCCGCCCGGGCTACTCGAGAGCAGTGCCGGCTCTTACGAGTGGAAGGCAGTTGGACGCCGCCCAGTATCTGGTGGAAGGCGACTCCGGCGTTCGCGCCACCGTGTTGCGCGACGCTCTAAAACGCGTCGCCGAGCTGGACTCGACGGCCCACGCACTCGAGAAGCAGATCGACGCGCTGGTGAAGGCCAGCGGCACCAGCCTCACGCAGATTGTCGGTGTTGCTGCGATCACTGCTGGCCGCATCCTCGGCGAGCTGCGTGATGTTGGCCGTCTCTCAGGACAGGCCGCCTTCGGAGCAATGACGGGAACGGCACCTGTTCCTGCCTCGTCGGGCAAGACCGACCGCTGGAGACTGAACCGCGGCGGCAACCGCCAGCTCAACAGGGCGATGCATACGATCGCACTCACCCAGAGCCACCACGACCCACGCGCCCGCGCCTATCTGGAGCAGAAGCGGGCCGCAGGAAAGACCGACAGGGAGGCCATGAGATGTCTCAAGAGGCATCTCGCGCGCGTGGTTTACAGGCGACTCGCAGCAGACCGAGCTCTGATTCCCTTGACATAGAAGCTCACTACCGGCCCCACAGCAGCCTTGGCTGGCGCTCCCCGGTCGCGTACGCTACGGCTTGGAAGGCGGAGAACCAAGTGGACCGACTCTCATAACCGGTGGACCGATGACTGGGGTCCGGTCAGACCGGAAGCCCGTCCGCCTCAACATTGGGACATCGCGCGTCGCAGGTGTTCACCTCTTATCTACATGAAGCCAACGACTACCGCTGCAGCACGGCAACGAGAATGGGCTTTCCCTGGCTTTCTTCCCACCTTCCGTCTAGCGGGTAGTTCCTACGTTGACCCAATCGATGGTTGCGTAGTATTGGTGCCAGTACGCGTTTACCAGATTCTCCGAAGTGAGGGTCCGGGAGAGGTACCACCGGACCGGGATCCACGGCGCCAGCTCCGTGGCGATCTTGTTGGCCTCGGTCCACTCATCCTCCGCTTCGTCGATAGGGGTCGCAGACGCCTTCTCTATCGCCGAGTTGAGTTCGGGATCGTCAATCTCCGCATGGTTAGAGTTTCCGTGCTTCAGAATGTTCGGGCCGTACATCAGCGGTTCGAGGTAAGTGACCGGCGAGGGCCAGTCCTCACACCAGCCCCCGAAGCCCATAGCGGTGTTGGTGCTCGGCTCCGAGTAATATTGCGTAAAGTAGTCGGGGAAGTTGAGTTGCTTGATCTCGAGATTGTCGAAGCCGATCGCTTCAAGATCGGCTCGAAGCGACTCGATTTGCTTGGGGCCGGCGCCAGAGGCGTCGCCCACCAGCAGCAGCTTGTCGTGCCAGCCGCCTTCGGCCCTGGTGCCCTTGAGCATGTCCTTGGCCGCCGCGATGTCGCCGGAGCTATTGGGAGACTCGTACGGGTTGTACTGGTCGGTGGGCAGATGCCCGATCATGCCCGGCGGCAGTATACTGGTGGCGACGTCACCGGTATAAACGCCGCCCAGCACCTTGAGCTGGTTCTGGCGGTCGACGGCCAGATTGACTGCCTGTCGCACCTTCGGGTCGTCGAACGGCTCGACCGTGGTGTTCATGAAGATGTAGGAGCTACAGGCCTCCGGATAGTTGAAGAAACGCTGGCTGAGCTCCTTGTCGGTTACGACGTCTTTGAGCTGGCCGCCCTCAGGCGAGCACTCGATTGACATGTCGTAGTCGTTCGAGAGAACCTTCTCGATGCAGACGGCGTTTTCGAAGCCCATCTTCCACTGGACCTCGTCGACGTAGGCGTTGCGCACCTCATCGGTTGCCTTGTCCCAATGCTCGTTGCGGAGGAAGCGCGCTTCCTCCGAAGGAGTAAAGCTGTCGACGTAGTAAGGGCCCGACGCGACGATGTGGTTGTCGTAGGCCGAGTTCTTCTCGGAGTCGTACTTGGTGGCGTACCTCTCGGGGACCGGTGCTGCCGCCGGCATCGCCATGCGGTAGTCCCAGTCACCAACCGGCTCGGAGAGGTTGAAGGTAATCGTCTTGGGGTCGGGGGTCTCGATGCCGGAGATGTCTTTTGCCGCTCCGCTCTGGAACTCCTTCACGCCCTCGATGGCCTCGTAATAGAACGGGTACTGGGCGCCGACCGAACCGATGAACTGTCGCTCGATGGCGTACTTGATATCGGCCGAGGTGATTTCTTCGCCGGTGACGCCAGGAACGTCCTCGCCGCCGAGGGCCGGGCCGAACTTGATCCCGTCCCTGAGCGTGTAAGTCCACTGGGTGCTCTCGGGATTGTGCTGGCCGAGGTCGGTGGCGAGGTCGGGAACCAGCGAGTTGGCCTCGGAGAAATTAGGGGACCGCTTGTAGGTCACGAGCTCCCTCAGGATGCCCGGGTTGACGAAGGAGAAGTATGTGACCGTATAGGCCGCACCCGGGTCCATGTAGTCGGGGCCTTCGATCGAAGCCCACTTGAGGATGCCGCCCTCTTTGGGCGACTCGCCGCCGAAGACCTTGCTGCCGGTCCCCTTGCGAGCCTCCTGGTTAGAAGATCTTGGTCCATCAGCGCCGCTGCCGCCGTCGCCGCCGCACGCCGCAGCGAGCAGAGACACCCCGGTGCACAGAGCTACGAAACGGCTTGCCCTTTTAGTCTTGCTCAAAGCCTTTCCCCTCAATAGGCAGATGATTCCTTGCTGCAACTTGCACTTCGAGAGATCTTGCACTGAGGTATCCTCGATGAGGTGATCCAGTAAAAGCTGGCGGGGCTGCGTGTTTTTTACTGCCCCGCCCACTGGACCCGATACGTGACAGCCGGAGCCCGATACGTGACAGACGATCTGCGGCACTCGTGCTAATGCCTCCTTCCCCCGACAGAAGCTTCAACGCTCAGCCTTGCCCTAACCAATTCACATTACAACGGCGGCGGTATCAATTCAATTCAGGAATCTCAGGGCGAGAAAAAGTAAGACGTTGAGAGCATCGGGAATCCTCCAACAGGGGTCTCATGTCCCAGATGCTCTGTATGGTCGACCCTAGCCTCCGAGGGACTCTCGTCGCGCACCGAAGAGGCTGAACGGATCGCTAACTGGTGCTGCTTGCTGCCCGGGCCGAATCTCATGACGTTCTGCCGGAGCCGTCGCCCACCATGGCGGGGGTCGCTCTGGGTCGCCTGAAGATCGGCCGTACCTCTTGGTCCTCGTGGCCCGCTCTCTCCTCGGCGAGCCCGTACAGTCGAGAAGACAAATTGCCCGCAGCCTGTTCTGTAGCCTGCGCACCAGCCTCTCAGCGAGGACAGCAGCGCCTGCGCCTGCGGCGGATGACCTTGCAGGAACTCGATCAGGTGCCACGCGACAGTTTCAGCGCAGTGGTGGGGTCGAGGTCCCAGCGGGTGTCGAGCGGACGCTTCCGTCGATCATCGCGAACTCTCCGAAAGTCTCTGGTACCGACAGGTGACGAGCACCATGTCCTCGCCCGTCGGAAGTGACGAAGTCCTTACCAACGTCTAAAGTGACGAAGACCCTTACCCGGCCTTCTGGGATGATCAACATTGAGTCTCGGGCTGTGCGAATGGACAGGCCCGGCTCGGAAGAGCCAGGCTCTTCTCGGGTTGCCATTCCAGGCTCGGTCCCACGCTCCTCCCCGGCGACTCACCTGTGCTTTGATGGTCAGGCGATGCAGTGCCTTGCTTGCGGCCTTACCAATCCCCCAGGCTTTCGTTTCTGCGGTGCCTGCGGAGCCGCGCTGAGCACAAGCTGCCCCTCGTGCGGCACTGAGAGTCCGCCGGCCTTCAAGTTCTGTGGCAGTTGCGGAACGTCGCTGACCGAGGAGGCGCATGAGCCCTCTGCTCCCCTCGCCGAGCCGGGTCGTCGCTCGGCTCCTGCTCCTGCTCCTGCTCCTGCTGAGGTTCGCAAGACCGTAACGGTCGTTTTCTCCGACGTGACCGGGTCCACCCGCCTGGGGGAGCAGCTCGATCCTGAGTCGCTGCGCCGGGTCATGTCTCGTTACTTCGACGAAATGAGACGGGTGCTCGAGCGCCACGGCGGGACAGTCGAGAAGTTCATCGGAGACGCCGTTATGGCGGTGTTCGGCATCCCCGTTCTGCACGAGGACGATGCCCTGCGAGGGGTGACCGCCGCGTCCGAAATGCGCTTCGCGCTCGAGCACCTGAACGATGAGCTCGAAGGCGAGTGGGGCGTGAGGATCCAGGTGCGAACCGGAGTTAACACTGGGGAGGTAATAGCTGGGGACGCCGCGGCCGGTCAATCTTTCGCGACCGGTGACACGGTCAACGTTGCGGCTCGTTTGGAGCAGGCGGCGGGCCCGGGGCAGATTCTCATCGGGGAGCAGACGTACGCGTTGGTCAGACACGCGGTGGCGGCGGAGCCGGTCGCGCCCCTGGACCTCAAGGGCAAGGCGCGGCCGGTAACGGCGTGGAGCCTGGGCGTGGTGGTCGGCCGGGCCCCCAGCGTGGCTCGGCGCCTCGATTCTCCAATGGTCGGCCGCGATCAGGAGCTGCAGCTGATTCAAGGCTTCTTCGCACGTGCGAGCGCTTCTCGCAAACCTCATCTCGTGACCATTCTGGGTCCGGCCGGCATCGGCAAATCCCGCCTCACTCAGGAAATCATCGCGGCCCTGAAGGACAGTGCACAAGTGTTGCGCGGACGCTGTCTTCCCTACGGAGAAGGCATCACGTTCTGGCCCCTCTCAGAGGTCGTCAAGGAGGCTGCCGGGATAACAGAGCAGGACACGGCCGCCGCCGCGCAAGCGAAGATCGAGTCGCTTCTTCCCGCCGGAGGAGACTCACCGCTGGTGCGCGCGCGAGTGGCCTCCCTCATGGGCCTGGCCTCCGGAGGGGCCGGCATTCAGGAGGGCTACTGGGCAGTGCGCATGCTCCTTCAAGCGCTGGCGGCGGCTCGGCCGCTGGTCGTCATCTTCGACGACATGCACTGGGCGGAGCCCGCGTTTCTGGATCTCATCGACTACGTATTCAACTTCACCTCAGACGCTGCGCTGTTGCTCCTTTGCATCTCCCGGCCCGAAGTCTTGGACACCCGCCCCGACTGGGGACTATCGAAAGATAGGACGCTTGGGGTTCGCTTGGAGCCCTTGGCGGAGACTCAGAGCCGGGAGCTGATCGCCGGGCTCCTGGATCGAGCGCCGCTGGCTCCCGCGGTGTTGGAACGTATCTCTTCTGCCGCTCAAGGCAATCCCCTATTCGTCGAGGAGATGCTGCGCATGTTGGTCGACGACGGTCTCCTCCAAAGACGAGGCGAGGAGTGGGTGGCTAGGGGGAACCTCGAGAACGCGTCGATACCGCCCACTATCAACGCCCTGCTGACGGCGCGCCTCGAGCGGCTAGAGGTTGAGGAGCGAGCCGTCATCGAGCGCGGCTCGGTGGTGGGACAAGTCTTCTACTGGGGAGCCGTCGCGGAGCTGTCCCCCCATGATGCCAGAGAGGGGGTCGGAGCTTACCTCCAAGCGCTTGTGAGAAAGGAGCTCATTCGCCCAGACCTCGCCGATCTCTCAGGAGAGGATGCCTTCCGCTTCAGTCACATCCTTATCAAGGACGCGGCCTACAACGCCTTGCCCAAGGCGCTGAGGGCCGAGCTTCACGAGCGGTTTGCAGGCTGGCTTGAGGGCATCGCCGGTGACAGGCGCCCAGAGTACGAAGAGATTCTCGGCTATCACCTCGAGCAGGCCTACCGCTACCGAAGCCAGTTGGGGCCTGTGAACGAGCGCGGCCGGCTCACCGGCGTGAGGGCGGTCGAGAGCCTGACCGCGGCGGGATGGCGTGCGTCCGATCGACGTGACATGGCGGCGGCTGTGAACCTGCTGTCGCGCGCCGCCGCGGTACTGCCCCGGCACGACCCCGCCCGGATCGAGGTCCTGCCTCACTTGGCGATCAGCATGCTGGACAATGGCGCCTTCGAGGCGGCGCGCGCCGTGGTAAAGGAAGTCTCGGCCGCCGCGCCCGGCGATCGCAGAATCGAGGCCTATGCAATGTTGTTGAACGCGGAACTGACGTTGGCCACCGCCTCCGGGGAGACATCCTTCTTGTTGGAGATCAGCTCGAACGAACGCGCGGTCGACATGCTCCAAGAGGTGAACGACCAACGCGGCCTCGAGCACGCGTTGTTTTCTTTGAGTTTCACGTACATATCAGCCGGCTACCTGACCGAAGCCGGTCGCGCGTGCGAGAGGTTGTATGAAGTGGCCTCGCGAGACGAATCGAGCCGCGGGGACGAGAGGCACCGTGATCTGCGGATCCAGATAGCTTTCACGGGCCCGAATCCTGTATCGGAGGTCATCCAACTCTGTGAAGAGAGCCTGGCAAGCCCGTTCCTGGACAGAGGTTCGGAGGCCAACATGATGCGCCTGCTCGGAGGGCTGAGGGCTATGCAGGGCGACTTCTTCGCGGCCCGTGAGCTGGTGTCCAGAGCACACGCTATCTACGAAGACCTCGGGATGAAGATCGGGGCCGCGATGGGAGCTTGCGAGATGGCATGGTTTGTCGAGCTGCCACAGGATCCTGCCGAGGCGGAGAAGAAGTTTCGACGTGGATACAACCTTCTTGAGGACATGGGGGAAACGGGTATGCGCTCGAGCGTGGCCGGGTACGTGTCTCACGCCCTCGTCAGGCTCAATCGAATCGACGAGGCCGAGCGCTTCACGATCATCAGCGAACAGCTCGCTTCATTGGATGATTACATTTCTCAGACGACGTGGCGGAGTGCTCGGGCTCACGTTTACGCGCATCGAGGACGGCTGGACGAAGCCGTCGACCTCGCCAGGGAGGCGGTGCTCATTGCCGAGCCGACCAGCGACTACAACAGGAGTGCGGACGGGCTCGTTGACTTAGCGGAGATCCTGCAAAAGGCGCACAGATCTCGAGAGGCAGCCGCTGCGGCCACCGAGGCGCTCGGGCTCTATGAAGCCAAGGGGAACCTGGTAGGTGCGGAGCGGGCGCGGGTGGCGCGGGGCCAAGGGAGCTAAGAGGCTTGGGGCACCTCGATTCTGAAGACTATGGCGTGGACCACAACTCTGCCGAAACCGGTCCCTTAGGGATGAGGGGGCAGATGAGTCACTCACCGCGGGGTCCACGATCGTGCCGTAATGCGAGGCGAGCTCTTGATAGATGCGATTGATCTTGGGATCGTAGAGGTCGGGCTTCAGCACCCCGGCCTTGAGGTTGTCCACTACCAGGCGCTTGGTGACCCCGTCGAAGAAGTCAAATGCACTGATATGCGCGTCGACCCAAGCGGCGAGCGTCATGTAAAATTGCTTCACCGCGCGTAGATTCCCCAGCTCACTCTCTAAACGATTAAGCCATTCTTTTCTCCTGAGAACCCTTGAGGTAGGGCGCGGCCTGCTCCGCTAAACGCCGGAAGTAGTCCGCATGGGCGCGGCGGATCTCCTCGGCCTCGCCGACGCCTCGAGCTCGTCGGAGGCGAAGGACCGGATCGTCTCGAGCATGACGAAGCGGTCCTCTTGCTCTGGCGCAGACAAGGGGCCGATGACGCCGTGACGGACGTAGTCATATGGCGTTCAGACGTGCCCGGCGCGTCGGCAGGACTGGTCGAGTCTCGAGCGCAACGCCAGCGCCTGCCAGCTCTTGCGTCTCCGAACCCACCTCTCAGCGTGGCGAGCTCTTGGTCGCAGAGAACCAACTCCTTTGGTTGTCCTCTCGCGCCATGCATAAATACGATGAATCGTCGTAAAACGCGAGCTCTGGGATTCTGATACTAGTCAACAGAGGGGGGCAGGCGGCAGGCGAAAGAAGTATGCGAGCGCCATGGCTTCAGTTGTCTCCAAGTGACCGGGGCACATCAGCAGTTTTTAACAACTTGCGAGCTCTGGTTGCTGACACGATGTTCCCCTTCTGCTTGTAGACTTGCAACGCTCGACGAATGACCGTAGTTGCGTCCGCTGACCGATTAGAGAGGCCGAGGACTTCGGCGAGGTCCATCAAGGTGTCGCCGCGTTGATTCAACATGTCGGTTTGTTCCGAGATCTTCACCGCTTCCCGAGCCAGAACCATCGCACGGTTTATCTCTCCCAGTCGAGCCGAAGCTTTGGCGCAAGCTCCCCGCCACAGCGTTTGCGACATTGCGTCGTCCTCCGCTGCGAGGTCGTTGCTGATCCGACTCAGTTCCAGGGTCTCGGCGTAGCGGCCTTGGGCGTAGACAACGTGAGCCAGGTCGCCAGCCACCGTGGACAGCTGGCCCTTCTCGCCCATCTGCTCGAGGAAGCTGTATGCAACACGCAGCCTCTCTTCTGCCTTCTGGGGAGATCTCGGGAGGTCGACGAATCTCGCCATCTCCGCGGGGCCTAGTGTTGCACCCACGGCCATCCCGAGGTCCTCATAGATCGCCTTTGCGCGAGCGACCAGTTCCTCAGCCTTGGAGAAGTCGCCCTGCATGACCCTCAGGCCCCCCAGGAGACGCATGCCGTTTGCCTGCTTTCCGCGTATCGGACTCTGGATCAACTCTTCGCATAGCGGAATCACATCGCAAACCGCGGTGGGCCCCCAGAAGTATACGTCGGCCGCGTCGACGTGGCCAACTATGTCTGTTCCCGCTTCAACGATGGTTGCTACCGCCTCCCAGGCCTCCTGCGCTGCCCGAAAGTGGCCCTGACAAGCATGCAGGTAAGCCATCATCTCCTGTGACTGTCCCACCAGTACGTGGTCGCCGGAGCGATCCGCTGCTTCAATCAGCTGCTTCAACTCGGCTTGAGCAGCGTTTGATGAGAACCCCTTGGATTGCATCTGTAGCTTCGACCACAGGTGAGCGAGGGCAACTTTCCCGTCTAACTGATGATTGCCCGGAGAATTCTTGATGTCCTGCCTTACCTGGGCCACGATTTCGGATGCGCGCCGGTATTCCCCTCCCGCGCTGAGCACCTCTGCCAAGTCGAGCAGTAGGTTCGCCCGGTCGATGTCCGCGATGGCAAGGAGAGCACTCGCGCGCGATAGAAGGTTGGCTGCCGCGGTCATGTCTGAGCCTGCCCGTGCGCGACGACCTGCTGAAGCCAGCCGTTGTGCGGCCCGTTTTCGCAGTCGGACGCCGTTTTCATCGATCGGTCCAAGCATCTCTCGATAGAGACAGGCCTGCTCCAGATGGTAACCAAGCAGTTCTTCGTACTCATCGATCCGTTCCCCGGCGGCCCGCTCCAGCCACGCCTCGAAGCGCTCGTGCAGTTCGGCGCGAGTTCTCTTGAGCATCGTCTCGTAGGCAGAGTCGCGAATCAATGCATGGCGAAATGCGAAGGTTTCTTCGTCAGCGAAGGTGGAAGCCTCTGTGCGGATGAACGTTCTTGCGGCTAGGGAAGCCAGGCAAGCAGGCACTTGCGACGCAACCGTCGGAGGACTCAGTTCCTGGACTGCGCCCCTGTAAAAGACTTGCCCCACCACGGAAGCCACTGCTATAGTTAAACGGTCCTCTTGGCGGAGGCGGTCCAGGCGAGCGGAAAGTAGCGCCGAGATCGTGGGAGGTATGGCCGTGGCAGCAACGTTGGCCGAGAAGGCCCAGCGTCCATCCTCACGAAATAGTGTGCCGTCCTCTGTCCACATCGAGACGATCTGCTCCAAGAATAATGGATTCCCCTGGGCTGCTGCTGTGAGTCTCGACCGGGCGCCAGCTTGGAGACCGGAGGCCCCAAGCAGGTTGTCGATGAGCTGATCGCTCTCGTTAGTTGATAGTGGTTCTAGAGAGATGGTTGTGGCGTTGGTCTTGGACTGCATCCATACTGGACGTTGTTCCAGCAACTCCAGGCGGGCCGGACAGATGATCAGCATCGAGGAGCCCTTCGTGTACTCCACGACATACTCGATTAGGTCAAGAAAGGTTGGCTCCGCCCAATGGATGTCCTCGAACAGGATGACGAGGGGCTGCCTTGTGGCCAGGGCCTCCAGCGCTTTACGCGTCGCCCAGAAGGTCTCCTCGATTGGAAAAGCAGTTGAGGAGAGGCCAATCGCCGCCGCCAAATGCTCAGAGAACGGATCGGTCTCATCGGCTTGTGACAGCATCGATGCTAACTTCGCCCGAGCCGTTGCAATGGGATCATCATCGACGATCCCCGCTGCCCCTTTCATGAGTTCTGCGAGCGGCCAAAAGGTGATGCCTTCTCCATAGGAGAGGCAACGACCGCGGAGCACCCGAGCCCGGCCATGTAGTCGATCGACTATTTCTGCGACAAGTCGGGACTTGCCTACCCCTGCCTCCCCCAGCACGGTGACTAAGTGACAACTTTGGTTCGCAAGGGACTGCTCGAAGCCCTTAAGAAGGGTCGACACCTCCTCTGCTCGACCAACTATCGGAGCGTCGAGGTGGCGTGCTACACCAATGATGCCCTGGCTCACCTCGACCACCCGCAAGGCGGCCATGGGTTGCGACTTTCCCTTCAGCACCAGGGGCTCCACGGCCTGAACCTTGACGGCGTCCTTGACGAGGTGATGTGTTGTGCCTCCGATCAGGATTTCGCCCACGGGGGCTGCCTGCTCCAGGCGAGCGGCAACATTGACGGCATCGCCGGTGGCAAGGCGCTGCCCCGAGGAGGCATCCCCCACGACGACCTCCCCGGTGTTGACGCCCGTGCGATTGGCGAGTGTCACGCCCCAGGATTGCTCAAACACCGAGTTCAAGGTAGAGAGGGCCGTTCCCATCTCGAACGCCGCACGCACGGCCCGGAGCGCGTCATCCTCGTGGGCGCGGGGAAGCCCGAACACCGCCATCACCGCATCGCCGATGTACTTCTCAACAATGCCGCCGTGACGCTCGAGGACGCCCCGCATCTCGCCGAAGTAGCGGTCCATGACCTCCCGGAGCGACTCCGAGTCCAGGCGCTCTCCAAGAGCGGTGGACCCGACGAGATCGCAGAACACGACTGTGACCGTCTTTCTGGCCTCCTGGGGCGGGGCAGCCTGAGCTCTGAGGGGAGTGGCGCACTCGGAACAGAACTTGGCCTTATCCGGGTTCTCTTCGCCACAGTTGGGGCACAGCGCCATGAACACACGTTACGCCCCTTCTGAAGCCCGTCGGCGGCCACAGGGGGGAAAGGGGTCCGCATCACCAAGGAAACTCGACAAATGTCGTGGATCGTCGCCTATCTGACAGACAGCGCCTCCTTAAAGAGGAGGCTATGGGTGTCTACTGCAGGTAGGCGGCTTCGATGGCCGTCGCAGAGAGCGAGGTGTCCCATGGGCACGACCGAGCAGGACGTATTGGGTCACGTCATGAAGCGTGGTGAGGACCCGTGTGAGGACGCCGAGGGCCACTTCACGAAGCGTGGCTAGCTCCGCGCCGCTGTAACGGGCCGTTCCGTTCGGTCCGGCCCTTCCATTTCAGGTGGTTTCGCCTCGGCCAAATGTGAGCCACCGCTAAGTTGGCCACGGGGGAGGCGACCAAGACACTCCGCTAAGAGCGGCGCTGTCCCGCAGCGGCCCGCTTGCGGCCCCAGACGCTCGACGAGGTCCACGCCCAACGCCACCTCCTCGCCGGGGGGCGGGCTCTCAGGGCCCTAATCGACTCCGGGGAGGATCCATCGCTCCAGCAGTCGCAGCAGGATGCTCTCCCTGCAGAGCAGAACGGCTGGATCATCCTCGTCGGAGCCACCACGGAGAATCTTCGTTCGAGGTCAACTCGCCGCTGATGTCCTGGAGCCTGTGTTCCGCCTCGAGGCGCTGGAGGATCACGCGGTGATCGACCTGCTGCGCCGCGCTCTGGCGGACTGGGACAGACGTGGGACGGAAGGGAGGGTCCCACAGTGAACCTATTGCCCTTTCGCAGTGAACATGAAATAAAGGGTTCTAGGGCGGTCGCTCAAGGGGCAGTGACCGCGGCGGCAGAGGGGGGACACCGTGCCGATCAGGGCGCGCATTCGGATCTCGGTTGGGTTACTGGTCTGCTTGATGATGACGCCCTCTCTGGCTCCCGCATCGCCGCCTAGCGATCGGCTATCTAGAGTTCCTGAACGCCGGTTGCGATTTCAGGAGCGCCTACTTCGCCCCAACCTGTCCCATTCCCGTGGACAAGGAGATTCCGCCTTTCGATCATCGGCCCAGTTCTACGCGGAAAACTTCCGGGTCGTGGGTCACTCGAAGCTGAAGGGCGGGCCTCCATGGGGTGATGTGTGGTTCTACGACTACGGAGGAGACCTGGGTAAGTACGCCTTTGTGGGGACGTGGCAGGCCTTCGGCTGCAAACAGCACGGTATCCAGGTCGTGGACGTAAACGATCCAACCAATCCCCAAGTCGTTGCAGTCATCGGAAGCGGTACCCGGATAGCTCGCGAGGACGTCGTCGTTCAGCGTATCGACGGCCGGGACATCCTGGCGGTTGGCACACAGCGATGCGGATTCAGCAAAAATACACGTCCAGTGGGGCTGAAGCTCTTCGACGTTTCCGACCCCTCGCATCCTGCGCGTCTCGGCTTTCTCAGGATGGAGAAGGGTGTTCATGGCGTTCACGAGCTTGACCTAGTCGTGCGAGATGACGGCCAAGCACTCGCTCTTCTCGCTGTTCCCTTCGCTGAGTTCGACGCAAGCTTGGGTGAGGAGGCAAAAGGGGAGTTTCGCATCGTGGACGTCTCTGATCCCGCTAACCCGATCGAACTCTCTGACTGGGGCGTTATCGGAGACAGCTCATTGCATATCTTCGGGGGCAACGATGAAATCTCAAACTCGCTGCAAGGTCTCGGCGCTTTCCCCGACACCTTCGCTCACGGTGCAAGAGCA
>Ga0136623_10000340_pt1 | contig 13536 bp, 8 predicted proteins | sample AntDrymUQ4492106_2_FD_104656 | JGI IMG/M metagenome (GOLD analysis project Ga0136623, IMG submission 104656) | Polar desert sand microbial communities from Dry Valleys, Antarctica - metaG UQ449 (21.06) | ecosystem: Environmental > Terrestrial > Soil > Desert | place: Antarctica: Dry Valley...
CGCCCGCGCCAGCGGCCAAGCGCCTTCGGAGGTGTTCGAGATGACCGTGCAAGTTCGACCCGTGTCGGAATCGTGCAGGGTGCGAAAGGAGACGCCGGCGTCATAGCCTTCCAAGATCACGGTGCGACTCGATTCGTGCAGCCAGAAACCCAGGCCGTAGCGCTTCGACTCCGACGGGACCTCGCTCCGAGGTCTGACCATCTCGGACACCAGGGCAGTCGAGACGACGTCTCCCGCGAAGAGTGCCGCCCAGAACGATGCGATGTCGGCGACCGTGGAGTAAATGCCGCCGTCTCCGCTGCCGAGCACAGGCAGATGGAAGATGTTCGTCCTCGGCCCCTCGGTCGACAGGTACCCGAGCGCGGCGTTCCCGGGCAGCTCGTCGGAGCGCAGGAATGCCGTGTCGACCATCCCGGCGGGGTCGCAGACTCGACGCTGGACGAGCTCGTGGAACGGCACGCCGCTCGTCCGCTCGGCGATCAACGCCAGCACCACATAGCCGCCGTTGCAGTACGCGAAGCGCTCGTCCGGCGCGGAGGCCGTCGGGTATCCGTCCAGCACCGCGAGGTAGCTCTCGGTCGTGTCGAGCTCGTGCACGGCGACCGGCAGCACATAGTCCGTGATCGCTCCTCCTGCGTCCTCGTCGAGGTAGTCGCCGATTCCGGAGCGGTGCGACAGGAGGTGCTCGACCGTCACGGTGTCGTCGATGAGCGGGAGATCGTGGCCGAGCACCGAGCGCGCCGTCGTTGACAACTCGAGCGATCCGTCCTCGATGAGGCTCGCCACGGCCAGAGCTGTCAGGCCCTTCGCGCCGCTCGCAATCGCGAACACGGTTTCGATCCTGTTCTGGATTCGAGCGGTGCGGTTGGCGAGCCCGAATGCCGCCGCGAGCTCGATCTCGCCGCCCCGGTCGACGCGCACGACGCCAGAGAACTCGTGCTCCTGATGAAGTCGGTCGACGAGAGCCTCCAAGCCCCGCATCCGCGCCAGGATACGCGCGTCCGACCCTAAGGCCCGGCGGGCGCGCTGCTACACTCCTGCCCGCGCGGCGGCGTAGCTCAGTTGGTTAGAGCAGCGGAATCATAATCCGCGTGTCGCAGGTTCGAGTCCTGCCGCCGCTACTCGCAACCTTTCTGCACGCACCCCGAGTAAACGAGAACGGATAATGGCAACCGGAGTTCGAGTCGCAATCACGCTCGCCTGCACCGACTGCAAACGTCGGAACTACCAAACCCAGAAGTCGAAGCGGAACTCCCCGGACCGGGTCGAGTTCCGAAAGTACTGCCGCTGGTGCGGCACACACACGGCGCACCGCGAGACGAGGTAGACGTTGGCGCGAGAGACACGAAAGCAGCGGCGCGCGGCCCGGGCCGAGGCCGACGGAGCTGCAGCCGGCCGCCGCGGCCGCCAGATGCAGGTCCGTCCGGCGCAGCAACCGGTCAAGCAGCAAACCGGGCGCAAGGCGCAGCAGCCACGCGGGCAGTTCGTCCGCGAATCCGCCGCGGAGCTCCGGAAGGTCGACTGGCCGAGCCGCGCGCAGACGTTCCAGGGCGTTATCGTCGTGATCATCGCCTGCGTGATCGTCGCGGCATACCTGTGGGGCCTCGACCAGATGTTCCGTCCCCTCGTCGACCGCGTCCTTCTCTAGATGCCTAACATGAAAACCGCAGACAACGCGGCCGCGAAGCGGACGCCTTCAGGGATTTTCGCGCGATCGGAATCTGCGCTAGCGGATTCCGATCTTGCGCACTAGGAGAGCCGATGTTCCTTTGGTACGTCATCAACACTTACTCCGGGCACGAGAACAAGGTGAAGACCAACCTCGAGCACCGGATCGTCTCGCTGAATCAGGCGCCCGCGTTCCGCAGGGTCGTCATTCCCACCGAGCAGGTGATCGAGACGAAGGACGGGCAGAAGGTGCAGGCCGAGAAGCGTGTCCTTCCCGGCTATGTGCTCGTCAACATGAATATGTCGGATGAGTCGTGGACGGTCGTGAAGGGCACGCCCGGGGTCACCGGGTTCGTCGGAGCGGGGGCCAAGCCCGTGCCGCTCTCGCAGCCCGAGGTCGACCGGATCCTGCACCACGGCGCGCCGGCCGGCGGCCAGGGGCAGAAGGCCGCCGTCGAGTTCTCGCTGGGAGAGTCGGTGAAGGTCACTTCGGGCCCGCTCTCGGACTTCGACGGCGAGATCGTCGACGTCAACCCCGACCAGCAGAAGCTGAAGGTGCTCGTCGACATCTTCGAGCGCCAGGTCCCGGTTGAGCTCAGCTTCGACCAAGTGAAGAAGATCGACTGATGGCGAAGAAAGTCCTCACGCTCATCAAGCTGCAAATCCCGGGTGGGCAGGCCAACCCGGCGCCGCCGGTTGGCCCCGCGCTAGGCCAGCACGGGGTCAACATCATGGAGTTCTGCAAGGCGTTCAACGCGCAGACGGCGCAGGAGAACGGGCGCATCACGCCGGTCGAGATCACGGTTTTCGAAGACCGCTCGTTCACGTTCATCACCAAGACGCCGCCTGCCGCAGTCCTCATCAAGGAGGCGCTCAATCTCGAATCGGGCTCCGGCGAGCCGAACCGAGTCAAGGTCGGCCGGCTCACCAATGCCCAGGTCCGCTCGATCGCCGAGATGAAGATGCCGGACCTGAATGCCCGCGACGTCGACGAGGCGATGAAGGTCATCGCCGGAACGGCGCGCTCGATGGGCGTTGACACGGATTTATGAGCAACGCTCGCTTCAAGCTCGCGTTCGCCAGCGAAAAGGTGACGGAAACCATGTTTTCCCTCGGAGCTCCCTTCTTCTCGAGAGCGCGGGGAACCTCCCGGTTTCCCACACCCCGCCACGCTCATGAGCGAAAGGCTTGCCCATGAGCATCCACGGTAAGCGTTATCGCGCGGCACATGAGCAGATCGACCGCGAGCGCGCGTACGCGCCGCTCGAGGCCGTTCGCATCCTCAAAGGAGCCGAGGGCGCGCGCTTCGACGAGACCGTAGAGGCTCACTTCCGGCTCGGCCTGAACGTGCGGCACGCCGACCAGCAGCTCCGCGGCACGATCATGCTGCCGCACGGGATCGGCAAGGACGTCCGCGTGGCGGTCTTCGCCGAAGGCGAGAAGGCGCGCGAAGCGGAGGAGGCGGGCGCGAACATCGTCGGCTCGGCCGATCTCGCGACCCGCATCGAGGAGGGCTTCCTCGACTTCGACGTCGCGATCGCGACGCCCGACCAGATGGGTGTCGTCGGCAAGCTCGGACGCGTGCTCGGCCCGCGCGGGCTGATGCCGAACCCCAAGACGGGGACGGTCACATTCGATGTCGGCAAGGCCGTGTCGGACTCCAAGGCGGGCAAGCTCGAGTACCGCACCGATCGCGGCGGGAACGTCCACCTCCCGATCGGCAAGAAGAGCTTCGAGGAGCGGGCCTTGCTGGAAAACTACGCCGCTCTCGTCGAAGAGATCGTCCGGGCCAAGCCGTCGGCGGCCAAGGGTCGCTACATCAAGCAGATCACGCTTGCCACGACGATGGGTCCCGGCGTCCACGTCGACTCCACCAAGACCCGCGACATCGCGGAGGAGCTCGAGCAAGCTACAGTCTCGGCCTAGCTACAGACGTTTCCCGCCAAAGACCGCTGGCAGCCCCCAAGGGTCGAGATCCAAGCGTAGAGATCCCAGGGCAGAGGTCCAGCCGAGGCAGGTTCCAAAGGGCTCGCGTGCCCGCAAGAACCCGCCTCGTGCGGGTTCGTCATTTTGAGGAGGACATCGACATGCTGAAATCCGACAAGGCACGCATCGTCTCCGAGCTCGCATCGGACCTGAAAGCGGCGGAGACGCTGATCGTCGCCGACTACCGCGGGCTCACGAACAAGCAGCTCGAGGCGCTCCGCGACGACCTGCTCCAGCACGGGGCGCGTTTTCGCATCGTCAAGAACACGCTGACCCGACGGGCCGCCGCGGAGGCGGGGGCGGACGCGCTGCTCGTCATGCTCGAAGGGCCGACCGCGATCGCCTTCATCGAGTCCGGCGGCGATCCCGCGGCCGTGGCCAAGGCGCTCGCGACGAAGGCCAAGGAGACCAACGTGCTGACGTTGCGCGGGGGGATCCTCGAAGGCAAGACGTTGTCGGGTGAGGAGGTCGACCGGCTCGCGACCCTGCCGCCGATGGACGTGCTGCGCGGACAGCTCGTCGGCGCGATCGCCGCCCCGCTGACTCAGCTCGTGGCGTTGGTGAACGCACCACTGCGAAACCTGCACGGGCTGATCGACGCGCGGATCAAGCAGCTCGAGGAGCAAGGCGAGGTCGGGTCGCCGGTCGAGGTTGCAGCCACTGCCGGTACGGAGGATGACGCGGCCGGCGACGGCAAGACGGCTGGCACACCGGCGGATTCCGCATCAGCGGAATCCGCCGACCAAGACCCAAACGGCGAACCACCTGCCGAGCAATCAGACGACACAGAAGCAAAAGAGGAGGAGTAGATGCCAACCGACGTATCCAAGGTGCTCGACACGCTCGGCAAGATGACCGTGCTCGAGCTCGTCGAGCTGAAGAATGCGATCGAGGAGGAGTGGGGCGTTACAGCCGCCGCTCCCGTCGCGGTCGCCGCGGCAGGGCCCGCGGGCGACGGCGCCGCTGCGGAGGAGGAGAAGGACTCCTTCGACGTCGTCCTCACCGCCGTCGGCGACAAGAAGATCCAGGTGATCAAGGTCGTGCGCGCGATCACCGGGCTTGGCTTGAAGGAGGCGAAGGACCTGGTGGACGGCGCCCCGGGCGCAGTCAAGGAAGGCGCCGCGAAGGAGGAGGCCGACACGATCAAAGGCCAGCTCGAGGAAGCGGGCGCTACCGTAGAGCTGAAGTAGCGGGCGCTGAGCCTCGAATAGCCCGGGTCAGGTCTTTCTGTGCACCGCGGTGCGCAGATCAAGACCTGACCCCGCCCCCATCCGCTACACTCTTCCGACGCACCCCATCCGCTCCGATCAGCGGTTGCGGCGGGGTGTGCTCGTGCGCTATCCTCCGAGGTTCCGCCGAGGTCTCGTCCGTTCAACCCTGCACGTCGTCAAGGGAGGCTGTCACATTTGAGCAGCGTTGCTGTCGCGCCCCGCGCGCGCAAGAGCTTTTCGCGCCTGAAGCACGTCCTCGACCTCCCCAACCTCATCGATATCCAGAAGTCTTCCTTCGACTGGTTCCTGAGGGAGGGCCTCCGCGAGACGATCGACGACATCTCGCCGATCGAGGACTACACGGGCACGCTCGCCGTGGAGTTCGCCGAGTATGAGTTCGGGGATCCGCAGTTCACAATCCAGGAGTGCCGTGAGAAGGACCTGACGTATCAGGTCCCGCTCTCGATCACAGTCCGGTTCGTCAACAAGGAGACCGGTGAGATCCGCGAGCAGCGGGTCTTCATGGGCGACTTCCCGATGATGACCCCCTGGGGGACGTTCATCATCAACGGAACCGAGCGCGTGATCGTCACGCAGCTCGTCCGCAGCCCCGGCGCCTATCTGATGGAGCCGAAGGACGCCACGAAGCAGGTCTTCATGGCCAACCTGATGCCCTCGCGCGGCTCTTGGCTCGAGGTCGAGATCGACAAGAAGGGCCTCGTCTTCGCCCGCATCGACCGGAAGCGCAAGCTGCCGATCACGACACTTCTGCGTGCGCTTCCCGCCGAGGATCCGACGACGGGATTCGCGCTCGACACGAGCTCGAACGAGAAGATCCTCGAGCTCTTCGGGGGCTCGGTGTACATCGCGAACACGCTCGAGAAGGATCCCTCGACCCGCGAGGAAGAGGCGCTGATCGAGGTATTCAAGAAGCAGCGGCCGGGTGAGCCGCCGACTCTCGACAACGCGCGCAACCTGCTCCGGTCGCTCTTCTTCGACCCGAAGCGGTACGACCTCACGCGGGTCGGGCGCTACAAGCTGAACCAGCGTCTCGGCGTCTCCGTCCCGAACGACGTGCGGGTGCTCACGACCGAGGACATCATCGCTCTCGTCCGCCGGCTCGTCGATCTTCCGACGAATCTCGGCGTGCCCGAGGACGCGAAGGATCACGCGGCCGAGGCGGCACAGCTCTCTCGTGACCCGATTCGCGCGGAGCTCGACGAGTACGAGGACTTCGGCAACCGCCGTCTCCGCACCACGGGCGAGCTGATCCAGGAAGCGTTCCGGGTCGGGCTCTACCGCATGGAGCGGGTCGTCCGCGAACGGATGACAACCGAGGACGTCGACACGATCACCCCGCAGACGATCATCAACATCCGCCCAGTCGTGGCGGCGCTCAAGGAGTTCTTCGGATCGTCGCAGCTCAGCCAGTTCATGGATCAGACGAACACGCTGTCAGGGCTGACCCACCGCCGTCGCCTCTCCGCGCTCGGTGCGGGCGGCCTCACGCGCGAGCGGGCCCCGATCGAGGTGCGGGACGTCCATCCGACCCACTACGGGCGCATGTGTCCGATCGAGACGCCGGAGGGTCCGAACATCGGGCTCATCGGATCGCTCGCATCGTTCGCGACCGTCTCGCAGTTCGGCTTCATCCAGACGCCGTACCGCGTGGTGAAGAGCGGGAAGGTGACCGACGAGATCATCTATCTGGACGCGGCGGAGGAGCGACAGTTCACGATCGCGCAGGCGTCGGAGCGGGTCGATCCCAAGTCGGGCAAGTTCGAGAACGACCAAGTGCTCTGCCGATCGCGTGAGGGCGAGGCGGTCATCGTCTCGCCGAAGGACGTCGAGTACATGGACGTCTCCCCCGCCCAGATCGTCTCGGTGGCGACGGCGCTCATCCCGTTCCTCGAGCACAACGACGCGAACCGCGCGCTGATGGGCGCGAACATGCAGAAGCAGGCGGTGCCGCTCATGATCCCCCAGGCGCCGCTCGTCGGCACCGGTCTCGAGTTCCGCGCGGCGGTGGACACCGGCGACGTCGTGCTCGCCCGGAACGACGGCGCGGTCGTCGACGTGGACGCCGAGCGGATCGTGGTCGAGGGCCGCGGCACGCGCGACGAGTATCCGATGACGAAGTTCATGCGGTCGAACCAGGGCACGCTCATCCACCAGAAGCCGATCGTCACGCTCGGCGACAAGGTGAAGAAGGGCGAGGTGCTCGCGGACGGAAGCTCGACTGACGGCGGCGAGCTCGCGCTCGGCGCCAACCTCCTCGTGGCCTTCATGCCCTGGGAGGGGTTCAACTTCGAGGACGCGATCGTGATCTCCGAGCGGCTCGTGAAGGACGACGTGCTGAGCTCGATCCACATCCACGAGTACGAGATCGACGCACGGTCGACGAAGCTCGGAGACGAGGAGATCACCCGCGACATCCCGAACCGCTCGGAAGAGTCGCTCGCCAACCTGGACGAGCGCGGCGTCGTTCGCATCGGCGCCGACGTCGATGCCGGCCATCTGCTCGTGGGCAAGGTCACGCCGAAGGGCGAGACCGAGCTGACAGCCGAGGAGAAGCTGATCCGCGCGATCTTCAAGGAGAAGGCGCGCGAGGTTCGCGACACGTCGCTCAAGGTTCCGAACGGCGAGGGCGGCAAGGTCATCGGTGTCAAGACGTTCGCCCGCGACGCGGGCGACGACCTGTCGCCGGGCGTCAACGAGCTCGTGCGGGTCTACGTCGCCAAGAAGCGCAAGATCGCAGAAGGCGACAAGCTCGCCGGCCGCCACGGAAACAAGGGCGTGATCGCCAAGATCGTCCCGGAGGAGGACATGCCGTTCCTCGAGGACGGCCGGCCGGTAGACGTCGTCTTGAACCCGCTCGGCGTCCCGAGCCGTATGAACATCGGCCAGATCCTCGAGACACACCTCGGTTGGGCGGCCGCGCACGGCGTCTTCCCGGAGGGAGGGCCCGTGAGCGCCCGCGCGCCGATCAACGCTCCCGATCCGCGCTCCGTGGCGACACCGGTCTTCGATGGGGCGACCGAAGGCGACGTGGACGACGCGCTCGTTGCCTGGGCGCGCTCGGCCACGAACGGCCATGTGCAGATGGGAATCGACGAGTCCGCTCCGCGCGGCAGCAAGAGCTCGGGGAAGGTCACGCTCTACGACGGCAAGTCCGGACAGCCATTCGACCAGGAGGTCACGGTCGGCTTCATGTACATCCTGAAGCTGCTGCACCTCGTGGACGACAAGATCCACGCCCGCTCGACGGGCCCGTACTCGCTCGTCACCCAGCAGCCGCTCGGCGGCAAGGCGCAGTTCGGCGGCCAGCGCTTCGGTGAGATGGAAGTCTGGGCGCTGGAGGCGTACGGGGCGGCGTACACGCTGCAGGAGATGCTCACGATCAAGTCCGACGACACCATCGGACGCGTCAAGGCGTACGAGGCGATCGTCAAGGGCGAGAACATCGCCGAGCCGTCCATTCCTGAGTCGTTCAAGGTTCTCCTCAAGGAGATGCAGTCCCTCGCGCTCGACGTCCAGGTGCTTTCCGACGAGGGCCGTGAGGTCGAGGTTCGCGAGGAGGACGACGAGCTCCTGCGGGCAGCCGAGGAGCTCGGCATCGACCTTTCACCCGGCTCGCTGCACGCGGCCGCGCGCCCGCCCACTGCCGCGGAGGTCGAAGAGGGCGGTGAAGCTCCGGACGAGGCGGGTGAGCTCGTGCTTGCCGCTGACGAGGAGCTTGGAGGAATCGAGGGTGAGGAGCCCGCCGTCGAGGTCGAGGTCGGCGAAGTCGAAGTCGAAGTGGAGGTCGAGGATTGATTTGCCAGGCGCAAGACCGGAATCCGCCCGCGCGGATTCCGGTCGCGCAAAATCCCTGAAGGCGGCCGCTCCGCGGCCGCGTCCCTGGTTATTGCACGAACGGAGGCGCTGACACACGTGATCGACATCAACGAATTTGACGCGATTCGCATCGGGCTTGCCTCGAGCAAGCAGATCCGCGACTGGTCCTCCGGGGAGGTCACCAAGCCGGAGACGATCAACTACCGCACACTGAAGCCGGAGCGCGACGGGCTCTTCTGCGAGCGCATCTTCGGTCCGACGAAGGACTGGGAGTGCTACTGCGGCAAATACAAGCGCGTCCGCTACAAGGGCATCATCTGCGAGCGCTGCGGCGTCGAGGTGACGCGGCAGAAGGTGCGCCGGGAGCGCATGGGTCACATCGATCTTGCCGCTCCGGTCTCGCACATCTGGTTCTTCAAGGGCGTCCCCAGCCGGATCGGCTACCTGCTGGACATCGCTCCGCGGGAGCTCGAGAAGGTGCTCTACTTCGCTGCTTCCATCGTGACGCAGGTCGACCGCGAGAAGCGTCAGTCGGATCTCGCCGATCTCGAGGACAAGGTCGCCGGTGAGACCGAGCGCATCTACCTGGACCGGGACGAGGCGCTGTCCGCGCTCGACGGCCGGCTGGGCCGGCGGCGCGACTACTTCGCAGCGGGCAAGGATAGGAACTTCGACGAGGACGACGATTTCTGGGCTCGTGGGCTCAACAACTGGGCGGAGGAGGCGGCGCTGCCGCCGCTCGACGAGCTCAGGTCACTTGGTGGAGGCGTGTTCATCGAGCTCGCCAAGAAGATCACGAACGAGGATCCGCGGCGCGTCCGCGAGCTCGTCCGGCAAACCTCCACTCGGGACGATCGCCGGCTGGCGCCACGCGAGGTCGAGTCGGTCGCGGCGGCGGCGATGCAGATCGAGGCCGCGCTCGAGCCTCTGCGCGTCGACCTCGAGAAGGCCTCAGGGTCGAAGAAGGGCGCGATCACGAAGCATCTGAAGCGCGTCCAGGAGAGTCTCCTCTCCGGTACGGAGGTCACGGGCGACGACGTCGAGCTGGTGGCGTCGGTCGACCGGAAGAACCTCGACCGGGCACGCGACACCGGCAACGGGCTGCTCGCCGCCGTGCTCTCCGCCGTCGATCCCGACGCGGATCAGGCGGCTGTCCGCGAGCTGGCGTACGACCTGTGCCTGGTGGAGGGGACGCGCAAGGACGACCTCGATGCGGTCGCCCAGTGGGCGCTGAAGGTTCGCGAGATGGTGGCCGACATGGACGTGCGCCGTGAGGACACGCGCGAGGCGTCGGTAGACGCCGTCCGCCGGCTGGAGCAGACATGGCTCCTCTTCAGGGAGCTCGAGCCGAAGATGATCGTCGGCGACGAGCAGATCTTCCGCGAGCTCAAGGATCGCTTCGGCTCGCCGTACGGCTTCGGGGTCTACTTCCAGGGCGGCATGGGAGCGGAGGCGATCCGCGACCTGCTGCGTGCCCTCTCGCTCGAGGAAGAGTCGCTCTCTCTGCGTGACACGATCAAGACGGCCAAGGGCCAGAAGCAGCAGCGCGCGATCAAGCGGCTCAAAGTCGTCGAGGCGTTCATCAAGTCGGGCAACAAGCCCGAGTGGATGATCCTCGAGGCCGTGCCCGTGATCCCGCCGGAGCTCCGGCCGATGGTCCAGCTCGACGGCGGACGCTTCGCGACGAGCGACCTGAACGATCTCTACCGCAGGGTCATCAACCGGAATAACCGGCTCAAGCGGCTGCTCGACCTGGGCGCGCCGGAGATCATCGTCAACAACGAGAAGCGAATGCTGCAGGAGGCCGTCGACGCCCTCTTCGACAACGGACGTCGAGGCCGCGCGGTGACGGGGCCGGGCAACCGCCCGCTGAAGTCCCTCTCGGACATGCTCAAGGGCAAGCAGGGGCGCTTCCGGCAGAACCTGCTCGGTAAGCGCGTCGACTACTCGGGGCGATCGGTCATCGTCGCCGGTCCGAATCTGAAGCTGCACCAGTGCGGCCTGCCCAAGTTGATGGCTCTCGAGCTCTTCAAGCCGTTCATCATGAGCCGGCTCGTCGAGCGCAAGGCTGTCCAGAACATCAAGGCGGCGAAGAAGATGGTCGAGTCGATGATCCCCGAGGTCTGGGACGTTCTCGAAGAGGTCATCGCCGAGCATCCGGTGCTGTTGAACCGAGCGCCGACGCTGCATCGACTCGGCATCCAGGCGTTCGAGCCCGTGCTCGTCGAGGGCAAGGCGATCCAGGTTCATCCCCTCGTCTGCCACGCGTTCAACGCCGACTTCGACGGCGACCAGATGGCCGTGCACCTGCCGCTCTCGGCAGAGGCGCAGGCCGAGGCTCGCGTGCTCATGCTCTCGGCGAACAACATCCTCTCGCCGGCAAGCGGGCGGCCGTTGGCCACGCCGACCCAGGACATGGTTCTCGGGGCCTACTTCCTGACCTACTGCGAGTACGACCTCGACGCGACGACCGCCGCCGACCTGACGAAGAAGCTGAAGAAGAACGGGCTGCCGCGCTTCCGCACGGAAGAGGACGTCGAGTTCGCGGTCGAGGCGGAGCAGATGCGCTACCAGGATCCGATCGAGTACGAGTGGGGCGACGAGCGCCTGCTGACGACTCCGGGGCGCGTCATCTTCAATGCCGAGGTCGAGCGAGCTCTGAGCGAGGCGACCGGTGGCGCCGCGGAGGATCACCCGTTCCTCAACGAGACGCTCACCAAGCGCGTGCTCGACCAGTTCATCGGCGATCTCGTCGAGCGCTATGGGCCGAACACGATCGCGGCCGCCCTCGACGTCATCAAGTCGCTCACCTTCAGGTTCGCGACCCGCGCGGGAATCACGATCTCGAAGAACGACATCGTCATCCCGGATAGCAAGGAGCGCATCCTCGGCGAGTACGAGGAGGAAGTCTCCAAGGTCGGACGTGAGTACGACCGCGGGCTCATGACCGAGGAAGAGCGGGACGAGCGCATCGTCGCGATCTGGACCGAGGCGACGGAGGTAGTGGCCAACGCGATGATGGCGAACCTCTCCCCGACGAACCCGATCTACATGATGGCCAACTCGGGCGCGCGCGGATCGTTCAACCAGATCCGGCAGCTCGCCGGCATGCGCGGCCTCATGGCCGATCCGAAGGGTGAGATCATCGCTCGGCCGATCAAGGCCAACTTCATGGAAGGGCTCACCGTGCTCGAGTACTTCATCTCGACGCACGGAGCGCGCAAGGGCCTTGCCGACACGGCGCTCCGCACGGCCGACTCTGGGTATCTCACGCGACGGCTCGTGGACGTCTCTCAGGACGTCATCATCCGCGACCAGCCCGGCAAGAACCCGAGTGACTGCGGCACGAAGGAGTACGTCGACCTCGCGCTCATCCTCGACGAGTCTCCGAACAAGAGCGTCGCCGGCCGAGTCGCGGCACTCGACATCATGAAGCCGATCAAGGACGGGAAGCCGGGCAAGGTCTTGGTCATCGCGAAGGGCACAGAGATCACCATGAGCGGTCTCCGCAAGCTGGTCGAGGAGTTCGGCGAGCACGCGGCGACGGCCACCATCCCGGTCCGGTCGGTTCTCAAGTGCCGCAGCGAGTACGGGATCTGTCGCTACTGCTACGGCACGTTCCTGGCAACCGGCGGGCCGGCGGAGATCGGCGACGCGGTCGGGATCATCGCCGCCCAGTCGATCGGCGAGCCGGGCACGCAGCTGACCATGCGCACGTTCCATACGGGCGGTGTGGCCGGAGCGGACATCACCCATGGCCTCCCGCGCGTCGTCGAGATCTTCGAGGCGCGTAACCCGAAGGGCGCAGGGACGCTCACCGATGTCTCCGGCAAGATCGACATCGACGACTCGGAGCGGACGATCAAGGTGACAGTCACCCCGACCGCCATCGACGAGAAGGGTGAGCTCCCGGATCCGAAGGAGTTCGCCTTCCCACGGAGGACACGTCTGAAGGTCGCGACCGGGCAGTTGGTCGAGTCCGGCGATGCGTTGAACGAGGGCTCGCTGAACCCGACCGACCTGCTCACGCTCAAGGGTGCGACCTCGACCGAGCTGTATCTCGTGGGCGAGGTGCAGAACGTCTACAAGTCACAGGGTGTCGAGATTCACGACAAGCACATCGAGCTGATCGTGCGGCAAATGCTGAAGAAGGTGCGTGTCGAGAGCGCCGGGGACACCAAGCTCCTGCCGGGCCAGCTCGTCGACCGCGTCGTCCTGGAGCGCGAGAACCTGCGCGTGAAGAAGGAGAAGGGCGAGCAGGCGACGTTCGATCCGATCATTCTCGGCATCACGAAGGCCTCGCTCGCGACGGAATCTTTCCTCTCGGCGGCCTCGTTCCAGGAGACGACCAAGGTCCTGACCGACGCGTCTATCGAGGGCAAGACCGATCGTCTGCTCGGCCTGAAGGAGAACGTGATCATCGGCAAGCTGATCCCCGCCGCGACCGGGCTCAGGCAGTACCGGCAGATCTCGATCGAGCCGATGGAGCCGCTTCCCATGACCTTCGCCCGACCGGAGGCGGAGGCGGAGTTGCTCGCCGCGCTCGAGGAGATCGGCGACGGCGACGGATTCGACCTCGATGCGCTCGGCCTTCCGTTCGACGACGAGCTCTCTGGAAACGGCGGCGGCGACGTCGCCGAGGTCGAGACTCCTGCGGAAGAGGAGTCGTAGTTGCGCGGGGGAACCCCATGGTTCCCCCGCGAGCCCCCTTCTTCTGAACAACGCATCGAGTTCGCGGCGCAACGCCTCCCGGCCGGCGAAGCCGGCCTCCGGCCCGACTGACGCTCGCAGTGAGTACGGGTTTTCCTCGACCGACCAGCTCTACGCTGCGAAG
>Ga0136623_10000342_pt1 | contig 13524 bp, 13 predicted proteins | sample AntDrymUQ4492106_2_FD_104656 | JGI IMG/M metagenome (GOLD analysis project Ga0136623, IMG submission 104656) | Polar desert sand microbial communities from Dry Valleys, Antarctica - metaG UQ449 (21.06) | ecosystem: Environmental > Terrestrial > Soil > Desert | place: Antarctica: Dry Valley...
GTCTGGGCGATGCGGCTTTTGTCGCAATCCCTGGCGAGGTCTTTGTTGAAATCGGCTTGACTCTCAAGCGGCAGTCCCCGCACATGACATTTGTTTTTGGCATTGCCAATGGCTACATCGGTTACGTGCCTACGCGCGAGGCGTACGCGGCTGGTGGTTACGAAGTAGTTTCGTCAAAATGCCAACCAGGCGCGGCGGATGTCCTGGTTGAGAAGGTGGCCAATCTTACTGAGCAGTTGTTCAGCGACGGCGCAAACGGTGCTGCTAAGACATCACCTGCGTTCATTTCGACCCGCGAGAGAGCAGATGACAGATAAGGTACGCATCGGAGTGATCGGACTCGGCATCATGGGAGCAGTATCTCCGCATCTACAACGCGCATCCGATGGCTACAGTCACCGCCATCTGCAATCGCGGGCAGGAACGGCTCAATGAGATCGGGAACAAGTACGGGATCAAGAGACGAGTCACCGATTACAACGAGTTGCTGGCCCAGTCAGATATTGATGCCGTCTGCGTTGCCACTCCTGATTTTGCACACTACGAGCCAGTCAAAGCCGCGCTCAACGCAAACAAGCATGTGCTTTGTGAGAAGCCGTTCACTACCCTGCTGAGTGAGGCCTATGAGCTACTCTCCTTAAGCCAGGCGCGCAAGCAGCTAAAGCTTCAGGTAGCCTTCAACCATCGCTGGCTCTCATCCTACTACCATGGGTTTGCGAGGATCAGAGCCGGCGCGATCGGCCGCCCCATTGCCGGCTATGCGCGCAAGAACGACACAATCTATGTTGCGACCGAGATGATCAACTGGGCCAGTCAATCAACGCCGATTCACTTCCTGGGCGCGCACGATATAGACCTCATGCGGTGGTACTTCGACAGTGAGCCTCTTGAAGTCCGTGCTTATGGCGCAAAGGGCGTGCTTACAGAACGCGGAATAAATACCTACGATCTAATTCAGGCTCAGGTCAAGTTTGAGAGTGGAGCCTTCGCGACGTTTGAATCGGCCTGGATTTATCCGAACACTTTTCCGACGATTGTTGATTCCTTTGTCGAAGTTATCGGCAGCCACGGCCACTTGCACTTTGATCGGAAGCGCGAGTCTATCGAGATGAGTACCCCCGAGCAGTTCACCTATCCGAAAACGTTCCTTACGCATGAAACCTTCGGAAAACTGCGCGGTGCTTTTGTCGAATGCCTTTCGGACTTGGTTGATTCAATCATCAACAACAGCGAACCAAAAGTAACGGCATTTGATGGCCGTCAGGTAACTGCAGTGCTTGACGCCGTCACGCGCTCGCTGGAATCTGGCCAGACAGAAGCTGTGTCAAACATTGCGACGAAAGACACCGTTGCCGTTAACTAGATGCCAACTGGTCTTCACACTGCCGATCACATCGTTATCCTCGGCTATTTCGTGTTGCTGACTTTAATCGGCTTCTATTTCTGGAAGAGGATGCGCCACGTCCGCGACTTCTTCACCGGCGGTAACGCCATTCCCTGGTGGCTTGCGGGCGTATCGTTTTACCTGACCGGCTTTAGCGCATTCTCCTTCGTGGCTTACTCAGAGATTGCCTATCGATACGGTTTCGTCTCCGTGACGCTAGCGTGGAGTTCGGCGGTTGCCATGGCCGTCGGTACATTATTTATGGCTTCCCGTTGGCGGCGAGCTCGCATCATCAGTCCTACAGAATTCCTCGAAGCGCGCTACAACAAACAGATCAGACAGATTCTGGCGTGGGCCGGCATTCCGCTCCGGGTGGTCGATGATGGATTGAAGATCTATGCGACAGGCGTGTTCGTCTCCGTCGGCATGGGCTACGACCTGAAGACGAGCATCATTGTTAGCGGCGCGGTGATGCTGCTTTACACGTTCATGGGCGGATTGTGGGCGGTTGTCGTGACCGATTACATTCAATTTATCATTCTTACACTCGGCGTGGTGGTTCTTTTCCCGCTGGTCTTCGCGCAGGTTGGAAGCTTTGAAGCGCTTGCGCGGGGAGCACAAGCCGATTCCTGTCACCTATCGGCGCGCCCTTCTCGCCGCTATACGTGATCGCTTTCTATCTCTTGATTATTCTAAGTTACAACGGCAACTGGGCGTTCGCACAAAAGTTTTACAGTGTCAGTGACGAACGCGCTGCGCGAAAGGCAGGGATGCTGGCTGTCGGTCCCAAGATTCTTGGCCCTCCGCTCTTTATTTTGCCCGCGATGGCTGCACGCAGCCTCATGCCCGAACTAATGCAGCCGCCGAACTCACCGCAATACACCTATGCGGCGCTGTCGCTAAAATATCTTCCGGCGGGGCTAATGGGCTTGATGATCGCCGCGATGTTCTCCGCCACCATGTCCACTCTAAGTGGAGATTACAACGTCATCGCGAGCGTCATGACAGAAGACATCTATCGTCGCCTCTTTCACAAGGATGCAAGCCAGCGACGCCTCGTCATCGTCGGACGCATTGCCACTCTTGTCATCGGCGCGATAACAATCAGCATCGGCGTGACTCTCATAGCAACGGCGCGCAAAGGTTTGTTTGAAGTGATGGTGACGGTCTTCGGCATTTTTATCGGGCCGATGTTGATTCCGATGCTGCTTGGTCTGCTCAGCCGGCGTGTCACTTGGCGCGGTGCTGCAACAGGGATTACAGCGGGCCTGATATCAGGGCTTTCGTTCTACTTCTATAAGACACTGGTCCTGGCAAAGCAACCTGGTATTGATCCGAACTGGCTGCGATACGACTATGAAGCAATCAGTATCCTTACAAATTTCGCGGTTACCCTGTTGGCGATTCTGTTGGTGAGCGCTGTGGAGAAAGTGTCGGCCGGCGAACGCGCGAAAATTGACGAGTTCTTTGTACGACTCTCAACGCCAATTGATGCGAGTCAGACACACGCGCGAGTCACGGGCGAGGTCTTCTCGCCCTTCTATATCATTGGCTGGGTAACCGGGGGTACTGGTTTGCTCCTCCTCATCGCCAGTGCAGTACAGCCGGCCGGCATTGGGCGATATATAAACCTGGCCGCGGGCATAACGATCTGCCTCCTTGGCTACGGTTTCTACCGTTTGCATGGACGAGTCATGAGAAGAGCTGGGCTGCTCGCTGAGGCTGCCAAGCTCGTGTCAACCGCACCTCAGGATGCCGCATGAACGCGGCGTTGCCGCAAAAGTCGTGGGCTGCTGTCGCCTCGGCTTTGCCGCCGGATGTGAGGCGCGGGCTCTGCCCCGCCGTTAAGAGGTTTTCAGGTTTTGGGGCTATGCCCCCAGCTTCGAGTTTTTTCCATGCGTCTGTCGCAAGGCGAAGCACGCACCAGGGGCGCAGCCCGAACTCTCAGCGTGAGTGACCGGCGGGGCAGAGCCCGCGCCTCACATCCGGCGGCAAAGCCGCTGCGGCAACAGCTCACGATTTTCGGCAAGGCTGATGAACGGAGTCGTACGGAATTAGTCTGACACGGAGATCTCGAATCGCATGAAATTGGCAGTTTTTAGGCAAAACGGAACCGCGCGGATTGCCATCTCACCCAAAAACCTCGACCGTGCGTTTTTTGATATCCAGGCCCTCGCGGAACCCCTCAGGCAGAGCGGTTTCGATGAGCCACGCGACTTGATGGCCTTAATTGCTTCGTTATCGATGACCAGTCGCCCTTACGCCGATCTGGAAAAGGCAATTACTCAGCTGGCAAATGATCGATCGCAACCGCAAGCGCGACTTGATATCGAGAAACTCAAGCTTGAAGCACCGCTCGCGCGTCCCGGAAAGATCATCTGCCTCGCCGGCAACTATCGGGATCACATCGTTGAAAGTGGTTACGCCGCTCCCCGGGAATCCGCCATCATTACTCAGCAGTTATTTCTCAAACCAGCGAGCGCAATTATCGGAGATGGTGACGACATCGTGATTAGCGGTCATAACGATACTGTCGGCTGGGAAACAGAACTCGCGGTTGTCATCGGCAAGCGCGGCAGAAACATTCAAGCTGAGAGTGCCTACGACCATGTTTTCGGCTACACCATCCTTAATGACGTTTCCGAAAGACGTTTGAACTCCCGAATCGAGAATAGGAGCAAGCGCGAAATGGATGGTTTCTTCGATTGGTTGGCCGGCAAGTGGTTCGACGGTTTCGCGCCTTCTGGCCCCTGGATCGTCACAGCAGATGAGATTGACGATCCTCACAATCTGGAGATCAAGCTTACCGTCAACGGGCGAATCCGCCAGCAGGGAAATACACGCGAGATGATCTTCCGCATTCCGGAACAAGTCGCCTACATCTCTTCAATTATGACGCTTGAACCCGGAGACATTCTTTCCACGGGCACGCCCGTAGGCGCGGGAGTGGGTGGAGATGCGTCGTTGCACGATGGTGATGAGTTGGTTTGTGAAATCGAAGGAATCGGAACGCTGCGCAATAAAGTGAGGTCCGGCAATTGAGAACACTGGATTGGGCGGTTGTCGGCCTCTACTTTCTTTTCATGCTGGTGGTCGGCTTCTACTTCATGCGCCGTGCCAGCCGCAGCCTGGCCGACTACTTCGTTTCCGGGCGAGACCTTCCCTGGTGGGTAATTGCGCTTTCTGCTGTAGCCACTTACACAGATGCAGGTCTGGCGCCGGCCGTCACTATGCTTACCTATCAGGCGGTCTGCTGGGCAACGCGATCTGGTGGATTCCCTACGTGGTTTGGATGCCACTCGGCGCTGTGCTCTGGTCAGAATATTGGCGCCGGCTCGGCACCGTCACTTCGGCGGAGCTTCTCAATATCCGGTACAGCGGCAGAGTCGCACACATGTATCGCGGCATCTACGCCGTCTTCATGAGTTTTGGTTTCATCGTTGTGCTCATGGGTTATGTGTCTGGCTGGCTTGGCGCCGCGCTGGGTCCAATCCTTGGCTGGGAACCCCTTAGCCTTATTCTATTTTCCGCAATCGTGACCGCCGCTTACACCGTAGCTTCCGGCCTCTCCGGGGTCGCTTACACAGACGCTTATCAATTCGGAATTTTTCTAGTCGGCAACATTATTCTCGTTCCGATTGTGCTCTTTGCTGCCGGCGGCATGGAGCATGTCTTTCAGACGATCGAAGCAACGCGAGGCGCCGCAGACGCGGAATCCTTCTTTCGCGTGCTACCACCGGTGCAAGGGCTGGATGCTCTGACCGTCTTTGCCTTCATAGTGCAGGGACTCTTTTTCGCTGCTTCGCCGACAGGCGGCGAAGGGTTTACCGCGCAACGCTTCATGGCGGCTCGTAATGAATTCCACGCTCAGGTAGGCCAACTCTTTAACGCGATCCTGACTTTGATCGTGCGGGTTGTGCCATTTCTCTTCCTGGGCGTAATTGCCGTGAGTTTGATTATATTGATTGGAGTTGGCGACGATGGCGTGAGATTACAGGTGAACGGCGAACAGACCGGTAAGGCCGAATTGATTGAATTAATAACCGGGAGAGGCGGACGGATAACCTCTAAGGGCGAGTTGGAGACTCGCCGGGCCCGGATCAGAAAGACCATCAACGGGATTCTGGGAGAAGCCCCGGTCAGCAAACCGCCGCTTGCTCCTGTGACCACCACAGAGACTTCGCAAGCGGATTATGCGCTAAGAGAGGTTAGCTTCCAAACTGAACCGGGCGAGCGTGTTCCCAGTTTGTTACTCATACCTAAGAATGTAAGGGGACGGGTACCTGTGGTTGTTTGTCCGCACCAGACAACCCAGGAAGGAAAGCGCGAGCCCGCGGGACTTGCCGGCAAGCCGGAACTGCAAACGGCGCTGCATCTGGTCAAGCGGGGTTTCGTAACATTCACTTATGACGCAATCTGTTTCGGCGAACGGCACGACGCGGCAAGCGGGCATTACGGCGATGCGATCCCCTTTTATCGTAGGCATCCGCACTGGTCATTGCTCGGCAAGATGGTCTGGGACATGAGTCGCGCGGTTGACTATTTGCAGACGCTCGATTTCGTTGATTCGTCGCGCATCGGCTCCGTCGGCCACTCGCACGGGGGCATTACAACGCTCTTCGCGATGGCTTTCGACGAACGCATTCGTGCGGGCGCGAGCAATTGCGGGTTCGACACCTTTCGCATAGATGGAAACGTCTGGCGTTGGTCGCATGCCACGGCGCTGATGCCTCGGCTTGGTTTCTACGTAGGAAGCCGTCATATCAATATGGATTTCTATCGGGCGGTGCCGGATTCTGAAGTGATCCAGACACCGTTTGACATGCACGAGCTGCTGGCGCTGATCGCGCCACGCCCGCTCTTCCTTTCAACTTCTGATGAAGACTTCGTATTCCCTAATGCTGGTTGGAGTGCGCGACGCTCGCTTGCTCGTCTTGAGCCCGTTTATGAGCTTCTCAACGGACCAGGAAACATTGAAGGTCACTTCTTCAAAGGCGGACACAGTTTTCCAAAGGAGGTTTCGAGTCGGGCCTATGAATGGTTGGATCGGTGGTTGAAGCCCTAGCTAGTTACTCGACAATGTCTAAGTCGTTTGTGTTATTTCGAGTGATTTAGTGGATCGTTTTTGGTATTGCCGGTACCAAAAACGATCCACGAAATCACACCAAACAGCACCAACGCTTGCACTTGCTCCGCATGTTAGTTGATGCACATATGGGAATTATTCTAGCCATTGATGGAGGTGGCAGCCGGACACGGTGTCTGGCGGTTGACCGACAAGGTCGGGTGGTGGGCACTGGCGAGAGCGGCCCCTCGAACCATCTGCTGGTGCGTCGAGGCGTCGTGCTCGATTCGCTCGCGGAGGCAACCAGCAAAGCGTTGGCCCCAAGTGCGCTGCTTCCTGAGCAGGTAGTTTGCGTCTCAGCCGGCATGGCGGGTGTTGACTACGACAAAACCGGGGCGGGTGAAATGGAAGAGGCGTTTCGAGAGATCGGTTTTACTCGTTCGCTGATCACGGGAGATATGGTGATTGCTCATGCAGGAGCGCTCGGCGGTCGTTCCGGAGTCCTGGCCCTGGCTGGCACAGGGTCTTGCATCCTTGGCATTGGGCCAAGCGGTGAACGGGTCAAAGTGGGCGGCTGGGGGCCGGTGTATGGCGATGAAGGCAGCGCTTATCGAATTGGACAGACGGCGCTGAGGGTCGCCGCCAGGGCCTACGATGGACGTGGCCCTCAGACCATACTCGTCAGTGCGCTTCTGAGCGCCCTCGAACTAAGCGACTTCCGCGAAACTGTGGAGCGCGTCTATGTTGAGAAAATGGAATCGCGGCAAATAGCAGCACTGAGCCGGGTCGCCTACGAAGCGGCAGAGTCGGGCGATGAAGCCGCTCGCGAAATCTTCATTCAGGCAGGAGAGGAACTAGCGGAAGCAGTCACGGCAGCAGCCAAATGCCTTAGTCTGCAGGAAAGCGAACTTTTCGTTTCATATCAGGGTTCAGTCTTTGAAGCATGTGACCTTGTGCGCGCGCGTTTTACGGAAGTTCTGAAACAGACTTTTTCATCAGTGATAATCAGGCCGCCACAGTTTGAGCCAGTCGTTGGTGCTTTATTAATTGCCTGCGAATCTATCGGCTGGAAGTTGGATCAAACCGCGCTGGCAGCATTCGAAACCAAAAAAGACAGTCAATTGTCGTCCGCCTGAAGAGGCGGGAGGGCCGGATCCTCTAAACAGGCACCGAGCATGGCATTTGAAAGTTACGTGATGGCTTGCAAGCGGTTCTGGAAAGAATCAAGCGTGAGCAGGCCGGCAAAATTAAGCAGGCCGGGCAGCTCGTGGCTGCTGCGCTTTCCGCGGGCGGAGTGATTCATACTTTCGGGACCGGGCACGCTCACCTGATCGCCGATGAGGCATTTTATCGGGCAGGCGGTATCGCGGCCATCAATCCTATTCTCGACGAGCAATTGATCTTTCTTAAAGGGGCGTTGGAGAGCTCGCGCGCTGAGCGTGAGAACGGCCTGGCGCGGGAATTGATCGAACGCGAGGATGTCAGGGGTGAAGATGCGCGATCATCATCTCCAATTCCGGTCGCAACGCTGTGCCCGTTGAGATGACGCTGGAGATTAAAGCGCGCGGCGTCAAAGTCATTGCCATTACCAATCTTGAACAATCGCGTGCGTCTACGGCGCGGCATTCTTCAGGTAAGCGTCTCTATGAACTGGCAGATGTATCGATTGATAATTGTGTCCCAACGGGTGATGCGATGCTCTCACTTCCAGGCAGTGAAGCCAAAATCGGCCCGGCATCCACAGTCGCCGGCGCCGCCATTATTAATTCAATCATCATCGAGGCGGTGGCGGAGTTGCTGCAGCGCGGAGAGCTGGTGCCGGTGCTGCCAAGCGCCAACGTCGAAGGCGTTAGTGAGGAAACATTGAGGGATATTCTGGGTCCTTACAAGGGACGCATTAAGTATCTGGACGTGGACGAGTTCGCCGCGGTTGACCATGCAAAAGGCTGAGGCAACGGTCAGGGGCGCGCCCATACTTGAAGTCATCGCCTGCTCGGTCTCAGACGCCATTGAAGCCCAGCGCGGAGGCGCAGGCCGGTTGGAAATCATCCGCGACTTCCAGAGAGGTGGTCTGACGCCGTCGCTTAAGCTTGTTCAAGACATTCTGGACGCGGTCACGCTGCCGGTTCGCGTGATGGTGCGTGAAGGCGACTGCTACGAAGTTGCCGGCGAAGTTGAAAGAGAAAAATTGGGTGCCGCCGCAAGGCGGTTGTCGGGGCTAAACGTGGATGGCGTGGTCCTGGGATTTCTGCGCAAAGGAAAGATTGACGTTCGGCTCACCGAGTGGGTTCTGTCTTGCACGCCGAATCTGAAGGCAACATTTCATCACGCTTTTGAGGAATCTGAAGATCCCTTTGAGGCAATCAGGGTTCTAAAGCGGCTCAAGCAAGTGGATCGAATTCTGACTTGCGGCGGCACGGGGGAGTGGTCAGAAAAATCAAACAGCTTTCCAGATACCAGGAGGAGGTCGGTCCCGAGATCGAGGTCATCGCCGGCGGTGGAATAGACCAGCCGTCAATACGGATGATTTGTCAGGCCACGGCTATCCGTGAGTTTCATGTTGGGCGTGCGGCCCGTGAGCCCGCCGCTGCTACAGGTGTCGTGCGGTCTGAGCGAGTGAAAGCGTTGGTCGAAACGGCACAAGAGTCGTGTTGAAGGCTTATTAGGAACACCATGTCGAAAGAGATGTTACATAAACAAAGTCACCACCGATTAGCATTGTTGGGTGGACCAGCCGCGCTCACGCGACGGCCGCCCGACTGGCCGATCTTTGATGAATCAGATCGCAAGGCCCTAAACGATGTGATGGAGAGCAGAGTCTGGGGTGGATATCACGAATCGGTTGGAGCGTTGGAGCGGCGATTTGCCGCCTATCACGGCGCTGCGCACGGCATTGCCCTGGCAAATGGCACAGTATCTCTGGAGATTGCGCTGAGCGCGGTAGGGATTAAACCCGGCGATGAAGTGATTGTTCCCCCAATTACTTTTGTCGCCTCCGCTACTGCTGTTTCGCGAATCGGAGCCGTGCCTGTATTCGTCGACATTGATCCTCAAACTATCAATCTCGACCCCCAAAAAGTCGCTGAGCATATCAACGACCGGACGCGCGCAATTGTAGTAGTCCACTTTGCAGGTCATCCAGCTGACTTGGATCGGCTCACAGAATTATGCGACCAGCGCGGTCTGGTCATGATTGAAGATTGCGCGCACGCTCACGGAGCCGAATGGCATGAACGGCGCGTGGGCAGTTTCGGTAGTTTCGGATCCTTCAGCTTTCAGGCTTCGAAGAACATGACAGCTGGCGAGGGTGGCATCCTCGTCACTAACGATGCGGAGCTAGCCGAGCGCGCACGCTCAATCAGCAAACAGGGTCGGCGCACGGGCGGCGCGTGGTACGAGCACGCGAGGTTGGGAACGAATGCGCGCCTAACAGGATTTCAAGCAACGCTTTTGCTAAACCAACTCCAACGATTACCCCAACAAGTCGCGACCCGAATGGAGCGCGCTCGGCGCCTGCGAGAAGGCTTACGGAAGATTCCGGGGCTTAAACCGACACCGGAAATGCTTGATGAGCGTGTATCGGCTCATGGGCTCCATATCTTCTCGATGAAGTTCGATCAGGATGCCTTTGGCGGGGTTTCACGTTCACGCGTGATCGAGGCCTTGCAAGCTGAGGGCGTGCCGGTCACGGCGGGCTATCCGCAACCGATTTATCGCAATGAACTCTTCAAACATCATCCCCACGTCGTTCACGATTGCACTGAGGCCGAAGCCTATTGCCGCACCTCGGTCTGGCTGCCGCACAATGCCCTGCTCGCTGACGAGCAGTGGATTGATGACGCGCTCGCTGCGATGCGTAAAGTCCGGAAAAGAGCGGATGAACTGCTTCCAGAACCGAAGTGAACGCCCGAAAGAAATCCGATATCTGAAGAATTCGACGATTGATCACCTAGCGCCGACGGCGCGGCAAAAGTAGCAGCGGGACGAGCGCTTGGCGCGCCGCCTCTGGGTTTACGTCAATAACCCGACCCGCACTGAAGAGTCTATCGCGAAAGAGGTTTTGACTTTTCATTCACACCGCGGCTTTAGCCCGGTGAAACAAAATGCCAACCGAGTCGAGGAACCGTTTCAACGGTTTTTCTTGGGGGCGGCTCAAGTAGACAGGAATGTTAAGTTGGTGGGTCTAATTGAACTTCAGCGGAAAAATGTTCTCGGAAGAAAGTGCATCCGTCGCGAAGTAAACCGTTAAAACGGTTCACTTGTTTTTTTCGCTCCGAGATCACCGGGCTGAAGCCACGGCGTGAATGAGAAGGCAACAGATGCTTTTTCCGACGGACCCTAAAGGGCACAAAGGGCCTCGCAAAACCTGAAAGAGGCAATTCGGACATGAAACGGCGAAGATTCCTAGGATCAACTCTTGGAGTGGCAGCGTTGGTAGCCCTACCATCGAACGTCGCCGGCCAGCGTACTGGGCGGGTTCCGCGCGCAAAACCCACCGATAGCCTTGCCGGAAAAACGCTAGTTCAGCTTAGAGACCAGTACAAAAGCGACATCTTCGGCGACTTTCTGCCGTTCATGAAAAAGTATGTAATAGATGAGCAGTATGGCGGCTTCATGTGCAACGCGGATTACCACGGCAGGCAAGTTAATCAGAACAAGCTGAGTTGGTTCGAGGGACGTGGCATATGGGTTTATTCGTTTCTCTACAACAATTTGGCTAGACAGCGAACATACCTGAACGTCGCACGCCGCTCGGTGGAGTTCATCCTGAGAATCCGGCCCACCGGCGAGGATCTGTGGGCAAAAGAACTGACGCGGGAAGGGAAAGCACTCACCTCAGCCGATGGTGAGATCTATGGCGATCTGTTTATTGCCGAAGGGCTGGCTGAGTATTCGAAAGCAATCGGCGAACGCTCCCACTGGGATCTGGCGCGCGAGCTTGTGCTAAAGTGCGTGCGGCTATACGACCGTGATGATTATCGTCCGACCATTGGACAAACCTACCTGGGACCTAACGCGACGCCTTTTCCTGGCGCCCGAATTCAAGGTGTGTGGATGGTATTGATCCGCGTCGTGACCCAGATGCTTGAGATGCGCGCGGATTCAGAGTTGGAGCGAGTGGCCCAGCGTGCGGTCGACGCCATTACGAAGCACCACTACAACCCGGAATTCCAACTCATCAACGAGCTACTCAATCACGATCTATCACGCCCGCAGAACGAGTACGCCCAACTCGTATATACCGGCCACTGCATTGAAAACCTTTGGATGCTCATGCTTGAAGCGCAGCGGCTCCGTGATGACAATCTCTTCGAGACGCTGGCCGCGTGGTTCCGTCGCCACGTGGAGGTTGCATGGGACGACGTTTTTGGCGGCGTCTTTCGCATTCTGCAGAACGTAGACAAGAACATCTGGACACTCGACAAAGTGTTGTGGGCTCAGCAAGAAGTCCTCATCGGCTGCATGATGATCATCGAGCGCACCGGGGCGCCCTGGGCCAAAGAGATGTTTGATCGGATGTCCAGGCACGTGCGAGATAAATATCCACTAAAGACCCACGGTTCGCCACTATGGATGTATGCATCTGATCGAAGAGTGACCTATGAAGCCTTTTCCCGGATGCCGAAACGGGTCGAGAACTTTCACCACCCGCGCTACCTGATGCTGAATCTGCTCAGCCTCGAGCGAATGATTAAGAAAGCATGAGCAGGCAGAAAATTGCATGAGGCTCCCGAAGCTGCAACGCGTGTTCGGCCTACTTTTCATGTTGGCGTTAGCCCCATCTATTGCACACTCCGCCCCCGAAATTACCGCTATCGATGTGTCGTTGAATCGAACAAGGCCCCAACACGGTGAGACTGTCGAGGTCACAGTGCGGGCTCTCCAGGGTGACGCTCCATCAAGCGGTCCCATTCATGCGCTCCTTTTGCAACCGTCCAAAGGAACAATGGAGCTGGTTCTGCAAGAGGTGTCAGGCAGTCGCGGTAGATATAGAGCGGAAATTCCACTTGGGCTTCAGGCTCCTGAGGGAATGTACGTCATTCACGTCTGGACGGGCGAGGCCGCAAATCCTGCGGCCGTTGGGAAGGCAACGTTTCTGTTGGGCCGAGTGGTGGCGGATTTCTTTATCGCAAATTATTTAGATGAAACGCAACCGGTGCAAGATTTGGAGAATTATCTGAAAGAGTTCCGCCAGGTCGGCGGAAACCTTCTCATTGCTCACAACCTGATCACTCCAACTAAAGTTTACTATCCGTCGAAAATCGCCCAGACCGATGTTGTTCGTGGTTCCGCAGGCGACGTAGTTGAGATGGTGTTGAGCCGGGCGGATAAGTACGGCTACGCAGTGCTCCTTTCAGTCAGTTGGGACATGACGCGGCAGTCGCATTACAAGACCCGGATGGAAGAAATCAAGGGCATTACTGATGAGTTGTACGCGCTTTACAAAAACCATCCGTCACTGGCCGGCTTCTATTCGTATCAGGAAGGCAGTGGAACTTACTTTGTGCCTTACGTTCGTGAATTTAGCGGGCACGTCAAAAACATTCATCGCAATCTCTTGACGGCGTGCGCTCCACACTTGGACGATCCGCTACTGGCTGGTTATTTGAGCACCGTTGAAGAATTGGACATTCTCATCTATCAAACGGGCGTGATGGCGAGCTACCGAACGGACAACCGTAAGAAGTACCCATTTCGCCGGGTGAAGGACTTTTGTTCTTTAGCGGTGGGTGCCAAACGGTTACAGAATAAAATCTCCATCAATCATGTGGAGCTGTTTGGTTATCTGGAAAACCGCCAAAACCGGGAAACCGCGGCGACCAGCTACGAGAATATCTACCGGCAGATCCTGAGCGCGGCAACGGTGACGGACGCGGACGGGATTTCATTCTTTACCTATCATGCGCATATCCATGTGCCACTGAAAAAATATGACGAGGTCAAGCGCAGCCGCGCGGCCGTCGCCGAAGGACTGAAAGTTTTCAACCTGATAACTGCAAGGGTTTCCCGCCAGCGCAATCCTCTGACAGTCTATTTCCCTTATTCAGACTGGATCATTGAGCGGTGGCCGAAC
>Ga0136623_10000343_pt1 | contig 13509 bp, 9 predicted proteins | sample AntDrymUQ4492106_2_FD_104656 | JGI IMG/M metagenome (GOLD analysis project Ga0136623, IMG submission 104656) | Polar desert sand microbial communities from Dry Valleys, Antarctica - metaG UQ449 (21.06) | ecosystem: Environmental > Terrestrial > Soil > Desert | place: Antarctica: Dry Valley...
GCCGGAAACACTGATGGAAACGATATATCAACGACATCGGGTGCGGCAAAAAGACATCCTCAGATGTAAGCACTTTTTAATCTGACAAAGTAGAATTAGTTTCTTTCCACAATGATAAGTTGGCTTTACGGCAAAATTACCGATTTTCGCAATCAGCTTTACGAAAGTGGAAGGTTTAGATCATTTTCGCTCGGCGCGAAAACCGTCAGCGTCGGCAACCTGACGGTCGGCGGCACGGGGAAAACTCCGCTGGTCGCTTTTATCGCGGAAATCTTCGCCGAACGCGGCGAAAAAGTTTGTATTTTAACTCGTGGTTACGGGCGCGAAAATCCTAAAAAAAGAGTTTTAGTTTCCGACGGCGAAACAATTTTGGCGGATGTCAAACAAGCGGGCGACGAGCCGTTTGAACTGGCAGCCAAACTTTCCGGCAAAGCGATTGTCATAGCGGACGCAAACCGCATTTCGGCGGCGCGTTGGGCGCGTGAAAATTTTGGCGTGACGGCTTTTGTTTTGGACGACGCTTTTCAGCATCGAAGGGCGAAACGCGATTTGGATATTGTTCTTTTGGACGCGACGAATCCGTTTGGAAATTATAAGATTTTACCGGCGGGCGTTTTGCGCGAATCTTTGAAAAACTTGAAACGGGCGGATTTAATCGTTATTTCGAGAGCTAATTTAACTGGTAATTCAGAAGATTTGAAAATGAAAATCAGGGAATATAATTCCGATTGCCCGATTTTCGTTTCAGAAAATAAAATATCGAATTTAATTGAAATAAGAGAATTTAACGCCAAGACGCAAAGACGCGAAGACGCAAAGGAAAAAACCGAATCACCGACAAACGCAGACGAAAACGAATTTGTAATTGATAAAGAAGACTTTAGACTTTGGACTTTGGACTTTAGACTCAAAAAGGTTTTAGCGTTTTGCGCACTTGGCAATCCGAATAATTTTTTTGAGCAGTTGCGGCGCGAAAACTTTAATTTGATTTCAACCGAAATCTTCCCCGACCATCATTTTTATACGCAAAAAGATATTGAAAAACTTGAAAAAAAATCTCGGGAAAACGGCGCGGAAATACTGCTGACAACCGCCAAAGACGGCGTAAAATTGAAGGATTTGCAATTTGATATGTCGTGTCTCGTGGTCGAAACTGAATTGTCTTTTGATGATGAAAAAAGTTTTCGAGAAATAATTCGTAATGTTACGCAACGCAGTTAATCGCAGCATCAAATAATTTCTAAATCTTATCTTCATTATTCCTTTCCGTTTTCTTCGCCGGTTCTTTTTTATCGCCCCAATAAAACGCTCTGACGACCAAAACATAAACAAACAACACCAAAAAGCACAGAATAAAAAAGAATATAATTAACCAGATAATCGGAGACATTTTACGGAATCACCTCGCTCGTTTGTTCGCTGTTTTCTTTCGGTTCAAGCAGTCCGACAAAAAGACCGCGGCTGCCGCTGTGTTCGAGAATATGTTTGTAAAGGACGGTTAAGAGCGCTACCAGCGGAATCGCAATAAAAACGCCGGGAATTCCGGCGACTTGCTCGCCCGCCAAAACGGATAAAATAATCGCCAGCGGATGCAGATGAATTCCTCCGCGAACGATGCGCGGATAAGTCACGTAATCGTGAACGATTCGCAGAACAATCAGAAAAACGGCAGTCCACAGAGCTTGCCAGCCGGATTCGAGTCCGGCAACTGAGATAGCAATGATGGCGACGGTCAGCGGTCCGATGAGAGGTATAAATTCTAAAACCCCGGCGATGATGCCGAGCAGAAGAGCGTAATTATTTCCCAGAAGGTAAAATCCGACGGTGCAGAGAAAGCCGATTAGCACGCAGGAAATAAGCTGCGCGCGGGCATATGCGGCAAGCGTTGTATTAACGTCCGACAATATTGATTCGACGCGCGTTCGCCAATCTCCGACCGGAATTACGCGAAGAATTCCGATGCGAAACATATTTACGTCTTTGAGAAAGAAAAACGCGAGAATCGGAACTAAAACGAGCCACGGCGCATAGGTTATAATCTCGATGGCGATAACGCCTAACAAGGTCGAAATATACTCCCCGAAAGCGGTTAGAGAACCGGTTATCTTGTCGTTTATCTGAGTCTGAACGCTTTCGGAAATCCGCATCCGGTCGAGCCGCCGGTTAAGGTCGTTAATTCCGCCCTGCAAAGATGTGGTGTAAGTCGGGACATTGGCGGCGAATTCTTTACCTTGCTCGATTATCTTCGGCGCGACATACCAAATGGTGACGCCCAAAATCGTAAAGACTATCAAGTAGGAAACTGCGATTGCCAGCGAGCGCGGCATCACTCGTCCCATATTGCGGGCTTCAAACGGTCGCTGAATCAATTTCACCAGAGGATTTATCAGATAGGCGAGAAAAATCGCCAGAACTACCATAAACATCAAATAAATCAGCGAAGAAAGAATGCTGCCGATAAAATCCTTGACAGCCAAAAGCAATAAAACGATAACGACGACGCGAATGATCGAGCGAAATGACGGTGATGTGGAAGCGAGCGCGATAAGCTGCGGCGTTTGCACGGCTTCGTTCGGTTCGTCTATCGAGGAGACTTCTTTGATTTCTTTTTCGTCAGTCATAAGCTTTTTTACGCTCAACCGTTGGCGGTTGCATTTGCATTCGGCGGCGGCACATCAGCGGCGGGTTTGGAAAAATCCTCGACGGCAAAACGCTCCTGCAAAATCTTCAGATTTTCGGGCGCGAATTTGAATTTTGAACCGGCGATAACCGCTTTTTCTTCGTCGCTGACGATAAACCGATTGGTTTCGGCGGGCGAATTCGTTTTAATGTATTTTCTGTCTTCGCCGTCGAGTTTGCCGCCGTCTTTGCGCCGGAGAACAAAGATAAAATCAAAGTCGGCGGTTCGCATCGTTTCCAAATCACGCTCAAAAGAATTAACCGCTTTGTCCGCCGCGTTTGCAGACAGCGACTGATTGCTTTTTTGCGAATTCAAAATTGCTGAATTCGGCTTACAGGAAAAACTAAACGAAACACAAACCAGCAGAAGGAAAATTCTAATAACCCAACTATTTTCTCCCTTTCTCCTTTTCTCCCTTTCTCCTCTTCTCCTCTTCTCCTCTTCTCCTCTTCTCATTTTAATTCCCCTCTTCATCTTCGTCATTCGCCGTTTGATTAGCATTATTTGCCGCTTTTTCTTCTTCGTCGAGTTGTTTCTGTTCTTCGGGTGTCGGCGGCGCGTCGTCAACCGAATCTTTTGGCGGCTCGCCTTTTTGCGGGCGAATTTTCAAAATCCGCGCTTCGTCGTCCTCATAGATTATTTCAGCCCAGCCGCTTTCGAGCATTTTGGCAATCATCTCGTCGTTTTCCTTCGCGTCGGCAAAAACGTAATTCGCGCCGAATTTTTCGCGTATGACGGGCGCCGGGTCATCAACTTTGCCGTTTGTTATGTCAATCAAGAGTTTGTAAAGTTCCGGGTTTTCCGAATACAGATAATTCGGGTCTAACCCGTAAACATAAGCGTGTTTTGTATTGTAAAAAAACAATTTCGGAAAATCGTCCCAATTTGTGTTGAAAATTCGCTCGCCCGCCGGAATATTATCGCTGCCCGCCGCGTCTTTTCCGGTCGCAAACTGCATCGCGCGTTCGTATTTGTCGTTAGTTTCATTTCCGCGAATCGTTTCGAGCAAGCCGTTCTCATTAACGCCCAGATGGTGAAATCCCGTCAGATTGTAGACAAAAAACACAAACAAAATAATGCCAAAACTCCAGAGAGCCGCCAGTTTTGCGTAATTCCAAAGTCGCTGATTTTCAGTCGGCTTTTCGGTATCGAGATACAGTTCGATTTCCTTTCTGAAATCTTCGGGCAATTCCGGTTTGGATGAAACCGAAAAAGCCTGCCAGCTAAAGGCGACAAACAAAACGGCAAACGGCGGAAAGTATTCGGCGAATCGTTTCGAGCGAAACTGCGCGGCGAGCAGAACCGTCACGAACATCAAAAAAAACGTCGCCTTTTCGGGCAGTTTCCCGTCTCTCGGCATAAATAAAATGTAGCCGATGAGCATCGCCGCGAGCGCGACCGGGAAATTCATAATCAATTCCATTCCCGTATACGGATACCATTCGCCGCCGACCGAAACGGCAAAATCCGAGCCGACTTTGAATTTCGTATAAAAATGTTCCCAGAAAAGCAAAAGATTTGTTGGAAAATACGGATTGATAATATTGCCCGCAACCATTCCGCCAAAAGTGTAGGCAAGCGGTCGCCACTCGAAATTGCGTTCGTTCCACGCAATAATTATCGTCCAGACAAACGCCGCGATGAGCAGAAGCGGAAATAAACTGTAAGTCCAGACAAATGCAAACATCAGCGGCAGAAGCCAGACATATTTTCTTTCAAATAACAAATAAATGCCGGCGACCGTAATAATAATCGTCAGCGGCGGAGCTTTCGCCATATTCATTCGGAAATAAAACGAACTCGCGCACACCAGAATCATCACCAGCCAGAGCAGAAGATAATTGACTTTGTAATGATAGAGCAGCCAGTAAACCGAAAAAATCGCCAAAGTCGCAAACACGACCGCCGCCACTTTCGCCGCCGTCACCGGCTCAAAAAACCATAAAAAAGGAATCTGCAAAAGGTGAAAAAGAAAATGATGATCGGCGTAATCGTTCGGATTCAAAACGGTCAGCGGCAGCCATTCGAAAGTCGGCAGCCAACCGCCGCTTTTGAAACTTTCCCACAAAAGGGAACTCCATTTGATGTGATAATAGCCGTCCCAATCGCCGCAGCAAACCGCCGCAGTCTGAAATTGCAGCAAAATCATCACGAGCGCGATGGCGAAAAAACCGAACACCAAATAAATCGTCCGCACGGCTTCGTCCGTTTCGAGATATTCGCGCCAGGAATGCCGCGTTTTTCCGGTTTTTTCCGCAGTTTTTTCCGCAGTTCTTTCAGCCGTTTTTTCAACCCGCACATTTTCCGGGTTTTGTTCTAAAATTTCTTCCATTATCAAAGTCTTAAAATTACGATATAAAAGGTTAGATTCTTTCAAAAAATATCACGAAATTCGGGTAAATATCTAACCGCATCGGCACGTTTTAGGATTATCCGTTAAACAATCTGAAAAGACGCGATTTGTCGTAGTGTTGTAAAGCGTATTGCCGAAAAAATAAAAAATATAATTGTTGTTTCAACAAAAACCAGGATCAGATTAGTCTAAAATAAAAAAGGGAGGCTCTGGAATTGAATAACTTAACAGAAAAACAATCGAAATCAATCCTGGGGAAAATATCTTTGATTGCGGGCTTGAGTAACATATTATTACTTTTTTTAAGTGTTTCATCTCAGTCTTACGGTCGTATAATAGGCGGAATAATGTTCTTCGCTTTTTGCGCTTCGTTGTCAATCGGTATCGTTGCCGGAATAGCCGCATTTATATCTAAACGGGCTTGGGTCGGATTAGCAATTAATTTATTGATGTTAATTTTTTTAGGTGCCGGCTTATTGGTATATTTTTCATTTTGTTGTGCGCCTCTGCCGCAAATCTGATAAGCAGGTAAGTAAAATTTTTGTTAGCTTTTGCTCCGCGTTCAGAGTCCACGCTTTAGCGTGTTTCCGCCAGCGAAGCGCAGCGGAAAAGCAACCTGAAGGTTGGACTCTAAACGAGGAGCAAATTACCGCTTAACTTCTGCTCACCTACTTAATTAGCCCGTAACCGAAATGATGCGCCGAAATTATTGTTTCCGGCAATCTCATCATTAGTGGATTTCTCAATTTTCGTATTTGTTTTAAAATTATAAAAATCTATCGGAACATTCTGATGATGTTCGCGTGGAAGAAAATATTCCTTGTTAAGTTCAGGGGGAAATTATTATAAAACGCCTTCTTACTTACGTTTACCACGCTTTTTCCGGCATTCGGTTATTCAAGATGTATTGAGGAAAAATACACAAACGGAGATTTTTTATGCCTTATTTGAAAAACGCCCTTTTTCTTGTCGCTTTTATCTGTTCTTTGATTGTAACTTCGTTCGCTCAGACAAGTGAAGCCGGAATTTTTATTACGGTCAAAGATCAATTCGGCGGCGCAGTTTCCGAAGCCGAAATCACGCTTGGCAAAGCTGATGAAAAAGAAAAGCAGATTAAGACAAACAATCTGGGGATCGCTCAGTTTCCCAGGTTATCCGCCGGAGAATATCGGATAATTGTTTCCGCCACGGGCTTTAAGGAATACGTCACCGACGGCGTTATCGTCAAAAATAATGAAAGTCGAAAAATCGAAATCGCGCTCGAAGTGGCGACAATCGAATCGAGCGTTGAAATCGGGGAAAACGAGGCGATTGAAGAGGCGGAAAAAACCGGAGTGACGGCGGTTTTAAACGAAGAGGAAATCGCTGCTCTGCCCGACAATCAGGAAGAATTGGAAAGAGCTATCAGAAGAATCGGCGAAGCGGTGGCGGGCGAAGAATTGCCGGTCAGCGTCAACGGAGTTCAAGGCGGAAAAATCCCGCCGAAGCAGCAAATCCAGCAAATCCGGGTCAATCAAAACGTATTTTCCGCGCAATATGACAGTCCATTCGGCGGCGGAATCGAAATTTTCACGCGCTCGAACGTTGATCGGTTCAGAGGTTATGTCAGTTTCAGCTTTGCCGATTCGCGCTTTAACGCCGCCGATCCTTTTTTGGGTAGGCGTGTGCCGTATCAATCGAGAAGCTACTTTTTCAATTTATCAGGACCGCTCTTCGGCAAAAAAGCCAATTTTTTCGTTTACGGAAGTCACAGCGAAAGCGATGTCAGCGCGGTGATTAACGCCGTCGTTTTGGATTCAAATCTACAGCCCGTGGAATTCAAACAATCTTTCGCCGCGCCGAGTCGTTCGGAAAACGTTAGTTTGACGATCAACGCCGACCCGACCAAAAAGCATAAACTTTATCTCAATTATAATTTCGGAATCAGCCGCTCGAAGGGACAAAATGTCAGCGGTTTTTCTCTTCCGAGCCGCGCCAACGACAACAAATCTCAAAATCACTATCTACAATTTTCCGATACTAATTTGATAAATGCGAACGTCGTCAATCAAACCAGATTTCTCGCCGCTTATTTTACAAACAACAGTTTTGGCGGAAGCGATGACGCGGCAATCAATGTTCTGGACGCTTTTTTCGGCGGCGGTTCACAGCAGAACAGTTCAAACAAAAATTTTCGTTTCGACGCGACGAATGAAACCACCTGGCAAATGGGAAGATATGCTTTGGGCTTCGGCTTCAGATTTCGCGGCGAACGTATAAACCAAAATTCGACGGCGAATTTCGGCGGCACTTATACTTTCAGCGGCAGAGTCGCGCCGATTTTAGACGCCAATAATAATCCTGTAACCAATAGCGCTGGAAACATTCTGACGACGCAAATTAACAGTTTGGAAAGTTATCGCCGGACTTTGTTTTTCCGGCAATTAGGGTTTTCAAATCAAAGAATCAGGGAACTCGGCGGCGGCGCGAACCAGTTTACGATTTCCGGCGGCAATCCTGAAATCAAAGCCTCGCAGTATGATGTCGGATTTTATGTGCAGAACAGCTATAAAATATCTGAAACGATTGCCGCCAGTTTCGGCGTGCGCTACGAGAACCAGACAAATATCAGCAGCAATTCCAATTTCGCACCGCGCTTCGGCATAATCTGGGCGCCGAAAGCCAAAGAAAAAGGAAATCCGCTTTACGCTTTGCCGAGAATCAGCGTCGGCTACGGAATGTTTTATTCGAGATTTGCGCTCAATAATACAGTCGGCATCAGACAGGCGGGCGACGACGGCAGAGCGCAATATTTGATAACCGAAACGAATATTCTGGACGTTTACCCGAATGTTCCGACGGTTGATTCGCTTCGGCAATTTGCCTTACCGCGAACTCAAAGATTTCTTAATGACAAATTTGAATCACCGTATCAATCTTTGCTTAATGTTACCGCCAGCAAGAAAATGCCGAAAGGCTACACTTTGAATTTTACATTTTCGCGCGGCACGACTTTTCGGCAATCCTTTACGCAAAACATTAACGCGCCGCTCGCCGGAACATTCAGCCCGCTGAATCCGTCGCTCGCAGTTCGACCGTTTGGAAACGTCGGAAACATTTACGAAAGCCGTTCTGTCGGGAAGATTGAAACCGACAGATTTTCAATTAATCTCGGTTTTCCGCAATCACAAAATTTGTTCGCAAACATCCGTTATTCTTACATTAAATCAAAAAACAACATCGTCAGCGGCAGCGGATCGTCTTTTGACCCGTATGATTTCAGTCAGGAATACGCGCCGACTCCTTACGACGGCGTTCACAGCGTCAGCGGATATTTTTTCTACAACTTAACTGCTCAAAAAATTTCTATCGGCAGTGATTTTTATATCAGCTCAGGCACAAGATTCAATATTTTTACGGGACGTGATACCAACGGCGACGGATTTTTCAGCGAGCGACCTTCATTTGCGACCGATCTAAGCAAACCTAATTTGGTTTCGACAAAATACGGCATTCTCGATCCAAATCCTTCGCCGACTGACAAACTCATCCCGCGAAATTTGGGCAGAGGTACGAGTAATATCGTTTTTAATTCTTCCATTTCCAAGAGTTTCGGTTTTGGCGAAGATAAAAAGAATAAAAAACCGCCGAAACAAACCCTCAATTTCAGTTTTCGCGTCAATAATGTTTTTAATATAATCAATAAAGGAAACCCGGTCGGGAACTTGTCGTCGCCGAATTTTTTGCGCTCGCTGTCGGGATTTTCCGACGGCGGAATTACCACAATTAACGGAGCGCAGCAAATTAATTTTCCGGGAAGAAGCGTGTCTTTTAGTATCGGTTTCGGATTTTGACAGCTATTTAACTATTTTATGCGTTTGCTATGAAAAAAATTCAAGTGTTTTTCTATCTTTTGGTTTTATGTTTCGCTCATCAAATACTGCTTGCTCAAAAACTCGTTCCGCATAAAATCAATTTGAAAAACGGCAAAACTTTTAGCTTAAATTTGCCCGCCGATTACGAAATAATTCCCGCCGCCGAAGGTTTAAAGCGCGTCCGTTTTTTCGCAAAATCACCCGACGGGAGAATTTTTGTGACCGATATGCGCGATTTGACCGACAACCAAAAGGGCGCGGTTTATGTTTTAAGCGAATTCGATTTGGAAACCGGAAAATTTACGCGCGTTATGCCGTATCTGACAAATTTGAAAAATCCGAACAGCGTCGCTTTTTATACGGATAAAAATGGTCAGGATTGGTTTTATCTCGCCGAAACCGACAAACTGACCAGGCGAAAATTTCAAAAAGACGAAACGAAACCGACCGCCAAACCGGAAACTCTGGCGACTTTTCCCGATTACGGTTTGAGCTACAAATACGGCGGCTGGCATTTAACCAGAACAATCGCGTTTTCGCCTGCTGGTAAACTTTATGTTTCGGTCGGCAGCAGTTGTAACGCCTGCGAGGAAAAAGAAAAAATTCGGGCGACCGTTTTGGAAATGAACGCCGACGGGGGCAATCAGCGCGTTTACGCCAAAGGTCTGCGAAATGCGGTCGGCTTAAAATGGATCGGCAATTTTCTTTTCGCAACAAATCAGGGCGCAGACCATCTCGGATTGAATAAACCGAACGAAACTTTCTACGCTTTGAAAGACGGCGCGGATTACGGTTGGGCTTCGTGTTATGAGGCGAACGGCAGAATTACCCGCGATGCAAAACACAAGCGTTTGAAATCCTGCGCCAATATTCCGAAATCTTACGCCGCTTTTCCGGCACACAGTTCCGCGCTCGGTTTCGATTATTTTGACGAAACAACCGGCGACGAAAACATCAAAAATTCGTTTCTTGTTTCGCTGCACGGTTCGACTAATAAAGATTTGGCGAAAGGCTACAAAATCGTGATTATGCGAAAAGACAAACCTTTGCAGGATTTTATCAGCGGTTTTCTGCAAGGAAAAAAAGTCGTCGGTCGCCCGTGCGACATTATGCGGCTCGATGCAAATTCGTTTCTTTTTACCGATGATCACGCGGGAATCGTTTATTACGTCAGAAAAAAGCGAAACACGACACTTTAATCTTTGCCCGGATTTTCTAATTTCTGCAATTCGACTTGGGCTTCGTCAAATATTTTTTTGTCGTAATTGCCGAGCGCGTTTTGCGCCTTCAGGCGATTGACAATTTCCAGTGCTTTTTGAAGATTTTCTTTCGCTTTTTCCTTTTCACCGATTTTCAGATAAATTAAGCCGATTGATCTAAAGGAGTTCGCTAGATTGCGCCGGTCGGACGTATTTTTTTCGTCCGGGTGCGAAGCCGCTTCGTAATATTCGGCTGATTTATGAAAGGCTTTCAGCGAGCCTTGCCAGTCGCGCTGATTTTCTTTCGTCGTGCCGAAGCGCGTATAGATAGTTCCCAAATCGTGCTGATAAGTTAGATTTTTCGGGTCTCGCTTAATTAATTCGAGAAAAACTTTTTCCGATTTTTCCAAATATTCGACGGCTTCGGGAATTCTGTTCAAAGACGCGCAAAGGATGCCGACTCGTGAAAACGTCCTTGCCAGATTAGTTTTCGCGTTCGTGTCCGCCGCATCCGAGGCGACGGCTTTTTCAACCGTCCGCAAGGCTTTGAGCGCGAACTGCAAAGAAATCTCGTCGTTGATGCCTTCGTTAATGCCGCTCGCCATCATATAAACCGCCCAAATTCCTTGCTGAAAAGCGGCATCGTTCGAATTTTCGGCGACCAGTTTTTCGGCAACCGCTAACGCTTTTGTCATTTCCGCTTCGGCTTCTGCTTGCTGGTCGTTCCACGATAAAGCATATGCGAGCCGCGAACGACTTTTCGACATTAATCGCCGCGTGTCGTCGTGATTCGGGTCGAGCCGTTCGAGCGCGGCAACGGCTTCGCGCAACATCGGAATAGCTTCGTCAAATTGATTGTTAGACGTATGCGTTTCGGCGACTTCAATGCGCGTTTCGAGAAACGCGATTTGCAGATCAAAAGATTCCGGGTTTGCTGCCAAAAGGTTTTCGTAAATCTTCAACGCTTCGGCTAAGTCCTGCAAACAGCCTTTGACGTTATTTTGAGCGTAACGGACATTGCCCGACTCCCGAAAGTTTTCCGCCAGCAGTTTTTGATTTTCGGTAGTGGTCGGCAAATTATAGCGAATCGCGTTAGCCTTTTCATAACTCGTAATCGCGCCCGCGTAATCGCTTAAATTCGGCTTTTTCGGATTGCCCTGCAACTCGCCGATTTTTTCGTAAGCCGCTGCGAGTTCCGACTGCAATTGCAAATCGCCGCCGACTTCCCGTGCGAGACTTTCGAGATATTCGAGTGCGCGTTTGACTAAAATTTCACGCGCTTCGGTCGCGCCCGGCAATCGTTCGATTTTCGGAGCCAGTTCAAAAAGCAGCGAGTTTGAAAGTTTTCGCACATCGCCGAAACGCTTTTCGGCGCGGTCGCGCTGCGACCGCGCCACGCTTGCTTGCCAGAGCGCGATTGCCAAGCCCGAAATCAACGCCGTGATGATAAACGCGGTCGCGGCGACGGCGATTTTGTTGCGCCCGAAAAACTTGGCGGCGCGGTATGAAACCGTGTTCGGACGCGCCGCAACCGGCAAACCTTTTAAGTGTCGTTCGATGTCATCGGCAAACGCTTCGACCGATTTGTAACGGCGTTCGGGTTCTTTTCTGAGTGCGGTCAAAGCGATGTTGTCGAGATCGCCTTTTAACTGCGAAATACGCGCCGCCGATTGCGGATTTTCGGAGATAACGGAGCGGCTCGGAAACGACGGCTCGTTTTCGGTCGCGGTTTTCATTATTTCTTCGATACTTTTTCCTTCAAAATGAAAAGGCTTGTCGCCGGTCAAAAGCTCATAAAAAACGACTCCGAGCGAATAAACGTCGGAAGCGGTCGAAACATTTTTTCCGCGAATCTGTTCCGGCGAAGCATATGAAGGCGTAAATGCCCGAAAGACGGTTTCCGTCTGCGCCGCGTCGGATGCGAAATTTTCACTTAAAACTCTTGCCAGACCGAAATCGAGCAGTTTCGGTTCGCCGTCCGCTCCGACGAGAATATTCGCCGGTTTGATGTCGCGGTGAACAATCAGATTTTGATGCGCGAACGAAACGGCGCGGCATATTTTTAGAAATAAATTGAGGCGTTCTTTAATTTCCAGATTATGATGTTCCGCGTAGCTTAAAAGCAGTTCGCCCTCGATATATTCCATCGCCAGAAAAAGCTCGCCGCTCGCGGAAACGCCGCCGTCGAGAAGTTTGGCGATGTTCGGATGATTGAGCGAAGCTAAAATCTGGCGTTCGCGGCGAAAATGTTTTTCCAGTTCGCCGCCCGCAAAACTCTGCCGGATGATTTTCAGCGCGACCTTTTGCTCGAATTCTCCGTCAGAGCGTTCCGCCAGAAAAACCGCGCCCATTCCGCCGCGCCCGATTTCGCCGACAATTTTGTAATTTCCGAATTGCGTTCCGTCGTAATGCTTTCCGACGGCGGCAAATTCCGAACTGATGTCGAGCGCGTTTTGATCAATAAACTTCTCGGTTTTGTCATTCGCTTCGAGCAGAGATTTCACTTCGGCGAGTAGTTCCGCGTCACCGGCGCATTTTTCCCGAAGAAAATCTTCGCGCTCTTTGGAGGGTTTCTCCAAAGCCTCCGCGAAAACTTCCTTGATTTTCTGAAAATTTGCCGAATCCATTTTGTTTATTGCCAAAATTTATAAGATCAGGATTTTTTAACGCAAAGGCGCAAAGACGCAGAGGCGCAAAGTTTTATATATAATTTTAGATAGTTGCTTTCTTGATATTCGGATTAAATAATGAAAAATTTTCTTCCTTTGCGTCTTCGCGTCTTTGCGCCTTTGCGTTAAAAATTTTCTTTCTAAAAAGATCCGCACATATTTTTCAATTCCGCGTCAATTCGCGCTGAAACCACGCTTTGGCAAAAGTCCATTCGCGTTTGACGGTCGTTTCGGAAACGCCCAAAACGTAGGCGGTTTCTTCGATTGAAAGTCCGCCGAAAAACCGCAGTTCGACAATCTGCGCCTGCCGCGCGTCGAGTTTTTCCAGATTCTGCAGGGCTTCTTCCAAAGCCAGTAGATTCAAATCCTTTTCTTCCGCGAAACTTACGGCTTCGTCCAGAGCGATTTTCTGACCGCCGCGTTTTCCGGCGTTTTTTGTGCGCGCGTGGTCAACCAGAATTTTTCTCATCACCTGCGCGGCAACCGCAAAAAAATGCGCGCGGTTTTGCCAACTGACATTTTCCCAATCAACCAGCCGGATAAACGCTTCGTGGACGAGCGCGGTCGCCTGCAAAGTGTGGTCGCCGCGCTCATTAAACATATATTTTGCCGCCAGCCTCCGCAAATCGCCGTAAACCGCTTCGAGCAGTTTTTCGGGTGCGCTTTCTTCACCTGCGCTGACGGCATTGAGCAAAATCGTTACATCTTTTTGCGGTTGATTCATTTCTTTAATTTTCGGTTTTTCGGATTATAC
>Ga0136623_10000344_pt1 | contig 13508 bp, 15 predicted proteins | sample AntDrymUQ4492106_2_FD_104656 | JGI IMG/M metagenome (GOLD analysis project Ga0136623, IMG submission 104656) | Polar desert sand microbial communities from Dry Valleys, Antarctica - metaG UQ449 (21.06) | ecosystem: Environmental > Terrestrial > Soil > Desert | place: Antarctica: Dry Valley...
ACACAAATCAGAATTATTTTCTGATCTGTGGTCGTTCGTGGAATCTGTGGCTTCTGTGCCTTGGTGAGTAGATCTGATTCGCGTGTAACCGCGCGCATCTGCAGCTGATTGGTTTTCCTGCCGGCTGCCGTCTGCTCCTGCTGATCGCTGTCGCTGTCTGCTGTTTGCTAATAAAAGAAGCCGCCCACGACGTGATCGCGAGCGGCTTCCGGTGAACTGTTGGGATTGGCCTGTGGACTAACCGTGTGCTTGCCTAAGGGCCAGCACTAAGCAGTGAGACGACTGAACCTTAATCCTAACAATCTTGATCAGGGTTCAGAGGTCAGGCCGCAGCCACCTCACTGTGATAAGAACTCATATGTTTTTGATCACCTCCTTTTCAGTGTTGACAGAATAATAAAATAGGTGGAATCAGACGTCAATCATTTTTTCTTTTGGCCGGTTAGTGACCTTATTTAGATTTGTATTAGTTCGTCCGCTTGTGACTTTTTCTAAGCTATTCTTTTCTAAGCTATTCAAGGACATGATGAATAGGCTTTACTTCGGACTCCGGTGAAATGCCAGTCGTCCTTGCGTGTAAACCATCTCAGCGTGCTCAATACCGAAGAAGTACGCGATCTCGCGATAGTCGTCGCAATTGTGGATCACAAAGTCCGCGAGCTTTCCCGGTTCGAGTGAGCCAATTCTTTCCCCACGCCCCAGACTAAAGGCACCGTTGATTGTCGCCGCCGTGATCGCTTCGGCGGGAGTCATTCTCATCTGGGTCGAGGCTAGCGAAAGAACTGTCGGCATGGAGGGTGTGGGCGACGAACCGGGATTGAAGTCTGTCGCAAGCACGACTGCGAGGCCGGCATCGATCATCTCCCGCGCCGCTGGATAGCGATTGGAACCAAGCGCATACACAGAGCCAGGCAAAAGAACGGGTTGCACTCCTGCTGATTTCAAAGCTGCGATTCCCTCGCCGTCTGTGTGTTCCAAGTGGTCGGCGGTCACCGTTTTCAGTTCGGCGGCCAATTTTGCTCCGCCTGATCGCGACAATTGGTCAGCGTGAATTCGCAAGCCAAGACCCAGGCGACGCGCTGCCAGGAGTATTCTCCGAGCTTCGTCAGTGGTGAAGACGTTCGTCTCGCAGAAGACGTCGCAGAATTCCGCGAGTTGCTGTTCTGCAACGCTTGGCAGCATTTCTTCAATCACCAGCGTAACGTACTGGTCGCGCCGCTCCGCGTACGCGTTGGGAATGTCATGGGCCCCGAGAAATGTCGGCACGTATCGCAAAGGCGTCAATTCGCCCAGGCTCTTAATCGCGCGCAATATCTTGAGTTCGTCTTCAACCGTCAGGCCGTATCCGGATTTGGCTTCTACGGTCGTCGTGCCACTGCGCAGGAACCAGTCAGCATAACGCATCCCGGCTTTGATCAATTCCTCGAGGGTTGCGGCTCGCGTTGCTCGTACTGTTGATTTAATGCCGCCGCCACGCGCGGCGATCGCCTGGTAAGTTACTCCAGCTGCACGCTCTTCGAATTCATCAGCGCGCGTGCCCGCGAAAACAGGATGCGTATGAGCATCAACAAAGCCCGGTAGAACTACGCGACCTCCCGCATCGACCACTTCGCTGTCGGCGCTAATAAGAGGTTCAATCTCCTTCCGAGAACCAACCCTTTCGATCTGCTCGCCGTTAACGAGTAGCGCAGCGTCTTCGATAATTGAAAGATCGCGCATCTCCGCATCGACGCGTGGTCGCGCAGGGCCTGCGAGCGTGACAAGCTGTTTACAGTTGATTACCGCAAGCATTGATTTCAATCGTCAAGAAAGGCTGTAGCGTCGTTTAGGTCGGCTGCGTTGATACAAGGCAAGCGTAATTCAACTTAAAAAAGACCTGGAAGGATTAGGACGCGGCACTCGACGTGTGATCTTGAACGATCTTCCAGCCTTGTTTGGTCTTTCGGAAAATCAGCGTGAACCGGCCGTGGGGCTCATCATTCGCTCGCTGCAAATGCCAGCGACCAATCATTACGGCCGCATCTTTGCTCACAACCGTAACCTCCAGATCGGAAAACGTGAGCGTACCCATCTTCTCGCGCGAGTTGTAGTTCTTCTGGTAGCGGTCGTGCACCGTTTGCCAGCCGCGCGTGATGTTGTCGCCTGACACAAGAATCGTATTGGGCGAACGAGCGTAACCATCCATGTAGCCTCCGATGTCTCCGCGGTTCCAGGCATCCTTCTGTGCCTCGACTACCGCGCGCACAGCGGCGATGATTTGTGCATCACGCTTGGATTTGGGTTTGGTATGTTGAGTAGTTTGCGCTTGTCCCCAACATACCGGGACGCTAGTTACAAATAAGGTGGCGACGATTAGAAGAAAGAAGTTGCGCTTCATGGAGGTTGCCTTTAGGTTAATTTGGCTGTGGTGCTAGCCAGACGTTTATCGAAAGTATTGTTTAGAAATATCGATAATGCCCTGTAATTTTCCAGGAGAATAATACGTCCTCAACTCGTGCGCCCGCTCCGATGTTGTGCGCAACGAGATAGCCGTTTTGATTCTCGGACCACGAATTCACTACAAGTCCAATGTGATCGAGTCCATTGCCCAGGTCCCAGGCCACGATGTCTCCTGGCAGGTAGGCTTCCCGGTCGGTAGTAATCGGCAAACTCTTACCTTGACGCTCAAAGTAAGTCATTAGATTCAAGACACGGCGATGATCAATGTTGGGGTCGCGACCGTTTGCACCCCATTTTTTTGGATAATTAGGCCAGGCTCGGCCCATGTCGTCATGAATCTCCTTCTGCAAGTCGATACCTGCCTTGCGAAAACTGCGCACAACTACGTCAGAGCAGACACCCGTTTCAATCGGCACATCCCCTCCAGGATAGGCGATTCGAACGTAGGAAGGATCGTAACCAGTAGTCATCTTCGTTTGCTCGACGGCACTTTCGACGAGCTTGCGAAGTTGCGGGGAAACGGTGGCCGGGAAAGGTTTCAGTGTGGAAACCGATTTTTGTGTTTCCGCCTGTTGTGGCTGGAACTGCCGTTGACAGCTAGCGGAAAAAGCGAAGGCCACGCACAGTGCACCAAAGAACAACCGATGCAAGGCGAATTCTTTATCCATTCATGCGCCTCTGTAGCCACTCGTGCACATCTGAACGCATAGCAGGAACGAGTTCGTGACCGGCATCATAACTCCTCGCCACGACATCTGCTGCACTGCTTCGTAGTCGTTGCGCGTAGTCGGCGACACGAGCCGGAGGGTAAAACTCATCGCTTGTCCCCGAAAGATGGAATACCGAAGCTGCGGTCGTTTTGTAGAGCTCGCTCGTCTCCAGGTCGCCTGGTAGACCGCCGCAGATACCAATAACACCGCGAAGTATCCCAGGGTGTGTAAAAGCAAAACGGTAATTGAGCGCGCACGACTGGGAGAAGCCCAGGAGAAAAACCTTCTCCCGATCAGCAATTCCACGGCTGATGAGTTCGTCGATCAGGTCTATTAGCGCTTGGTGATGGACTGCAACAGATTCATCCGGATGAAAGTTAGTCAACCAACCAAAGCCAAATCGCAATGGACCACCCGGCTCTTTCGGCTCCTTCATATGTTGATGGAAGCCCTGCAGCGAAACAATTGCGAACTCGTCAGGCGCCATCTGCCGAGCTCCGCGCATCATGTGCCGCTTACTAGCCCCGTAGCCATGCAGGGCGATGAGTAGAGGTGCCGGCCGGGTTTCAGGAAGACCAAGATCGTAATAGAGCTTAATCTCCGCTGAAAGGCTGCTCTCAATTTCTTTGCTGTCGTTTGGGAAGCTCATTTGTGGCTCAGGTTTAGTGTTCCGGCAATTCGTAGATTCGTCAACCTGTCGACCGGGCTGCTAGCGGGTCAGTTTAAGTAGTGGGTAATGCCTCGTTGCATTCGATCGCTATGGAAGTTACGATGTTTTTTCACTCGGCGAGGACAAGTCAACTAATCAATGGGAGGAGCGACCAATGAAGTTTCCCGGTGGATTCAATATCCAGCAGATGATGAAGCAGGCGCAATCAATGCAGGAGAAGATGTCAAAAGAGATGGAAGAAATGCGCGTCGAGGCTTCGGCTGGCGGCGGCGTTGTCACTGTAGCGATGAAGGGCAACCACGAGATACTGTCATTGAAGGTCGATCCCGAAGCGGTCAAAGAGGGCGACGTTGAGATGCTGCAAGACATGATCGTGGCTGCAATAAACGAAGCCAACCGCAAGGTCGACGAAGCGATGAAGGGCAAGTTGGGTGGGATGCTGCCACCCGGGCTTGGGGGACTGTTGGGGTGAATGCCTATTGCCGATTGCCAATTGCCGATTGCTGATTGGCGGGATCGTGCTGCTCAAGCTTACCCAGCCCGAGCGAAAAGAGGCCAAGGGAAGCGGATGTTTTTAGTCGGGTAAATCGGCAATCGGCAATTGGAAATCGGCAATGCTAGAATACGCTGAACCAGTAACAAAACTCATCGACGAATTGAGGCGCTTGCCCAGCATCGGTCACAAGTCTGCGCAGCGTTTGGCTTTTCACCTGATGCGCACACCCGAGGCCGAGGTTGAGCGGCTGATCACGGCCCTGCGCGAAGTGAAAAAGAGAATCATTCTCTGCTCCGTCTGCAATAACCTAACCGAAATCGATCCCTGCCGCTTCTGCGAGTCAACATCGCGTGATCATTCCGTCATTTGCGTGGTTGAAGAACCTCATAGTCTCGTAGCCGTGGAAAAAACCCGAAGCTTCAAAGGCCTCTATCACGTGTTACACGGCAGCCTTTCCCCCATGCGTAACATTGGTCCCAACGAACTGCGTCTCGCAAATCTGCTTCCGCGTTTCAAGCCCGAGAACAATGGTGGAGTCGAAGTACGCGAGGTAATTCTTGCGACCAACCCAACTACGGAAGGCGAAGCCACCGCGAATTACATCGGCCGCTTATTGAAACCGCTGGGATTGCGTGTAACACGAATCGCTATGGGAATGCCGGTGGGCGGCGACATTGAGTACGTGGACGAAGTCACGATGGATAAGGCGCTGGCGAATCGCCACGAGATCTGACCACCTGACCTTCTTCACGGTTGCGATTCAGCGGGCCTTTTTCTTTCATGTTTTGCCATTGCGTCCTTCACTGATTTGCCGCTCGACGACATTGATTAGAGCACTCAATCTTTCATCGGTCGCTTTGCCAATCTCGCGCAACTCCCCGATCTCACGTTCATGTATCTGAGCAATAGCTAACAGCGCCCGGATGCTTTCCTCGGTGCGCGACCATCGCTCATCCCCCTTGGCACCATCGCTCGTCCGCCTGGGCCCATCGTTCGTCCGCCTTGGCCGACCTTTCCTCGTACTGCGCTTGCTGCTCGACAATGAAGGCCATTTGCCTTTCCATGCGCTCTCGCCAGTCTTCGCTCATTCTCTTCCTTTCGGTTGATTGTTCCTTTTCTAACTAACTTCCATTAGCTTTTGGGTCAAAAACGAACGTGCTCAACCGGCGCGTCTTTCTCGCAATCACCGCATGACTCGCCGTCGTCATACATGTGGGCGTCAAATTCTACCAACGACATTATTGGCACGTCTTCCAGTTTGTCCGGCGCCGAAGTGAAACGCACGATGGCGCCGCAGCCGATTACGGTCGCTCCCAGCTCCTTAACCAGCCCTGTAGTTTCCTCAATAGCGTGGCCGCTACGGATAATGTCATCCACGATGATGCAGGGATTCACTTCTCCCTGATTCACGTACTGCCGGAACATGCGTTTCCCATTCGCTTCTTTCTCAGCCCAGTAGATCTGCTCCGCGCTCAGCGCATCGCGCACTCCAAAAGCGACTGGAATGCCGCCGGAACTAGGGCTGATCACGGCGATCTTTGGTAACTGACTCGAGATGTCTCGTTCAAGCCGGAATTTTCTGCTCAACGCGACGGCCAGGACGCGTGCAGTGTCGTAGTACCGGAACGCGAGCGGCATCTGAAAATAGTGAGGCGAATGTTTACCGTTGGGATAAACAAAGTGACCTTCACGAAAAGCGCCGGTGCGCTTCAGCATCTGCAATACAGTGTCAGGCGAAGGAATTAGTGAAACCATCTCAATCTCCGTGATACGTGATAAGTGATGAGTCATGAGTGATGAGTACTGAGTGAACCCGTCAGAGCAAAACCCCTGAGAAAACGTTTCAGGTCTTACTCATTACTCATCACTGATATCACTGATGACTCATCACCGCTTTTGAATGCGCCCAGCATACATCAATCCGGCCGCTTTGCTCTATGATTGAGCGCGTGTTTTATCAGTAGTCGCTGATCTTCCGGCAACCCTTCAGGTAAAGAATCTGGTGAGAACCAGCTCGCTTTTCTTATTTCGACACTTTGTGGCAAAGCGGATCCTTTTGGATGACAACGAAAAACGATTTCGATCTGCTGCGGTCTTTTAAAGGCACGGGCCGTAACAACCTCGGCGCCCTCCAACTCGAGACCCACCTCTTCGCGCAACTCGCGTCTTACGCCTTCCTCTGGCTGCTCACCTGCTTCAATAAAACCTCCGGGAATACCCCAACCAGTTCCAGGGCGAAAACGGTGCTTGAGCAAGAGCACGCGCCCTCCACCGTCAACAACTATGGCCGCAGCGGTGACCGTGAAACTTGGGTGAGTTGCGCGCATGGTGAAACGGCGCAGCCCGCCGGGGACGCGACGCCAGATTGCTCCCAGAAGATCTTTCAGCATTTGCTGCCAGCTTAGCACGAAGCGAGGGACGGGGAGTTCTTACCACCTTGATTGACTGAGCTTTGGCTGAGTCTGTAAGATTCGAAGCTGAAATACCAAATCCAAAGAGTTCTGACGAAGATTCAAAAAAAATGTCAGCAACCGTCACCGACCCACCTTCGAGCGAAGTCACAACCGCAACAAGCGCTCAAGTACCCAAGCGTATCACCAACGCGCAGACCGTCTGCAACGAGAAAAACGCGAAGGGCAAACTCTGTAATGGGCACTTGAAGCAGTTGCGCACCGCCGGCGAAGACGCAGAGATTCATTTGCGCGGCGACGATGTTTTGTTTAAGTGTCAGACGTGCGGAACCCTATACATGGGACCGCCGTTAGGGCACGTGCGTGATCCCAATAAGCAGAGCCGCTTTGTTGAGGCCGAACTAACGGCGTTGCTGCAAGCCGCCGGCGGCACCTTACCCGTGATCAAGAAAAACGAGCGCGGAGTCTATGTGATGCTGGAGTCGGCTGCTGGTGGGCATTCTTCTGCAAAGCCCGCAGCTGCGAAACCGGCAGCTGCAACGCCCGCGCCCTCCGCGAGTAGTGCTGCTCAAGCGCCTGCTGCGCCGAAGCCAGCGGCTTCCGCTGATGCCAAACCGACGCTTCACAAAGCTGGAGCCGAACCAGACAGGAAGTTGTTCAAGCGATCGACTTACGCAGGTGTCGCCGACACCGGGCCTGTGGCGGGTGAGACTTTCGAACAGAAGGTAGCTCGTTTAAAAGCTGTTGCCGCAGGTGCGAAGCGACGTGCTGAGGAAGGTGGCGGTGCAGGCGCGCCGAGCGCAGAGACACCTTCGATTGAACAGCAGGCGGAGGTCCTATCTGCCGGTGCGCAGGCACCACCAGCGGAAATTGCAACTGCACCGGCAGCGCAGCAAACGGCGGCGCATAAACCAACAGGCCAGGCGGATCGCACTTTGATGAAGAGATCAACTTACAACGGCGTAGTGGACACTGGTCCGGTGGCAGGAGAAACTTTCGAGCAAAAGGTGGAGCGCCTGCGGGCCGTTGCGGCAGCAGCGAAAGAGAGGGCTGAGGGTGGTGGCGGGGGATAAGGAAGCAATTCGACCAAATAACCGCGCTAACTCTCCTTCACAACCAGCCCTTCGCGAGCAAGCTTCCAATCGAGAACTTCAGCACCTTCTTCCGCGGCGAGTGCGCGTTCGACCTCGGCCCTGCGTCCTTCAGTACATAGGAAAGCGATGCAACCCCCGCCACCAGCGCCGCAGACTTTTGCCGCTTCAGCGCCATTGGCCAGAGCCTTTTCTACCAGCAGTTCCATTTGCGGAGTCGTCACGCCGGGCGCCAGCCGCTTACGATTTGGATAACCGGCCCGCATTGTCGCGCTGACGCGCTCCCAATCGTCAGCCAGCAACGCCTCGCGCATACGCAACGCAGAATCGCGAATCTCCTCGAACAGTTGAAAGAGCTCACGGTCACCGTCGATATGTCGCTTAAAGATGTCCCAGTTGTTAGTCCCTGAGAGTCGCGGCTCGCCGGTGTAACAAATCGCGATTCGCCTTTCGAGTGTTGCTTCATCCACCTTGAGCGCTTCGCGTTGGACCCCACCCACACCCAGATGGATGCAGGAAGTCGCTCCGTAAAACGCTGGATAATAGTCCTGAAAACCTGCCGGCACGCGAATCACCGTCGTCTCGATATTGGCGACCAATGTGATGAACTTGCGCTCGTCGTACCGATTGCCGACCAGGCGATTAAGCGCGCCGATACACGCGATTGCCAGAGCGGAGGAACCGCCCAAGCCTGCGCCTGCCGGCGCCTCGCTGGTGGCAGTGAGATGGAAGCCGGTGGTCGGCTTGAAGAAATGGACCAGCTTCGCAATTAATTCGAGACGTTCTTCACGCGCGAGATCTTCGATTGCTGAGAGTTTGGTTTCAAAGGCAACCTTCCGATCTCGCGATTCGAGGATAATGCGGTCGTCGTCGCGAGTTTCGATGCGGCAGTGAGCGCGCAGGGAAATTGCGAAGTTCACGGTTGCCGCGCCCGGGTGAAAAAGATAGAGAGGCCAGATGTCGATAGTGCCGCCGGCCAGGTCAACGCGCGTCGGGGCAGAAGACTCAATAATCATTTTTGAATTTTGATTTTAGATTTTCGATCGTTCTTGGATCAGGACTTTGGACTTTGGACTGATTAAAAAGTTCACAACAGAAGCCGAACACCGATTTATTAAAATTGGCAATCAAAAATCAAAAATCTCCTAGTCGCCGTCCGCTTCCTTTTGTTTTGTTGCCGCGCGCTTCTTCTGCTCCTCGCGGCGGGTTTGCGTGAATGGAATATGCTCTTCAAACTCCTGCCTTAAGTCGTGCAGCTTCTCCTGCGCCGCGTGCTCGAACTCCTGCAACCGTTCGGGATCGGCCTCTTCGACCTTCTTCGATAGCCAAAAGCGCTCAGCCAGATAGAAGCCGAGAATACCGAGAACTACTATTAGGAGCAGAACTTTACCCAGCCGCTGAAAGTCGCCGATCAACCCGATTACGGCGCCGCTAAAGAAATAGCCGGCGCCGCTAAGGATAAATACCCACAGAAAACAGCTGCTCAGCGAGAGCAACAGGAAGCGCAAATAAGGCATCCGTCCAACACCGTAAAAAATGCATGTCGCCCAGCGCAGACCGTAGATATATTTTGAAAGAAAGATCGAGAGTGGGCCAAACTTGTTTGTGAGACGTTCCATTCTTGGACTGGCACTTCTGTAGAAGCGAGTATCACTAACCCCTTTACGAAAGCCACGACCTGTTACGTAGGCGATATTATCGCTGGCAAATCCACCCAGAGTTCCCCAGAGCAGAACTTCAGCAAAACTAAAATAACTGTGTGCCAGAACGCCGGCAAGCAGGAGAGTTATATCCCCCTCGATCATGGTGAGGATAAAGACCGCGTAGAGCCCGTATTGACCGATCAGCCCGTAAAGAAAATCAAGTTGCATGAAAACGTCCGTAGACAGTTGTCAGTGGTTAGTTGTCAGTCAGGAGCATTCTGGCTTCAGCCCACTGAATACTGACTACTGACCACTGACTAATCAGCTTTTTCCTCTTGCGGGGGCTTCACAACCAGGACAGGACAGGACGCGTGCCGCACAACCGCTTCGGCGGTGGAGCCAAATAGAATTCTTCCCAATCCGGTCCGGCCATGCGATGCAATAACAATCAGATCGACTTTCCGCTCTTTTGCAACCCGAACGATCTCAGAAGCGGCCTCCCCATGCACGATCAATTCCTCTATCTCCAGCCCGGCACATTCTTCACACTCCGCGAGTTTTGGCAGCTCGCGAACGGCCGAGTCCTCAAGTTGCTCCGAGATATCGGCGATCGGAAGAGGCTCCGTCATCCCAGAGTAACCCACCGTTGGAACAATGGCTTCTATGACGTGTACGCAAATGATCGACCCGCCGAAGGTTCGCGCCAGCGAGGTAGCGTAAGAGAGTGCATAGTTGCCGCATTCACTGAAATCCGTAGGCAGCAGTATTGACCGAATCTGCATGGTAACATCTGCGATTTTCGACTTTAGATTTCCGATTTAGGCGAAAACCTAAATATTGTGCTATGCCATAAAGGAGGTTGAGCGAAAAACGATCCATTGCCGGATAATCAAAAATCTCCAGTCAAAAATCTAAAATTTCGACTGGGGCCGCCTCATTCTACACGCACAGTAACTCGTTTGACAGCCCTAGACCCGTCCATTATGCTCGTTTCGATCTACTTCTAACTGAAGCCCGAAAGATCTGTACAGATGAGCACTCCGGCAGGATTACAAGCAAGTTTTATCGGTATCGACCTCTCAGGCCCCAAGATTGGGGCCGCAATCGTTGGTGCCGACGGCAAGGTCCTTGAGCGGCGCGAAACTACGATGGCGGCCGCGAAACTGATTGAGCAAGTGGCCGGTCTCGTCAGCGAACTGCGCGCCTTCAATCCCCAGATAGCGGCAGTTGGCATCGCAATACCAGGATTAGTAAACCGGCAAACGGATCGGGTGATCGCTTCCCGCGACCTTCCTTCGACCGTGCGCGAAAACCTTCACTCCGACTTGATGAAGGCGACCGGCCTGAGAGTCGAACTTGAAAACGACGCCAATGCCGCCGCATATGGTGAATATAAGGTTGGAGCAGGCCGTGGTAGCCGCGACATGTTCTACGTCACTATTGGCGAGGGAATCGGGGGCGCAATTATCCTGGGTGGCAAACTTTGGACAGGTGCATCCGGTTTTGCGGGAGAATTTGGCCACATCACCATCGATACGGAAGGCATCGAGTGCGATTGTGGCAATACCGGATGTCTCGAAACTATTGCGTCGGGCCCAAACATAGTGCGCCGCGCGAACGAACGATTGTATCGGGATGGGACATCATCGCTCTCAAAGCTGGCAATCAATAAGAATTTCACAGCCGACGACGTTGCGCACGAGGCAAACAATGGGGATGATTTCTCCTTGATGATGATTGAGCGGACCGGGAAATTCATAGGGACGGGCGTGGCGAGTGTGCTCAATCTGCTGAATATCGAACGCATCGTGCTCGGTGGCGGCGTGATGGATGCCGGTGATCTAATCCTCAACCCAATCATCCACGAAGCCAAACGTCGTGCCTTTCAACCGTGCTTTGAAGCTACGACAATCGTTGCGGCAACGCTTGGTGCAGATGCGGTTTTAATCGGAGCAGCCATGCTCGCGAGAGATGCTGCTTCTTAATATCACACCGAAATTACACGCATTAGAAATTCTCTTTCTACGGCGGCTAAAACTAAAATTTGAAAATGTTTGCTCATCTGGTAAAGTATCGCCCACTTTGCCAAAATGAAATTCAGTTTGATGGGCTCTCTCGAAGGACCGCGTGTGTCTTAAGTCTTAGAAGAGCGGGTTGAGTGCTTTTCGACGTTGCGCAAAATTTCACGTGCCGCTTGCCTTCGGTGTTTTCGGCTGCACGCTGATCGGTAGTAATCGCGACTAGGTATAGCAAACCTGCGGCCATGCCACAGATCTTCCATCACAGCACCAACGGGCTAGCCAAGGTAAGCATTTTTGGCGCCGTTTTTATTCTGCTTGCATCGCTCTGGGTGATCGCCGAGCTCAACCGCTCCTCCTGGAACACAGGACAATGGGTAGAGCGTCAGCAACCTATTCAGTTTAGTCATAAACACCACGTCGGCGACGATGGCGTCGATTGCCGTTACTGCCATACTTCCGTGGAAATCTCGGCATCCGCGGGCATGCCTGCCACTGAAACGTGTATGAGCTGCCATAAGCAGATTTGGGCAGACAGCCCTTATCTCGAGCCGGTCCGTGCCAGCTTTCGCACGGGCAAGCCTATCGAATGGATCAGAGTTCATGATCTTCCTGACTACGCTTACTTCAATCACAGCATTCACGTGAATAAGGGTGTCGGCTGTTCGACCTGCCATGGCCGCATCGATCAGATGCCGATCGCCTACCAGGCTTCCACATTGCAGATGGAATGGTGTTTGGACTGTCATCGCAAGCCGGAGAATTTTGTTAGACCGCGTGAAAAAATCTTCGACATGGAATGGCGCCCGGAGAACAACACAAAGGAGCAGATTGCCGAGGGCACAATGCTGCTGAGCAAGTACAAGATTCAGAAGCCTGACGTTTTGACGAGTTGTTCCACGTGCCACCGCTGACGAAAAGAAAAACGGATGCCTACTAGCGACCGTCACATCAATTTTAAGTTAATGCGCGATCGTATCGTTGCCTCGCAGGATGGCAAGAACTACTGGCGCAGCCTGGAGGAACTGGCTGACACGGCAGAGTTTCATGAGTTTGTTCAACGAGAGTATCCGCAGCACGCTGAAGAGTGGGACGATCCAATCGAACGACGGACTTTTTTGAAGTTGATGGGTGCTTCCCTCGCGCTGGCAGGCCTCAGCGGTTGTGTTTATCAGCCTCCGGAAAAGATCGTCCCTTACGTCAGGCAACCTGAGGAAGCAGTACCCGGCAGGGCTCTCTTTTTTGCTACAGCGGCAACCTTAGCCGGGCTGGCAACACCACTTTTGGCCCGCAGCAACGAAGGACGGCCCACCAAAGTGGAGGGGAATCCTAATCACCCCAACAGCCGCAGCGGGTTGGCAAACGACCAGGGTTCGAGCGCTACGGATCTTTTTGCGCAAGCTTCGATTTTGGGTCTTTACGATCCTGATCGCTCTCAAACGGTTACTTATCGTGAAGAGATTCGGCCCTGGACGACATTCGTTGGCGAGATACGTTCAGCGCTTGACGAACAACGCTCAAGGCAGGGAGCTGGACTGCGCTTCTTAACAGAGACAGTTACTTCGCCCACCCTCGGTTCGCAATTGAAAGCCATTCTTGCAGAGTTTCCCCAAGCGAAATGGCACCAATACGAACCGGTGAATCGTGATAACGCGCGGGCTGGCGCGATCCTGGCCTTTGGCCAGCCGGTTAACACCGTCTACAACTTTGAGCACGCCAAACGAATCCTCTCGCTCGAGGCAGACTTTCTTTCGGCCATTCCCGGTACACTGCGCTACGCACGCGAGTTTGCAGCACAAAGACGCGTGGCCGAAGGCAAGAGCGAGATGAGCCGGCTCTACGTCGTGGAGAGCACACCAACCACCACGGGAGCAAGCGCCGATCATCACTGGTCTATCCGTCCCGGCGAGATGGAGGATTTTGCCCGCAACGTCGCCGCCAGGGTGGGAGTTAAGCTGGCGTCTGGGAATGGATCTGCAGATTCAAACACGCCAGCCTCCCATGGAAAGAATGAGCCAAGTTGGATTGAG
>Ga0136623_10000345_pt1 | contig 13498 bp, 13 predicted proteins | sample AntDrymUQ4492106_2_FD_104656 | JGI IMG/M metagenome (GOLD analysis project Ga0136623, IMG submission 104656) | Polar desert sand microbial communities from Dry Valleys, Antarctica - metaG UQ449 (21.06) | ecosystem: Environmental > Terrestrial > Soil > Desert | place: Antarctica: Dry Valley...
GCAATTGGTACACAATTTTCACGAAGTCGCCATCGTTCACACTCCGTGAAAAATCAACACATGACATTATACTTACCTACATGATCTGACGCAAGTATTTTGCGTCTGACAAAGTAGAACTAAGGAACCTCTGCAAAAGTTCACGATCAGATCGGTAGTGTGACCGACTACAGCCGAGGACGATAATGGGCAAACAAAAGACACTGGGGACGGGTTTCGAGAAGTATAGCAAGACGACGCGTCGGGAGAAATTTCTCACCGAGATGGACCGCATCGTGCCGTGGGGAGAGCTGTGTGCGCTGATTGCGCCGGTATATGCAAAGGCCGGTGATGGCCGTCCGCCGAAGGAGCTTGAGATGATGCTGCGGGTGTACTTTCTGCAGCAGTGGTTCAATCTTTCGGACCCGGGCGTGGAAGAAGCCCTCTACGACTCGGTGTCGATGCGCCGGTTTGCGGGCATCGACCTTGGCGAGATGCCGGTGCCCGATGAATCCACGGTGCTGCGCTTCCGCCATCTGTTGGAGGCGCATGCTCTGGGCGAGAAGCTCTTCCAACAGGTGCATGTGTACTTGGAGCGCCAGGGCATCAAAATTGGCACTGGCACGATTGTCGATGCCACGATTATCAGCGCCCCGCCCTCCACCAAGAACAAGGACAAGCGCCGTGATCCGGACATGCACCAGACGAAGAAGGGTAACCAATGGTACTTTGGCATGAAAGCGCACATCGGTGTGGACAGTCAGACCAAGCTCATCCATGCGGTGATCGCCACCCCTGCCAATGTGCACGACTCGGTGTGCCTGCCCGATCTTCTGCATGGGGAGGAAACCCGGGTGTGGGGTGACTCGGCCTATCAAGGACAAACGGAGGTCATCCGCAAGCACGCGCCGAAGGCCATGGATTTCACCAACCGTCGCTACCGTTACAAGGATACGGTGGATGAGGAAGAGCGGGTGAAGAACAAAACGAAGTCCCGTGTGCGCGCCAAGGTCGAACATCCCTTCCTCATCATCAAGTGCATCTTCGGCTTCGTGAAGACCCGCTACAAGGGGTTGGAGAAGAATACGCATCGGTTATTCGTGACCTGCGCGCTGACCAATCTGTACCTGATGCGTCCACGGTTGTGGCGACTGGCGGGGGCGTAGTGTGCCTCCAGTACGCCTAACGGGGCGAAAATGGCTCCATAAACGACAAGAAAACCGCCCTAACCGCCGCTTTTCCATCTGATATCGATCTGTATGCACACTGCACAACCATTTTTACCTAGTTGTTCAGAGCTTCCCTAAGGTTCATATGGAGGCGATCCGCGTGACTGGGAGTGGTAGGGAACTTACTGAGCGTGGGCGCTTGATGATGGGGGATGTATCGAAATGATCCAGGCCAGCGACTTCGTGGGCCTGCGTGACCATTCAGAACTCGGGTCTCGACAATGCCATCAATCCACTGAGCTCACTTACCTATGTGTTCAGGATCCCGCTGCTCCTTATCTGCACCCATCGGGGCGCCCCAGGTGATAGCCTTTCAACGAAGAGGTAGCTATGCAAACATGGGGGCTTCGAGACCTGATGCCATATGGTGACGAGCGGTCAGCATCTCGGCGGCTTGACGCAGAACGTATTCGCACTTTGGCTCCTGTGGCTACTGGTTGCGCTCAGTTCTTATGTACGCATTGAACCTGCACCTTATGATGTGCTCGGCAGCGGGCTCTTCGTGCTGTTTTTTATCCTCGGATTGCGCATCCCGCGCGGCATCGGCGCGCCGACCTTTTGCCTGTTTATATTCATGCTTGCCAATATCATTGCGGGGATGTGCGCCCCGGATCCCATCCACACCTTAAAGCCAATGTTTATTCGATTGTATATGATCCTATCGTGGCTCTTCTTCACCTGTCTTATCTATGAAAACCCACGACGCGTATACGAAGTTATCTGGAGCGGTTATATTTTTGCGGCGATCATCTGCATGCTCGTCGCCAGTCTAATCTATGCCGGCATCATTGCCCTCCCCCCAGCCCCAGGTCACGCCTCGTACGAGGTTCTCTATGAAAATGAAAGGGCGCAAGGTTTATTCAAAGATCCGAACGTCTTCGGCCCCTACCTGGTACCGGTTGCCCTATATACTTTAGCAAGGATGATAGATGGGTCGGGATTAAGACCGTTAGCCATGGGTGCGCTTTTTGTATGGTTTGGATTCGGGATACTGATAGGCTTTTCTCGAGGCGCATGGCTAAATCTTGGCGTATCGTTTATGATTGCTATGGCCCTCCGATTCTATACCGAGCGGGGACCGGTCCAATATGCGAGAGCTTTCGTCCTAGTCGGCGTTTTCCTGGGAGCAGCCTCTTTAGTGATTATTTGGGCCAAATCAACAGACACCATCGGCGAAATATTCGACACCCGCGTCAAGCTTGTGCAAGACTATGACACCGACCGTTTCGCAATTCAGGCGGAGGTAGTTAAGGAGGTATTGGTCACCCCAATAGGCCTAGGGCCCGGTCGAGCCGCGGACTTCGACACGTTTAGGAACGCACCGCATAACTTGTTTCTTCACGTATTGATCGAGTCGGGCTGGTTGGGCGCCGTCGCATTCTACGCATTCCTGGCAATGACTCTTTGGCGAGGCCTTAATTTCTGTATGCAACCCACAGTCATCCAGAACATCTATATTATCGTCTTTGCGTGCACGGTCGGTACGCTCACGCAAAGCCTGTTTATCGATAGCACCCACTGGCGCCACATGTTCCTATTGTTGGGAATGCTCTGGGGACCTCTATTGGCTTGGCAAGCCGATCGTGCGGCTTTCCTTTCTCTAAGACGGTCTAGCATGGGCTTTTGAAACACGGTAATGCTAATCGTGGGTGACGCTTTGGCAGGTGACTCGGAGAAGAAAAAACAGCGCGTGGACCTAAACGCTCCTGTCTATCCCGAGGGATGTTATAGAAGTACCGGAGCGCTTTTTCTAAGCAACTAACCTTTAGTCAGTTATTATGGCGAAGTCGAAATGGAACCTCACACACAACCGCGCCGATTCACGACAGCTTACAAACTTTGGATCCTCGAAGAGATCGAGGAGAATCCCGAAGAAGAGCCAGCGATCTTGTTGCGAGAGGGCGTCACTCCAGCTCACGTTACATATTGGCGACGCCAAAAGGCAAGCGGGCGGTTCGATGATTTAATCGCGCATGGCGGTCGCAGTCTCGTAAAGCGGAATTCCGCACACCAAGCAAAATGGCAGGCGCTGCCGGATCGTTCCTCCGGCTTCAACCTGCCTACCTTTCTTGACCCCGCTCTGCGCATCGATCAAAGCACGCCGTTAAGAGATCTGCTTGACACAATATGGCGAGGAAAATGGACGATCGTGTCCACAGTGACCGTCTTAACCATGCTGACGTTCACTGTGCTTCTTAAACTAACGCCTGTCTATTCCGGGGAAGCACTTGTTATATTAGAGAGTCCGCAGAGGGTGGAAGGTATCGACGCTGAGAAGGGATTGGAAAATGATCCACAAATGCTCGAGACCGAGATGGAGGTTATGCGATCTCGGCACCTCGCGAGCAAGATTGTCGATCAGTTCAAGCTGGCTGCGGTTGAAGAGTTCAATCCCACTTTGCAACCTACAACTGCGATTTCACGCCTGGCGGCGTTCGTCAATTCCTTACTTAAGCCGGCTGGTTCAGTGTCATCGGAAACGCTAAGTGAAACCGATCGTCTTGCCGGCACGGGGACCTGGGCTTTTTGGATCAAGACCGATGGCGTGTGGGGCACAAATAACAGCGATATTAAAAATCGCGCTGTGATAATGTCTAGGAATGATGGGAGCAGTCCCAGGAATGGCCTGTTTATTCTCCAATCGCCTGCAATCGGCGGGTGGCTCAACGTACAGGCACATAACGCCAGCGCAGCGGTGTGCAGCGTGTCAGGACCTGCGGCACGTGACAACCTGTGGCATCACATCGTGATCACTTACTCACGCGCAAAGGGTGGCCAGATCGTGCTGTATAAAGATGGGATCCAAAAGGGTTCCTGCACCAATTCGGCGGCATGGAACTATAACAGTCAGCCCTTGCGCCTTGGGGCTTCCCCGGATATGTTTTGGGAGGAATGGAAGGGCGCTCTCGATGACGTTCGCATCTATGATCGCGTCCTTTTAGCGCCGGAGATTACCCATTTATATAATACAGGAGGTTCGGTGAATAACAGTGCAAGCGCGATGACGCAGGAGGCCACCTTAACAACGGGAGACCTTGTTGGCCACTGGAAGTTCGACGAGAGCAGCGGGACCACGGCCTCCGACTCTTCAGGAAATGGCAACGTCGGCACGCTCGCCAATGGGCCCGTCTGGACGGCGGGAAAGATTGGGAACGCGCTCTCCTTTGAGGGTGTAAACAGCTATGTGGGAGTTCCGTCTTCGGCAAACTATGACTCCATGAACCAGGGGCTGATAATTAACGAGCTTGTAGAGCATATTCGACTGTCGCAGATGGGAGAATCACGGGTTATATCCCTTGAGGTCAAGTCCAAGGATTCTATTTTAGCTGCTCAGATCGCCAATGCGCTCGTTGAGAGCTATATCGCGGATCAATTGGAAGCGAAATTCAGGCGCATTCGACGGACCAACAATTGGCTAAAGGATCGCATAGCGGTACTGCGGCAGAAAGTTGCGGAGGCGGAGACAGAGGTTGAGAATTTTCGTAACAAGTCGGGCCTGATAGGCCTGTTGCGACAGTCGGGAGAGCCTAATGCCCAGGAGATGTCGCAGCTGAATGTCGAAATCGTTAGCGCCAGAGCTAAGGGCTCGGAAGCGGAAGCACGCCTGCGCGAAGGCAAGAAATCCGCAGAGACTCTGGATTCGCCAGTTATACACAGTCTTAAAGAACGAGCATCGGAACTCGATCGTGAGATTGCACAGCGGTCGACTGAATATGGTCCGGCGCATCCGATAACGGTCAACTTACAGGCACAGAAGAAGGAGGCGTTGGATAAGATTGCCTCTGAGATTAGCCAAAATTTAACCAGGCTGGAGAACGAGGTGCGGGTCGTACATTCACAGGAGACCGATCTTGTAGCCCAGTTGGAAACAGTTAAAGGTCGTTTGGCAAGCGCAAACCAGGCCGACGTCCAGTTGCGCGCGTTGGAGCGGGAAGCGGCGGCTACCCGACAGCTTCTTGAATCCTTTCTAGAGCGTTATCAGGTGACCAGTTCTTACTTAGATACGCAAACGCCAAATGCCCGAATCATTTCTAAAGCGGAGGTTCCACTTACCCCTTCGTTCCCGAAACCGATGCCGATTCTCGCATTATCGTTGTTTGGGTCTACGTTACTGGGTGTAATGCTCACGTTAAGTAAAGAGTTTTGGAAACGAGGTTTCAACAGCAGGGAGCACATCGAACGCAAAACGGGGACACCGGTGCTCGGCAGTGTTCCGAAACTAGGCCTTCTCGCTAAATGTCGCACTGAACCAGAAGCGTATACGGTTAAGCGTCCAAATTCCGCTTTCTGTGAGGCAATCCGGGCGTTGAACACGGGGATCCGCCTGGTACATAACGGGCAGCCGCCAAGACGGCTTCTTGTCACTTCCTCGTTGCCAGGAGAAGGAAAGACAGTGATCGCGACAGCCCTTGCGCAAAGCCTGTCGATGGGTGGGCGCAAAACCTTCCTCATCAAGGCAGACCTCAGAAAACAGAAAGCGACAAAAGTAGACACCAATCCCGACCTACTTGGACTAGGCGAGTACCTTGCTGGGACGGCCAAACTCGGTGAAGTGATTCATAGGGATCCGCTCTCTGGAGTGCACATGATCCTTACCGGTCTACCCGAACTGCTAGATGGCAAGGTCATGGATAATCTGCTGGAAGAGCTCATAGACGTTTGCGATTTTGTCGTTATTGATGCGCCGTCGATGACGGCCGTCTCCGATGTCCTCATTCTAGGGAACATGGTGGATATGGTACTCTTTGTGGTCCGTTGGGCAAAGACGCCCCAAGATGTCGTTTCGCGCATGCTGGACTTACTCAGCAGCTATGAAGCCCCTATTGGTATAGCCCTTTCCATGGTGGACAAGAACAACTGGACTGGATGAAAGCGCGGTGGGCGTCGGGTAAAGAAGAAATACCGATAAGGTAGTCCCGGGGGCTCAGCATTCGGCGCAGCGCACGCTCGTGGGCCTTGCACGCTCGACCACGGGTCGGGCCACGAGAGCCAGGGAAACCTCGTGCTGATAAGGCTCATCGACGAACAGTACAGGCGCATGGGGTGTATTTGAACGCCTTTACACACGGTCAACTGCAAGTGAGCAAAGTGGCTGATGCGGTTGAAGGGGTTTGCGGGGGCGGCGCCTAGGCCGCGCGCCAGCCGACCTCATTCCGAGCACAAAAGTCTATCCATCCGCTGCGCGATGTGGAAGTTGTGCGTTTGAACCAGGTGTTGTTTGCAGACTCCCGATTATCCCGGAGGTGTCCTGCCCCTTCATGTCTTCTGATATAAAACGATCAATGACCGCGTAACTCAATGACTCAACGCTCAGCGGTAGACGATCTATCTCCCATTATATAAAGTAGTAATCTCCTGCGGTGAAAGGATGCGGTTGTAGATGCGAACATCATCAAGGTTTCCTTTCCACTCCTCCCAAAAGGTGTCCTGTGCGTCCGCCAACCTGAACTGCTGATTGTTGAACACCCAAGCCCCGCTGTTGTTACAAGACCCAGCCTGCACACCATCCTTATACAAGAGAGCCGGCCCGCCGGAAGATCGCGAGAATGTAACCGCTATGTGGTGCCACAGGTTATCTACAGTCGCCGGACCTGCGATGTTGCATACCGTTGTGCCGCTCGCGTTCTTGGCTTGTACCTTTATCCCTCCACCAGAAGAGGCGGGGGACTGGAGCACAAATATGCCGTTCCTGTTACCGGTAAGATCATTGCGCACAGCTATAACGGCCCGGTTCTGTGTGTCACTGTTATCGGTCCCCCATACGCCATTGGTCTTCATCCAAAATGACCATGTTCCAATCGTAGAATTATAGTTTGTCGAAGATGGAACATTCACATAGTCATTTACACCATCAAAGGAGAGCGCATTCCGAATCTTTCCCGCCATTCAGACGGGCCCATTGGCCAGCGTGCCGGCGTTGCCGTTTCCTGAAGAATCGGAGGCGTTGGTGCCGCTGGTCTCGTCGAACTTCCAGTGGCCCACAAGGCCTGAACCAGTCGTCCCTCCCGGCGGCGTCGTCGCGCTTGTGCTCGCGCTTTGCGTGCTCGTGTTCCCTGCCGCATCGTATGCAGCTACCGTGTATGTGTAGATTGTGGAAGGCGAGAGGCCGGTGGTGTTCTGGTATGAGGTGCCGGCGACGGTCGCAATCGGTATTCCTCCACGGTAGACGTTGTAGCCGGTGACGCCTATGTTATCCGTAGAAGCGCTCCAGGCGAGATTAATCTGGGAGGAGGAAACGGCGGTGGCGGAGAGGTTCGTGGGGACGGAGGGAGGGGTGGTGTCGGAGGATGAAGACCTATACTCATAGGCCCCAATATCGAAAGCCGTCCCCTGTGGGCGCGATACGCCGTCGTAGTCAGTAGTCGGAGCTCCCACAGAGACGGCGTCAATGGCCGGAGAGCCGCTCTTCAAATGAAAGTCCCTGCCGGCTTCGTTCATGAAGAGCGGGTCAGTAATGAGGTTGTGGTCCACCGTGCCTGCATTGGTAGAGATCTGGAAGTCCGAGTTTTTGTAAGCGATATTGTTTCGGACCACCACATTTTGAGCGGTCGAATAACTGATGGTTATGCCCCCGGCATTGTGGCCGGTCTGCAAGCCATTGTTGTACGTCGTGTTGTTGATGATGGTAATGTTGCGCATGTTGACACCGTCATCGTCGGGATGCCGATAGAGGACGATGCCGTTCCTGCCGTTTCCGTACACAATGTTGTTGTAGACTTTAACCCCGTCCACTATACCGCCAGGCTCCTCCTTGCCGATATTAATGCCTTCGGAGTTCGTATTGTTGTATACGAGGTTGTTAAATACTTCGATGTTCGTGGCGTACCGATTCGCCCCGTCGATATAAATGCCGATGCGTTGCAGGTTGTGTACGCGGTTGCCGTAGATCTTTCCGTTTTTTACGCCAAGCTTTGCATCGATGCCTTCGCCGCCGTTTCCGTGAGCCACTGCGTTCAAAACTTCATTGTTTCTGATCTCAAAGCCGTCAATGCCGTTCGCCACGGTGATCATCTCGTTAAATGCTCCGTCATTACACTTTTCAACTTTATTGTTCTCTATGATGAGACCGGTCACAGAAGCATCCGGGGCGACCGTTGGGTATACACGGCCCCAAACGGCGATGCAGGACGAAAACGTGTGGTAAATATAGTTTCCCGAGATGGTGATGTTCGATGCCGGACCGACGATATCTATGCCGCGCGAGCTCCCAGTAAGGACCTCCTGAATCTTGAACCCCGAGACTTTGATGTAGCTCTTCCCTGTGATCCGGAAGCCAGATCCGTTCAAGATCGCCTTCTGCTCATGGCCAGGATAGGCGCTGTAGGTGATGAATGCCCCAGCGCTTCCCGAGTTTTTCGGCGAGACGAGGCCGGTATACGTTCCCTGTTTAATGTAAGCCGTATCACCGGCTACAAGAGTGTTCGCCGCCTTTTGAATGGTCTTCCAGGGGAGCGCTTCCGTCCCTGGATTGCTGTCGCTTGCAGAGGGGTGATTGGTGTCGACGTAATATGCAGGTGTCGCTGCAGCTCGGGCAGTTGGCGGAACACTCGTGCTCTGCGGGCTCGTATTCGCTGCAACAGGCGCCGAGACAGTGCGAGCGGTCGTCTCGGAAGGAGAAGGTGTCTCACCATCGGCCCGGGAGATACTTGCCTTGGCTGTGCTCGTCGTCTTCACCATCCGGAAGTGATCACGGGCTTGGCCCGTGTCATCGAGGAATGTGGCGTCCAGGACGGGCCCGTCCACATCGAGCACCATCGAGCCGAAGACCTTGAGCGAGACATACGGCACAGGGTGGTCCAAGGAACGGAGTCTGTTCTCGCTGGGGCTGCCTACCACCGCGTAAACGGTACCGGGAGCTGGCTGAATAATCGATTTTTGATACTCACCGTCGCCGTCGATGCGTCCATCACCACCATCGACGAGCATGGTCGCCGCATCGAACGTTCCGGAACTGCCGTAATGCCCATCGATGAGGAACGAACGCTCATAGGAGCCGCTGTGCCCGCTCAGCACGAGGTCCACGCCCCCATCTTCAAGGATCGGAAGCGTATTTGCGCGCATCTTACGGAGCGCGGTCTCGGTATCGGAATCGTGGGAACCCTTCGAGTACGGAGGGCGATGCCAGTAGGCGATGATCCATGGCTGGGTAGTGTCAGCCAGATCGTTTTTCAGCCAGGTCAACATCGCTCCGGTAGGGGCCCGGCTAGTCTCGACAGAGTCCAGCACGACGAAGTGGATGTTAGCATAATCAAAGGAATAATAGGCCTTCGTGCCCGAGGCTACGCCACCGGCCTCACCCTGCTTGGGGAGAGTAAAGATGTCGTAGTAGGGCCCAGTCTGGGAGGCCGAGCCTGCCGTGCTCCCGTCGTGGTCGCCAAGGGTCGGCCAGAGCACTGTCTGCCTAAGGAGCGTCGGATACATATCGAACAGCGCAGCCTGGTACTCGCTGTCGGTGCCATCTATGTAAGCGTTGTCGCCAGGCATTAGCCAGAGATGGGTGTACTGACTGCCCTTGTACTTAATATAGGCGTCGCGCACAGCGCGGGCCTTGGCTCGCCCGGCCCCCGAGGCATCGACCACCCAAATGTGGGTGGGCTGTTCAGTTCCCGGGGTGGGCGCCGTCACGAAGAAATGGTTCCCGTCGACCCGCGAGTGTCGCGGTGCTGTTGCCTACCGAATAGTAATATTGACTAGCTGGGTTCAGGCCTGTGAGCTTGACCACGTGCTCGGTGGTACTGGCCGCATCGTCGATCACGTTGTGTAAATCGGTCGGGCTAGTCCCGTAGCGCACGCGGCTATCGGTTGCGGTGTCGGTGCGCCAGCGCACCACGATGCTCGATTGAGTTCCGAGCTGCAGGTAGGGGCCCCGGGTTACAGCCAGCGTCGCGGCATCTAAGGGCAACCCGAAGGCGTAGCCAGCCAGGAGCAACGCGGCGAAAGACACCTTCCAATGGCTGCGGGTGGTTGATCCAAATACACTCGTCTTCATGTTCACTATCTCCCGCTAGCGAATGGCCATTGATAAGCGATCGAGGGCGGCATGCACGCGATCCTCAAGTGCCGCGGAGGCACGGGTGTTGCGCCGGTGCCTCGGCAGGGTGTCCAGGGCGGCTAGGGTGTCTCCATACACCTTCCGGGCTTCATTCAGGTCCCCGGCCTGCTCCAGGATCTCCGCGCGCTGCGCGAGCCATGTGTCCTGGCGTGCTGTGGTTGCTGCAATCTCATCAAGGCGCATGAGCGCAGCATCGTAGTGCGCCCGCTTAAGTTCCAGCTCGATCGCAAGCTGTGCGAGGGTAACGAGTGGTCCGAGGGTGTCGCGGCTTTCGTCAAGGCCCCGCAAAGCTTCCTCGATCTGGCCATCGTCCGCCGCCACCAAGGCTTGGGCGCGTTCGAGATAGGCATCGGGGGTCGCCTCAATTGCGATCACCTGCGTGAAATCTGCCACCGCGGCTTGAGCATCGCCAAGCGCCGCTAGTACCCGCGCGCGGGTCATCAGGGCCTCGCCGTGCCGCGGCTCTATAGCCAGAAAACGGTCCAGCGCCGGCTTGGCCAATGCCGGCCTGCCCGCCTCAAACCATGTCAGGCCACGCAACAGGTCCACTGCGTACCGCTCAGGGTCAAGTTGTTCTGCGCGTACGAAATCCTCCTGGGCAGCTCGCCAGGAGCGGTGTTCACGATAGAGATTGCCGCGCCTTACATACAACTCCGCGTTCTCGGACTCCTGAGCGAGGCGCTTGCTGAGGGTCACGATACTCTCGTGCAGCTCACCGTCAGCGACTAGCGTTAACGGTGCAATTGCCAATACAATCAGCCAGATCAAGCCAGCCGCGCCTCGGAAGCGCGGCTCATGCGGCCTTTCTGCCCTGCTAGTGGTAAGCAAATTGCCTTTCATGATATTAATCTCCACAGTGGACCTGGTCTATCGACCGGCGCTGGTATTCTTAAGTGAGCGGCGCGCACAACCGGCTAGGCACGGTATCCCGGCAGGCATTGACAATGGACGAAGTGCCCTATCGCCATAGCGTATTCGGCCGCCTCGCTCGGCATCGGCGTGTTCTTTAGGAGCGCTTGGCCCGAGAGCGATTCTTCGCCGCCTCGCTCGGTAACTCGGCACGTTGAGCTCCAGGATCACGGAGTGATGGACCACCCGGTCGATGGCGCCACGGTGGCCATCGGGTCCTTGAAGATCTGGTCCCACTTCGAGAACACCAGGCGCTCTTGCGCTCGTAGCGCTCGGGCGACAGTCAGCAAGACCCACGTGATGGCCGCCATCGGGCACGAGCTTGTGCGCGCCGGCCAGGCGGTATTCTTCACCCGGTAGGGAAGCGAGCGAGCTTGAGCGTGGCGAGCGTCTTCTCCCGCGGCAGTTTCGCGTCCTTGAGCAAAGCGGCGATCGCCCCTCCACCTGCGACTCCATCGTCGTGGCTGCTAGGTGCAGGATGCGGCCCGTACTCGAGATCCGCGCACCTCGTAGAGCGCTCGCAGAGCGCGTCATAGCAACGCCTAAAGGTGAGGGTCGGGAACAGCGCCTCCGCGATAGCGGGAGCGCCGGAACGCCCCGGCTTTCGAATGAGCGAGTGGATGAGGTGGCGGTAAGATGTGATAAGCCCCGTGACCGCAAAGCCGCGGGTAGCGCCCGATGGGTTGTCCTTGATACTCGACTAGAGTTCGCTGGCGTACAGTCGCACCCGCAGGCGATGACCGATGAGCCGCGAGGGCACCGAGTAGCGCTTGCCCACCACGCGGATGAGGCTTAAAGCGCGAGACCGTCGCCGTGGAGCACTTGATAGGCCGGCAGCCGCCTCCAAGGCAGCGGGCGCATCACTGCCAGCTCTTTGGCCACCCGCTCCCGACGGGCGGCGTTGTGCTCGGCGAGGAGCGTCTCCAGAAATGCCCAGCAATGCCTCGAGCGACTCGAACTCGCGGCTGCCTGCCCCGCAGCCGCAGGCGCTGCTCCACCGCCGCCCTTGAAGGCCCCGTGCGCGCTCTCCACATCGCCGTTCTCGTGAGCCCGCGTGGAGTTGTTCTTCGAGCTCCTCAGCCCGTAGATGGTCGAGCAGCTCACGGTAGGCGCCGTGACCCCCCGGCCCCGGCTCGTCCTGAGCTCATGGGTGGGCGCCGAGAGATGGCCGTGCGGTGCTCCTCCGGCACCGCATTAGCCGCCACAACGTACCTTGCGGCCCCTCCGACAGCGCCTCGAAGCTCTCTGAGGTGCACAGCGACACCGCCTCCCAGTTCGAGCAGGTGAGCACGAAGTGATAGCACAGTTGCGCAAACGGCTCGCCGGCAATGCGCACAGAAAGCGCCCCATGTCCGTGAAGTCCGAGTGACACTGCTCGCCCGGACGGTGCGCCTGCTCGAAGTAGACCTCCCGCTCCGGACCCGAGAGCGCCCGCCACCCCCGGAATCGACGTTGCAGCGTGCGCAACTGCCCGCTCCGAAATCGCCCCGGATATCGCCGTCCGAGCTTTTCAGAACACCGTCTTGGCCTCCAGCCGCACCCTCGTGCTCGAGCAGCGCCTCTACCTCGGCCACACCTCGGCAAATGGATCGGGGCGCGTGCGCCAGGCTCGCCTTCAGCTCACCGGGCAGCCACGTGGCGGGCTTGACAAACAGACAGTTCCACGGATATGATCATAGGCTCACCATCGATACTGCGACAGCGGAGATGGCGGGCTATACTAAATGATATAGGGGTCGGTTCCCCGAAGTTACAAATTATCATGAGATTGGCCATGCGCAGAAGACTCCTATACACAGTGGAGGCGGCGGCGCGCCTTGTACTTTTCCCGATCTACTACCTTTCAGGCTTGGTGCCGCGGCGTGATGACCTATGGGTATTCGGATCCTGGGGAGGGCACCGGTTCGCGGATAACGCCGCTGCTTTCTTTTTGTTCTGTGCGTCCAGGCTGGGCGATGCGATTCAATTAGTCTGGATTTCTCGAAGACCCAGCATTGTTTCGCAGCTCCGCAGCCAAGGTTATAAGGCCCATTGGCTCTGGTCTCCCCTAGGCGTCTTCTATTGCCTGCGGGCAGGCGTGTTTGTATTCGACTGCTTTGCAAAAGACATCAATTTCTGGCTTTCGCGCAATGCGAAGAAAGTGAATCTGTGGAGCGGTGTTCCACTGAAAACTTTCGAGCGAGACATTGATGTGCCTGGTAGTCGATACTCATAGGTTATGTAGTTAAGGATTCGCGAAAATCGGCTCCAGTCCGAATTGCAGCCGCCCACGTTGTCGATCCCGTTTAGGATGTGCACGTCTTGCGTTCCCGGCGAGGTAGTCGATGGC
>Ga0136623_10000348_pt1 | contig 13450 bp, 12 predicted proteins | sample AntDrymUQ4492106_2_FD_104656 | JGI IMG/M metagenome (GOLD analysis project Ga0136623, IMG submission 104656) | Polar desert sand microbial communities from Dry Valleys, Antarctica - metaG UQ449 (21.06) | ecosystem: Environmental > Terrestrial > Soil > Desert | place: Antarctica: Dry Valley...
CACATTCCACTGGCACTACGCGCCGGTCTCGGACGCCCGGCAATCGATCGCATCCGCAAGCTGGAGAAGATGCTCACGCGATACCTCACGCAGTGCAAGCTTGACCAGCCGGTCATCGAAGAAGTCCGGCAATGGTTTCTGGTGTGCCTCGCCCGGCACGACCGGGGAGACTGGCTACTGGAGCCGCTCCAGGCAGAGATCGAGGCCTATGTTGCCGATCTTTGTGACGTAAATCGCGTGATGGACGAACGGACGCAAAACCTTATCGCCGAGTGCAAGCGCCAGGAAGAGTCGTGCCTCTATACGTCTACAGCCCTTTTCGAGTGGCTCAAGTGCCTCCGATGGTGGAAGCGCGTATTTGTTATCGCTCCGATCATCCTGGGAGCTTTGGCGACGTGGCCGATCCTCAGCCAAAGGCCGGACCTTGAATGGTTCACGGGCGCGTGCGCCTTGCTTGCCAGCCTCGCTCCCGCCGTCTACAAGGCCCTTGACCTCGATGTGAGCCTCGACATGCTCACGAGGCACGCGCATCTTTTCAAAATCCTCCAGGACCGCTTCCGCCAGGCATGGCGTGTGAGGGGTCTAGGCTCACTCGACGATTTCAATAAAGAGTTCGACAGACTAATGGATCAGATGGACACTGCCCGCTCATCGAGCCTTGCCGTTCCCGAACGGTTCTTCAAAAACGCCCAGGCCAAGATTCAGTCCGGCCATTACGATTTTAGTGTGGATCGAGAAAACCCGAAACCGTGATATTAGGTGTCGCCGGTTAACAGATTATCGCCGCCGGCCCGAAGATCGCTTAAGCCGCTGAACGTAACGAGTGTTTCGCCAGAATATCCTTCACGTCGCCCGGATTCCTTGAAACATCCCAGGACCACTGGCCGAAGCCCCCGTGCGCGTTTACGGCCTTCACCCATTCATCCAGAAAGCGGCGCTTGGTTTGATCCTGCTCGGAATCCTTGCCCTTGGTTTCCAGCACGAGGGTGTTGCCTGCCGCCAGCCGGATGAGGAAATCCGGGCGGTACTTCCGGACCACGCCCTTGTAGATGTAAAGCACCTCGAAACCGAGGTGATCGTTCTTTACCCAGGCGGCCACCGCCGGATTCCGGTCAAGCTCGAAGGACTCCGAAGCCTCCCAGGTGCTGTCATAGACGCAGAAATTGATGTGCGAGCGCTTTGTGTACTCGCACGGCTTGCCGGTGTACCAGGTTCCCATGTCGCCGGTTGAGCGGATCGGGTGGTCCCGATCGAAAACCGGCTCAAGCGCCTCGGTGTTCTCGAAGCGGATCGCCTCCCAGATATGCTGAACCACGCGGGTCATGTTGAGCGTGATGATCAGGCGGCGCTTGAGCTCATCCTTATGGAATAGCGCCAGGGTAATGCTGATCTTGCCGGAGCCGATGAACTGCTCGACCAGCCGGACGAGCTGGGCAAGCAGGAACTCCTTGCTGCCCTTCCAGTCCTTTTGCATCTGATCGTAAACATCCCTCGCTGTCTCGAAGACGATTTTCTGCATGCGGAATTCGCGCGCCAGGCTTTCCAGGTCGATCTCGGCGATCTTGGTAACATCCGGCTTGCCCTCCAGAATCGGGGCAAGCTCGGCCAGCTTTGCGGTCTGGCTGGCGTTTAGCTCCAGGGACTTCACCTTGTCCAGATCGAGGGTCAAGCGTGGACGGTACACATGGTCAATGCGGATGATATTGGGCCACCGGATCGCATACTCCGCTTTGTCGGAAACAGGCTCAATCGCCGTCTTCGGCGGCGGGGGTGGCGGGGGCGGTCCGTCTCCTCCCTCATGCGGCAGGAAGGTAAACGGTACACCGAAGATGTTGACGTACTCGGGGTCGAACAAACCCGTCTCGGGATTGATCTCGTAGGCGGTGCGCCGTAACCCCCGGCCTACGACCTGCTCGCAGAGAAGCTGGCTGGTGAAGGCGCGCAGGCCCATGACGTGCGTGACGGTCTTTGCATCCCAGCCTTCCGAAAGCATCCCCACGGAGATGACGTTTTGAACCTGCTCGCCGGGCTTGCCCGCCTGCCCCACGGTATCCACCTGCTGGCGCAAAAGCTCCGCCTACTGCTTCTTGGTCAGCTTGCGCCCGTTTTTGTTATCCGCTTCTTCGTCTTCGTCCTCGCCGCCAACCTGCGCCAGCGGCTCCTCGGAGGCCTCGGCCTCATCGAGGACCTTGGAGTCGATATGCAGCGTGCGCGCCGGATCGCACAGCTCCTGGATCAGGATCTTCTTGCGGTCGAAGGCGTGCTTGATGCGGGCGGCCGTCTCCGTGCGGTTGGCCACAGTGATCATCACCGGCGGCGTCCTGAAACCGGCCTCTTGCCATGCACGGGCGGTTTCCTTCCAGTCAAACCCCAGAAGGTAATAACCGTTGAGCACCAGGTCAGGAAGCGGTTCTTCCGGCTCCGCCTTGCGGTTCAGATCGTCCTTCACTTCATCATCGTTGTAGATATGGTAGAGGCGGGATTTATAGGTCTTGGCGTCGGGAACGGCGTCATCCCGTACCACGACGCGCGGAGTTTTCACAAGGCCGGATTCAATGGCGTCGTTCAGGCCAAAGTCGCTCACGATCCAGCCAAACAGGGCTTCTTCGGAACTTTTCTTGCCCGAGGGCGCAAAGGGTGTCGCTGAAAAATCGTAAGCCGTCAACACGCCGCGCGCTCGGTTGATGCGGTCAAGGCCTCCGATCCATTTGGTCGCTTCCTCGATCTCGTCCTTGGAAACGCCCTTGACCTTGGATTCCGCCGGAACCCGCCAGGCGTGATGGGCCTCGTCGTTGACGACCAGGATGTTGCGAGCACCCGCCATATCCCCCAGCACGTCGCGGACATAGGCCTCGTCGCTCTTGGCTCCGCGCTTGTCCACGCTGCGCCGCTTGCCGATCTTCTCTTCGCTTTCCCAGTTCAGCGCGTGCCAGTTGCGGACCTTCACCCGACCCTCGCGCAGGCGGTCGAGCAACGAGCCGGGAACGATGCTGAAGGCCTCGTAGTAGCTTGCGGGGTGGGAAGGCTCCAGAACGGCCAGACGGCTCTTGACCGTGAGGCCGGGGGCCACCACCAGCACGTTTTTGCAAAAGCGCGTATCCTGCGGATAGGTCGCTTTGTTCAGGCACTGCCAGGCAATGATCATCGCCATGACCACGGTCTTGCCCGTTCCGGTCGCCATTTTCGCGCACAGCCGCGCAAATTCTCCGCCATCGAACGGGACGGCGATGCCGACCTTGTCGGCTGCCGGGGCTTCAGTCAGCCAGAGCAGGGTTTCCGCCGCCTCAAGCTGGCAGAAGAAAAACCGCCGCCTCTCGTATTCTTCCGGGTTCGTCCAGTGCTCCAGCAGGCGCTTGGTGATGCCGGTGACGCCGGGGTAACCGGCCTTGCGCCACGCCGCGACGCGGGGGCGGATCTGGTTGACGAGGGGTATCTCGACGAACACGCCGGGGTCGTCAAAAGACTTGGAGCTTTCGGATGCCACCACATAACCGGCGGGTCTGCGCTCGCCCTCGACCAGGGTGAAGGTCCGGTTCTCCCGATTATAGCGCCAGTACCGCTGCGGCTCCTCGTAGGGAGAATTGATGATCAGCCTGTCGATCCGGTTCACGCCAGCCTTTCCTCCACCCAGTGGTCTACGGCTTCCATGATTTGGGTAACCTCCTCACGGCTGATCCGCGCGATGTCCTCATCGTCGTAGCGAAACGTAACGGCAAAGGGGCTCAGCTTCCGGAGTTCCTCCACGGGAAGCGGCAGCGGGATGCCCTGAGCAACCAGTAGGCTGGCGAGCTCTTCCAAGTCATGCGTACGCCGGAACACGACACCATGGGACACCAGCACGGCCTTGAGCCACTTTTCCACCGCCTGCTGTGCATGAAAACAGATGCTCGGAAGCGGTGCCTCCGGAATACCCAGGAGCAGATCGAATGTCTTGCGGTCGCGTGCCGCAATCCTGAGCAGTGTCTTCGCCTCGGGGGTAACCGGCTTTCGTTCACCGGGCTTCATAGAGAACCTTCCCCTCGCGCAGCGCCCAGTAGATGGGGCTGGTGCACCAGTCCTTGCGCGCCTCAACTTCCGCTTCGGAGTACACGAGCACATCCACTCCCGCGCCAATGCTCCCCACGGCACTGCGCAGGCGAATCATCTCGGCATGCTTGTCGGACACCTCCGGCTCGATCACCAAGATGTCGACATCGGAGCCCTCGTCGGCTTCGCCCCGTGCGTAAGAGCCAAACAAGATGACCTTCTTCGGGTGAGACGTGGCCACGATGCGGCGCACCGTCTCTTGCAGGGTTTGCTCGGTGATCATGTGTCTAACCCGATCACCTTCAGGCTCTCGATCCCCCGGTCGTCAATGATGTTCACCGCCGCCCGCCGGTGATCCCCGGCGGGAAACGGCAGGGACACCGTCCCGCGATAGGCCTCGATCAGACCCTCGTCAATCTCGGCCTTGAGGTTCCTGGCCAGCTTCGCCCAGCCATCCCCCTCGCCGGCCATCGGGAAAAACACCTGACGGGAAAACAGGCTACGCCCGTCATAGTCGGGGTCCAGCATCCACATGGCGATCTTGCCCGCGCCGCCGGATTCGATCTCCCCAGTTCGGGTGTTGTAATAATCAAACCCGTTCACCGCGACGCGGAATTTGCCTTTGTCATCGCCTTTGGTGATCTCCTCAAGCGTGATGTCGGGCTGGCCAATGAGCCAGAAGCTCTCGTTGCTGGCGCGTTTCTTCTTGAGGTCTTCGGTCAGGAGATCGGCGTTCATCTGCGCTTTCAGCAACATCACGCCCGGCCAGTTGGTTTCGTCAATGTCCTTGGAGGCCTCCGGGTCGAACTGGAAGGCGGCAAAGACGATCATCTTCGGCTTGGGGACAAGCTGCTGCGCCTCCTCGATGGCAAGGGCCACCTGCCGCTGTTCGAGCGGCGCGTGGTCGGGGCCGAAGGACGCCACCACGCGCTGCGCCTTGTCCTCCTTCGTCTCGGCATCGGCATGGAGCCAGCGCGTGCCCGCCATCGCCTCGACGCGGGAGAATTCGATCCGCTGCCCGCCCTTGCCGCGAATGCCGGTCCGCAGCAGCTCATCGCGCCAGTCACCCTGCCGCCGCGTTTCCCCTGCCCGTGATATCGCCACGTCCGCCTCGTAATCGCCGGGCGCGTCTTTCACCTCGTCCAGAGCCTTGACCGCCGGAGCGGGCACGGCCTCCACGGTAAAGGGACCGGTCACGCGGGTCTTTTTCTTGTCGGGCAGGGGCTGGTCGTAAAGCGTCTCTTGAGCGGCGCATTTGCGAATCGCCGCGTCGATCTGCTCGCGGGTTAGCCCCTCGCGGATTTCGGTATTGTTGGCGATGGATTTCAGGGTAACGTGCGGGACGGTCTTGTATTTGAACCCGCTCGCAATGCCTTCCTTCGGATGGGCCAGTTCGTAATAAACGAAGACCGCCGTCATCAGCCGCTGTTTGGCAAGTGCGAGTGCGACACGGGAGGTATCGCAGCTGATCCACCTTCGGCCCCATTGTTCGGCGACGTAGGCCGTGGTGCCCGAGCCGCAGGTGGGGTCTAGCACAAGATCGCCGGGGTCGGTTGTCATTAAGATGCACCGCTGGACTATTTCTGGGTTGGTCTGCACTACATAGATAGGATCAGGGGCACCACCTAAGCCGTCCCACCAGTTGGTAAGCACCTTGTACGAAAAATCATCGAGGTATCGTCTGCTGTCAAGGGCTTCCCCCGATGCAATAAGGCGGTTAGCAACTTTTAGCCGTCCCATCCCAGATATGGAACCGTCGCTAGTGCGGCTGGTATGAGACCAGCACCGTCCTTTTGGTGGTCTAAATAATTTTCCATTCAGTTCAAATGGGGTCTTCCTGGTTTGCACGACTTCCACCGTTGGTTATGGGCCAAGGCCGAAAGAGTCTTGCTCCTGGATAGTCTTTGAAGAGTTGTTGTGGCAACAATCGGTAATCTCGACGGGTACCATCGGGGCCCGGTACTGCGCTGAGAGAAAATTCTCGCGCGTCAGGTAGCTCGACCCACTTGAATTCCGTAAGCGTTTCCGCATCCAGCCCACGCTTCTCAAACAGCGGTCTAAACTTGACCGCGCCACTGTCACGGGCGGTCTTGCTATACCAAATGAGATAGTCGTTGACAGGATCCATGAGCCCCGATTTTTGGCTTCCCTTCTTCTTCACTGGAATCGTGACAACGTGGCACCGTACTCCAAACACTTCATCCATGATATTTCGCGCGATGTGTAAGTTCTCGTCGGAGATTTGCACGAAACAAGACCCGCTTTCATGCAAGAGATCTCGCACTAACAACAAGCGATCGCGTAGGTACGCGATATAAGAATGAATGCCGAGCTCCCAAGTGTCGCGGAAGGCTTTGATGTTCTCAGGCTCATGGGTAAGGTCTTCATCTTTGTCGCCTTCGGCCACTGTGCGTTTGTTCACGAATGGCTGGAAATTGGAGCGATAGCTAATGCCGTAGGGCGGGTCAATGTAGACCATCTGCACCTTCCCGGCCATGCCCTCTTTCTCCAGAAGGCTGTTCATGACCAGAAGGCTGTCGCCCGCAATCTGGCGGTTGGTCCAGTTCTGGGCGTGTTTGTAAAATTCGATAGCCTGACGGATCGGCGGGTTTTCTTCCGGGTCAGAAAACAGGGACATCTGCCGATCGCTGCCGTTGCGTCGCCTGACGGCTTCAACGATGCTCAAGGGATCGATGCGCTCGTGTACATGCAGGGAAACCGTCGGCACCGCGAAGGACGTATGCTCGGCCTTCCCCGCCCAGACCAGTTGCGGGTCGAGGTGCGGATCGTAGGCGTAGGTCTTCTTGCCTGCGTCCTTGTCCGTGTCGGGTGTGACCAGACCCACAGGCGGGTTGTTCAGCCGCTTCTGGCCCTCATGCACGTAGTTTTCGATGTGCCTTTTGGTTTCTTTCTTTTGCCGCGCCATTGTTCTCGTCACCTCTCCGCTGAAAGGAAATTTCCTGCACTAGCGATTAACCATAATGGAACATTATGGACAATGCCAGCCATTTTAATGGGTTATCAGTCAACCGTCGCGCGACCAGGCCTGCCGAGCGAAGGTGTTTGCTAGCTTTATGGCCCCTGTATGGACCTTAACCCGAAACGGAACCCGCGCTTCTCAAATATCTCCTACCGATTTATGCCTTTCTCCTATGGTGATTATTCTCCGGTAGCAACGCCATAGTCTTCCGGTAGTCGCCGTTGCCCCAGGCGTGCCCGCGCCTCGCGGCTAACAAACTGCACCCGCGCCAGCGAAGCTGTCACGGCCGCAAGGCCGCGCGCCTTCGGCTTCGGCGACGCTGCACGCATCCCGGTGAGGGCAACAGCCGCCACCGGAGAACCAGCAATGACACACCGTGACAAACGTAAACCACGTCTAGACGAGACCGGCGCCTTCTACGATGCCGGATCGCTCGGCGACGACGCGGTCTTGAGACGCGCGGCGGCCATCCTCGAGGCCCGCTGTGTACGCGAGGGCGATGTGATCTCCAACCCGACCGATGCTAGGCGTGCCGTGCAACTTCGCACCGCAACACTGGAGTACGAAGTCTTTGGACTCGTCTACCTGGACAATAAACACCGCGTGCTCGGCTTCGAAGATCTGTTCCGCGGCACCATCGACGGTTGTACCGTGCATCCTCGCGAGGTTGCGAAGGCCGCCCTACGGATGAACGCCGCCGCGGTGCTGATTTATCACAATCACCCAAGTACCGACCCGACACCATCTCGCGCCGACGAGCTTTTAACGCAGCGGCTTAAAGAGGTCCTCGGCCTCCTCGATATCCGCGTCATCGATCACATTGTTATCGGCGGCACCGAGGTGGTGTCATTCGCCGAGCGCGGACTGCTATAACACGATTCCGCTTTTCGAGTTATTTGGCGAGCATAGGGATACGAGGGCAGGGCAGGGGAGCCTGAAACATCTGGAGCGACGGATGGTGACAGGACCTCTCGGGCCTAGGGTTGATGCTCACGCCCTCGGTTTCCCTGCTCCGGCCGGCCTGTGCAACGGGATATCATCACATTTGCTAACCGGTTGCGGAAATTTTACATCGTTGATCTCTGTTTCCGCCCAACGGTTGCTTTAAAAATAACCGTGCGGGAGTTTTGCGGGACTCCATACGACAGCGTTAGACACTGCCCGCCATTTTGCTTGCAACGGGCGCGAGCAGATAGTTAAATAAAACAATTAGTTACATTTTGAGCGTATCCCTCATAATGCCGAGGCCGGTGGTCCGAGTCCACCCATAGCCACCAATATAAACAATAAGTTAGATTAGAGTAACAAACTGCGCTCCTGTAAGTTGGCGCTGCTATAGCTAATGCCGTCCTAATGCGGGGCTGCCGCAACCGCGCGGCGGAAGAGGTTTCCGGCGGCCCGCTTTATGCCGGGATCCATCGTCCTTCCCCCATGGCAGGTAAGAGCACCCCTTAAAGGACGTCGAAGCCGGCGGCGGCGGGGCCGGTCGGCACGCCTGCCACCGGCGTGGCTCTGGACCAACTCTTCGACAGATGGTTGTCCGCGACCTTCGTTGACATTCGACGGAATCGGCTCGTCCTACTACCGGAGGCCGATAGCAACCGGGTAGCAGTGCTCGATCGCATTCGGGCTGTCGTGCGCGAACATTGCGTCGATCCAAAACGTTACTGCATAAGCGCCTCACCGAACTCGGTGCGCCCGCGTCTGCGAAGCTCGTTCGAGAGCATCTTCCGTCGTCAAAGAGGCCACGAGCTGGCGACGTTGGCGAGATCCTCGCGACAGAGTATGCCGAACGGAAGCTGGCTTTCGTCGTCCCCGTGCGGCGCCTTCGATGGAAGGACGGTCGCAGATGACTCTTCGCGGCAATGACATCGTGGGCGTGGCCCTGGACGGCAACCGCAGCCGGCGGTTCCTCAAGGGCGAGTCGAAAAGCCGGGCTGCGCTCAACGATACTATGGTCACTGAGGCCGCTAGCACCACCTGCCCGGCACGGTTGAGTGGGGAAGACCAGTATCGCTAGTTAATCGTTTTCGGCAAGCTTTTTGCCGCTGCTACGTTAACGCATGAAGTAAAGCAGCTCGCTTTGCAGAAGAGAAGCAAAAGCAGGTGGCTGCAGGCTTGTGTCAACGTTGGCACCGATAAGGGATAAACCGCTGGTAACCGCTGCCACATGTGTGATCCGCAGCAGTCCCAAGGTTCGCTAGATTGAGAAGTCGCATTTAGACGCGACGAATTGATGCTGATGATGATCAGTCAAAAACCGCTTCTTAACGAACTCTTTGGGCCGCGGCAACCTGAATACACAATATGATCGATACAATAGCACCCCATATTCAGGGGCCGGGAGACTATGAACTAGAAGTGGTCGGAGAAGCGAACTATCAGGAAGGATTAAGTCGGCTCTGCGGAGGGCGTACCAAAAACGGGCATTTCAAAGAGGTGACCGCGACGCTAACCCACGAAGATGACAATCCTTACGATTCTAAAGCGATAAGGGTAGAAATAGAGAACGTAACGGTTGGATACTTAAATCGAGAAGATGCACGTATATACCGTCATCAACTGAAGAAGCGCGGATACCCCCGTTTAACGGTTACGTGTGACGCAATGATTCGTGGCGGCTGGAAACGCGGTTTCTTTGATAAAGGCGATTTCGGTGTTGTACTCGATCTTCCTATCGAGCGGATCTAATGCGGTTACATCAACTGAGAGGGTCTAACAAGGTTTCACCGGATCCGATAGAGAAATCAACCGGGATTGACTGCAGCCATTATGGGGGGACCGAGTGAAACAACAACATGTTATTACGCCGGTAGTGGATATTTTCGGTGCAGGAGCTGAACCGCCTGGGCAAGCAAGTGGGTTTTCCGCGGCTTAAAGTTCGGTTCACCTTCAGTTTATGGACGTTTCAGAAGAGAGACGTAACCGAGGGGTAATAGAATGACGTCAATCGCAGGTCGGCTGAACGTAGCGCGCCGAGAATTGCTCGATCTGGGGCTGCGCAATACGCTGCTGAATTACAGGCTTACCAAGTCGCGAGGTGTCCAGATCGTGGATACTCGGGCCGAGGATATGCTGCACTGGCTCGTGAGGGAGGGACGTGCGCTTGGGTTCGTCGCTGCAAAGGAATCGGAATCGGTTCCCGCTAATCCCACCGAAGACTCGGGAGGTAAGGCGGCGCTATTTACGGCGCACGACGAAAAAGCGCTGCAGACACGGCTTTTGGCGAGCTATTACGCGGCGCGAACGCACATTGAAGAGCGCGGGGCAAACATCCTTTTCGTTGCGATCGGCATGTTGCACTGGTTCGAAGACCCATCGAGCGACAAGGAATTGAGGGCCCCTTTACTTCTCATACCCGTCGAGCTGAAGCGCACATCGGCTCGTGAGAGGTTAACGCTCTCTTACAACGACGAAGACATCGAAGACAACCTCTCGTTGGCAACTAAACTGAAGACGGACTTCGGCATCGCATATCCCGAGCTGCCGGACGTGGAGGAGCTCGAACTTAACACTTACTTCCATGAGGTTGCAGGCAGCGTTTCCGGGCAAGTAGGCTGGAGGGTGGAGCCTGATGAGATGGCGGTTGGGTTTTTCTCATTTGCGAAGTTCCTCATGTATCGCGACCTGGAGGCGGGGAATTGGTGCACGAAGGAGAACCCCGATGGAACGCCCGTTCTTGCGGCGATGATCCGCGATGGTTTTCGTAGCGAACCCGCGAGCATACCCGACGACGCGTATCTTGACAGGGTTATGGCGCCGAACGCCCTTGGCCAGGTAGTCGATATCGACAGCAGCCAGGCGCTTGCCATGATTGATGTGCGCGCTGGACGGAACGTGGTGATCCAAGGACCCCCGGAACCGGCAAGTCGCAGACGATCACGAACTTGATCGCCGATGCGCTTGGTCAAGGCAAGCGCGTGCTTTTCGTGGCCGAAAAGATGGCTGCGTTGGAAGTGGTGAAACGCCGCCTGGACAAGGTTGGGCTCGGCGATGCTTGCCTTGAGCTGCACAGCCATACAGCGAACAAGAAGGCGGTGCTCGCGGAGCTTAAACGGACGATGCAGCTTGGGAAACCTAGCCTGGACACGATCCGCTGGGAAGCCGGGCACTACAAGGTCGCGCGAGATCAATTGAACGCCTACTGCCTTGCGGTAAATACCCCGATCGGGGACAGCGGTCTGACGCCGCACGAGTTGATGGGAAGACTCGTTACGGTCTCCAGGTTACAGGACGGAGCCACCTTACCAAGACCGTCCTTCGAAACCAAGGGCGATAAAGAAGCAAGCGCCCAGATCTTGGGCTGGAATCGAGCGAAGATCGAGCAAGAGCAGGATCATGTAGCGAACCTCGAGGCGCATTTCGGGCGCATGGGGGTCCCTAGCCAGCACCCGTTTCGGGAGACCCGCCTTGGGTCCGTTTTGCCGTCCGACCGTCAACTGATCGCGGAAGCATTTCTATTAGCGCTCCAATCCTCGCGGGTGCTAGAGGGTGCGATCAAGACCGTTGCGGGTTTCCTGGGCATCGTTGGCCGCTGCGACCGGGCGCAAGCAGAAGTGCTCGGCAGCGCGGCGTGTCGCGCGCTGACCGCTCCGCAGCTTCGTGGTGTCGAGCTGCGCACTGGGGACTGGCAAGCCAAGCGTGATCAGCTTTGCCAGCTGCTCGATGCCGGCGCTCGCCATGCGGGATCCGTCGACAGCATGACGAGATCCTGATCCCGGAAGCATGGGACCAGGACCTCCTTCGAGCGCGTCAGGTTGTTAACACCGTGGGAAGAAAATGGTGGCGGTGGCTGTCATCGGATTACCGACGCATTCGCCGGCAGGTTGTGGGACTCTGCCGCGGCGATCCTCCGAAGGATTCGGAATCGCAGTTATGCCTTGTCGACGCCGTGATGGAGGCGGCCCGCCTCTCTCGGGTTGTCCAGGAATACCACCCGCTCGGCGCCAGCTTGTACGGCATCCAGTGGCGGGGTTTGAATTCAGACTGGACATTGCTGAAAGGCTTAGCCGATTGGATAGTAACGCTCCACAGAGATGTCGGAGAAGGCAAACGGCCAGCCGGGATCATCGACTTCCTCGCCGGTAATCCCTCCCTGGATCCCCTTAAAGGAAAGGTGGAGGCTCTTAAGGCTGCCCTGGTGGCAAATACGCAAAGCCTGTCGAACGTGTTCGAGCGGTTGGATCTCGGCGAAGTGGCACACCAGCGGATCTGCGCCGAAGAGCTCCCTGCGCTAGCTCTTGAACTGGAGGCCATGCTGGAGCGCCTCGATGATCTTCAGGATGCCATCACGTTTAACCACCTGAAAGCCATCCTTGAGAGGGAGGGCTTGAGCTGGGTGGTTGACGCGGCATGGGACTGGCCGAACGCAGCTGCTCTCCTTGTGCTTTTCTACCGCCGCACCTGCTTCGAGGCGTTCTTGCGCAAGGCATACGCCGAGAGAGAGGCACTTAAAGCATTTGATGGCACGTCTCACGAAAACGCCCGTGAACGCTTCAGAAATCTGGACCTGGCTAGCCTGGAAGCGACGCGGCTTCAGTTGGCGGCCCAGCATCGAGCCAATCTACCGACTCCTTATAACAATACTAACGGCCAACTCGGGGTACTCCTCCGGGAGTTCGAAAAGCGCGGCAGACATCTGCCAATACGCAAGCTTATCGCGCACGCCGGGCACGCGATCCAGGCTATTAAACCCGTATTCATGATGAGCCCCATGTCGATCGCCGCCTACATTCCACCTGAGTCCATCAAGTTCGATCTCGTAATTTTTGATGAGGCGAGCCAGGTCAAGCCCGTCGATGCGTTCGGGGCCGTTCTTCGTGGACAACAGCTTGTCGTCGTGGGCGACAGTAAGCAACTTCCCCCGACAAGCTTCTTCGATGCGCTGGTGGGCGACGACGACTTGGACGAGGAAGAAGAATACGTCACCTCTGACATTGAGAGCGTATTAGGTCTCATGGCGGGCCAGGGGGCGCCGCAGCGGATGTTGCGCTGGCACTATCGAAGTCGCCATGAGTCGCTTATCGCTCTTTCCAACTGGGAGTTCTACGATAATCGTCTCGTCGTGTTTCCAAGCCCCTATCCGGCGCGTCCAGGGCTGGGGCTGGTCTTCCGCCACTTGCCGAACACGGCGTACGACCGGGGAAGGAGCCGGACCAACCAGAAGGAAGCTGAGTTTGTTGCCAAGGCTGTTATGCTCCATGCGAAGGCGTCACCGGACCTCACACTGGGGGTAGCTGCTTTCAGCCTCCAGCAGGCCGAAGCGATCCTGGATCACCTAGAGCGGATGAGGCGAGATGACCCCTCGGCCGAGGCGTTCTTTGAGTTATAACTATAAGTTGTGTATGAAGGGAAAAGGAGGTGGCGTATTCTTGATGGTCTTCGAAATCATCAATTCCTATTGAAAGGAGCGAATACGCCATGAGTGAAGATAAAGTAATTGGG
>Ga0136623_10000354_pt1 | contig 13331 bp, 12 predicted proteins | sample AntDrymUQ4492106_2_FD_104656 | JGI IMG/M metagenome (GOLD analysis project Ga0136623, IMG submission 104656) | Polar desert sand microbial communities from Dry Valleys, Antarctica - metaG UQ449 (21.06) | ecosystem: Environmental > Terrestrial > Soil > Desert | place: Antarctica: Dry Valley...
ATCTGTCTGATGGCAGACTGATCGTGGGGGTTGGCCTCGGATTCCCGGCCGATGCCGAGTTCGAGCAATTCGGAGAAGAGGGAGACGTTCGGCGGCGGGCCCACCGCCTCGACGAAGGGCTGGGTGGCTAGAAAGCATCGCGCCAGACGATCCGCTGACTGCTGTGCGGGAACGTATCTCTGCCGGTCCGCCGACTGTCGACAGGCGAGACGACATAGGCTAGAGGCCTCGGAGGGCGGTCATGGCATCACGTCGCCTGCGATCCGACGCAGCCGCAGCCACCGCGTAGGCGCGCGCCGGGGACGAGTACCTCCCTGTCGATCGCCCTCCGCAGCACGTCCCAGTCAGGACTCCAACCGGTCATGCGATCGACTCAAGCTCGACCTGCTCGACGGAGCTCCACAGGAGTCGCACGGAATGTGCGATCGGGTGACGTGACCGAGGGCTTGACCGACCGCGCGGCCACGACATCTGGTGCCGGCAGCGAGATCCTTGTGGCGATCGTCAACCATGCGGCGACCGGCGCTACCGCATAAGGGGTGCTGATAAGGGTGCTCGAGTTCGCCCAGAAAAGCCGAAATCGGCTAGAACTCGTCGGGGCCGCCGCACCAGTCGACGTTGGTGACTCTGGCGTCTCCATCCAATCGAGGCGGAACACTTCATCCACGGCCTACGTCAGACGGGTCTCGGCCACAACCACTAGTGATTCGATCCCTGGTCGCCGTCCTCGTCGGGTTGGTGACTCGCCCTGTTTACAGCCGTCATGAGCTCGCGGAGGCCTGACTCCGGCTCCGGACCGCCAGCCGGAGCTGCGAACTCGAGCACGCCACGGATCGGCATCGTTTGGAAGTAGCTGTGGAAGTGAGGATCTAGCTCGTCCGGATCTTCCGTGGGGTTGCCGAATGTGGCTCCGAGCACCGGCGCCAGCGACCTCAGGAGTTGAGACACCGCCACGCGGCCCTGCTCGTCCCGAAGCCAGTCCTCCAGCGGAGACATGTCGGTGAGCATCGGCGAATGGGGGCGCTCTGGAAGCGCCGTCACCGCAATGACGGCGCGAATGTCCCTGGAGGACGAGCCGAGCATCAGATCGAAGTCTCCAGGCTCCACGAGCCAGTCCCCGCGCTTCGGATCCCAATAGGCAAATGCCCGCCTGTCCAGCTCGATGTGAACCGTGCGAGCTTCGCCCGGCTCGAGCGAGACCTTGGCAAAGCCCTTGAGCTCCCTGTCTGGCCTCCGCACAGTGGCGGTGACGTCGTGGCGTAGAGCTGCACGACCTCACTGCCCGATCGGCTCCCGGTGTTGAGGACGTCGACCGCGACGGTGATCCCATCCGAGGCAGCGAATGAGGTCTGCGAGGCGTGGGCGTTTCGATAGTCGAAGGTGGTATAGGAGAGGCCGTGACCGAAGGGGAACGCCACCGGGAGGTCTCGTGCGTCATACCACCGGTAGCCGACGAACACACCTTCGCCGTACCGGACGATGTCTCCATCGCCCGGGAAGTCGAGGTACGCGGGCGTGTCCTCGAGCCGCACCGGGAACGTCTCCGCGAGACGGCCTGACGGGTTGACGACACCGAAGAGGACATCGGCCACCGCACCACCCGCCGCCTGTCCTGCATACCAGGCCTGAAGCACGGCGGCTGGCCGCTGGATCCATGGCGATACGGTCACGGCCGATCCGGTGAATAGCACCACCACAGTGCTCGGCTGAGCCCTGCAAACCGCGTCGATCAGGGTCAGCTGATGCGGCGGGAACCGAAGCGCTGGTACGCCCCGAGATTTCTCCCTAGGTCATGCCTTTGTTCGAACGCGCGCGTTGCCTGATGCAGGGAGCTTGCTGGAATCGATTTAGAACACCGGTTCAGCGCGATTCGAGCGTGGATCGGGCCTGGTGTCGACGACCAGCCGGCAGGTCACCGCCTCATAAGGGTGCTTATAAGGGTGCTTCAGAGCTCTATAGAACAGACGTTCGAGCGCTTCTGAGCGTGGATCGGGCCGAAAGGGGCGAGATTGGTACCGCATACCGGAGTCCAGGTGAACCGTCTCATGTGTCTCAGCCCCGCTCATCGAGTACATCCAAGAGACGCATGAGACACAAGAATCAGGACCGATAAGGGCTCCAATAAGGGCTCCCGGCTCCCCGCGTCAGGCGACGCGCTCGGGGTCGCCGAGGACCTCGCCGGCGAAGCTGGCGGCCTCGGCTGGTGTCAGGCGGATCCGTCCGAAGAATCGCGCTGCTCAACAGCTGTTGACCGCGCGATCCGCCTGGTGTCTGCGCGTGTCAGATCGCCTCGGAGCGACGTGGTCGCCGAACAGATTCGCGCCGGCAAGCGACCGCGACGACGGATGCTCCCAACCGAACTCGTGCTGCGTGGATCGACCCGGCCGGTCCCTGCTCGAGGAATGGTCCCAGGCCAACTCCTTCCAACAATGACCGTCGACGCATGAGATTGGCGGCCGAGCAGCTTGGTCGCAGCGGAGCCGTGTCAGCACTGTGCGTGGGTTGGGCAGCATGCGGCCTGCGGACAACCCCGCCACCGGGACTCGCTACAGCCAGACCGCGAGAGGCTCGCCGCGAGACCGAGCGAGCCTCAACGACGTGGAGAAAGAATCAGCAAGGAGCCTCGATTGAGCACGGACAACACCGCTCGGTTCGGTGTCTTCCTCCCATCGTATATCTGGGAGAGCGATGGGCCTGAACGGGCGCGCGGCATCATCGACTTCGCGCGGGGTCGAGGAACTCGGCTTCGACTCGCTCTTCATCACCGATCACCTGCTGACCGCCAAGCGCTTCTACTCAGTCTCATGGCTCGAGCCGCTAACCACGCTCGCGCTGGTCGCCGGCGTCACCGAACGCGTCCGGCTGGGCACATCCATCCTCATCTTGCCCCTGCCAACCCGGTCATGCTGGCCAAGCAACTCGCCACGCTGCAGTTCCTGTCGAACAACCGGGTCATCTTGGGCGCCGGGGTTGGCTGGTACGCACCCGAATTCGAGGCGGTCGGTGTCTACAAATCCGAGCGCGGCAGGCGGACCGACGAGATCATGGACATCATGCTGCCGCTACTCCGCGGCGAGCGCCTCAGCTACGACGGCGAGTTCTACCGCGTTACAGACGTGTACGTCGAGCCGCCGGCGCCACGCCCGCCCGAGATCTGGATCGGCGGTGGGTCGCAGCTGGCGGATTCGAGCTCGCCGGAACTCGCCCGCCTGGTCGAGCCGGTAAAGGCGCGGGTGCTTCGCTCCGACGGCTGGATAGCGCGGCCGACGTGTCCTCCCGGGGACATCGCGCGCGACTGGGACGAGCTACAGCAATACCTGTCCGACCATGGTCGGGACCCTTCGACCTACGTCGTGGCGCACGAGAACTTCCTCCACTTGGTCAGGACCGATGATTCGCGGGACGCTCGTGCGGCGCAACACGCCGCCTTTATGCGGGTGATGAGTGCCGAGCGTGGGCCGGACTACCTCGAATCGGTGTACCTGTTCGGAACGCCCGACGAAATCGTCGCCTCTCTCCAGGCACGGATTGACGCCGGCGTTCAGTACTTCATGCTGCACACCATGACCCCCGATCCGGCTCAACTCTACGAGTGGACCGCGCGGATCCTGCCCAACCTGCGCTTCCCACAGGCGGCGCAGACCGCGCTCGCAAGGGCGGCCCTCTGACCTGGCGAGTGGCGGGCTGCTCATGGCGACTTCAGCCTGGCAACCGATCCGTCGCACAGCTGCTCGCCTTAGAGGACACCTGGCACTTGTGACGAGTTCGTGACCACACGACCCGCGAAGGACCCAAGCACGGCGGACGGGCCGCCCATGAGCCGGGAGGCCATGGACCGCTTCCTCGCGCGCCCGCTCCTAGCGCGCCTGGCAACGAGCGACGGCGACCGACCTCGCGTGCTGCCGATGTGGTTCTGGTGGGATGGCAGCGACATCTGGATGGAGACGAGCCCCACCTTCCCGAACGCGCGCGTACTTCGTCGCAACCCGCATGCCGCCGTGACAGTCGACGAGGCGCTCGGCGGATTCCACCTGCGGGCGGTGGTGATGCGCGGCCGGGTGGAGCTTATCGACGCGCCACCAGGACAGGTCATGGCCACCGTCCACCGCATCTACGAGAAGTACCTCTCCCCCGCCGAGCGTAAATCAGAGGCGGGCCGCCAGATGCTGGCCGGCGGGCATGTGCTGCTTCGCTTCATGCCGGAGCGGATCATCACCTGGGACACCACCGCCTGACACGACGCGCGACGAGATCGATCGCAGCGGCTATTGTCTCGACGGCGACCCCCGCAGTCGGAGGCTTCGATGCGCAGCACAGCCAATCCGCGACCCGCGCGCATCGCAGATGTCGCCCGTGAAGCGCGCGTCAGCATCACCACCGTCTCCCACGTCCTCTCCGGCAAGCGGCCGGTCGCAGCCCGCACGCGCCAGGCGGTGCTCGAGGCAGCACGGCGGCTCGCCTACCGGCCCACGGTTGCTGCACGCGGTCTAGCGACCGGCCGCACCATGGCGCTCGGCCTTCAATTCCCGATGGAGGGCGAGCACCTTCTCCTGAATCCGTACTTCCCGTCGCTGCTCGGCTCGCTCTCCGCGGCTGCCACCCACGACGGCTATTCGTTCGTGTTGCTGCCGGCGCACCGATCGAGCGAGTTCCCGCTCGAATCGCTCCTCGACACGCAGCGCCTGGACGCCGCGATCCTGGTCGATCCCAGCAGCACCAACGATGTGCTGCCTCTGCTGCGCAAGTACGGCGTTCCAGTCGTGACGGTCGGCCGCTACCTCGGACGGCTGAAGACCCATTGGGTCGACAACGACCACGCCACGGCCATGCTGCAGGTGCTCGACCACCTCGCGGAGCAGGGATACCGCCGCCCAGCTCTGATCTCGCTCGGGCATGAGCGCTACTCCTACATCGCCGATATCGAAGCCAGCTACCGCACGCGCATGGCGGAGGCCGGCAGCGAGCCGGTCGTGGTCCGAGCCGAGGACCTCAGCGAGCGTGCCGGCTACGACGCCGCGGTGACCCTGCTCACTCGCGACGAGCGGCCCGACGCGATCATCGCCGCCGTCGACCGCCAGGCGATCGGCGTGCTGGGCGCGGCCGAGGAGCTGGGCCTCTCCGTACCCGACGAGTTGGGGATCGTGGGCGAGGGCCACACCGTGCTGGCGCGCAACGCGCACCCGCCGCTGACGACGATCGATCCGCGGGCCGCCGAACTCGGCGCGCAGGCCATCGCAGTCGTGCGACGCATCCTGGATGGCCCGACCGGTCCAGATAAGCCGGTCAACCTGATCGTGCGCACCGGTCTCGTCATGCGTGAGTCGACCGCGCGAAACGGCGCAATGCCGGTATCGGTCAGCCCTGCACCAGCTGCCAGCCCTTGACCCCTTTCCGCGGGTCGAGGGTCACGATCGCGCCCTTCAGGATGCCATCCATGTACTCGCTTCCTGGATTGATGGCGATCGTGCGGCCGATCTTCGACATGCCCGGCGACTCGTGGATATGCCCGTGCAGGCTCAGCATCGGTTGGTAGTGCTCGATCAGGCTGCGGACCGATGAGCTGCCAACGTTGCCCATCTGCACGCGACCGCTGCTCACGATCGGCGTGAAGGTCTCATCCAGCAAGGCCGCCTGGTCGAGGTGCGTGCCCTGCGGAGGGACGTGGAAATTGAAGATGCTCTTCCCCGGATCCTGCACCCGCGTGGCCATGGCTTCCAACCGCGTCGCCAGTTCCCCCTCGCTCAACTCGCGCGGCGAGCTCCACGGGGTGGGGTTCGAATAGCCCAGGGAGATCATCTCGTAGCCGCCGGGCAGCTCCACTACCCGATCCTCGGGATTGGTGACGCGCTCTGATCCGGCGAAGACGTCCTGCATCTCGATGAAATCGTCGTTGCCGAGCATCATGAAGGCCGGGACGCCTACCTCCCGCAAGCGCTCGTCCGCAAGCTCAAGCCAGCGCGTGGCGCTCGCGCGCGCCACGCGCACGAACGTCTCGTGGACGAGTGCGGGCGAATCGTCCAGAGCTTGCTTTTCGTCAGGCGTGACGATCACCTCGTAGCGACCGGCGTTACGGATTCGGTCGGTGATCGCCGCTAGCTCGGACGGTGATTCGGCCACCAGCCGCTGCCCGTACATCTCCGTTTCGTGGCGGCCCGCGCCAACCTTCACGATCGGCTGCAGGATCTTTCCGGCCAGGTCGCCGCCGAAGATGAGCGCCTGGCATCGGTAGCTGCGCGCCGCGTTCAGCCACTTCCGGAAGCAGCGCTCCGAACCGTGGATATCGGCGCAGAAGAAGATGCGGGTCTCGCCCGCCGGGGTGCGCGAGAACATCGGCTCTCAGTAGGCCGCAACCGGGGCGGTCGGGGCAACCGAGAAATGGGCCTGGACGATCTCCCACCGCGTGCCGCGGCGCAAGACCCAACTTGTTCGCATCAGGACTGCCAGGCGCTGCTCATCGGCCGTGAGGCTGGTATCGAGTCGCGCATCGGCCCAGGCGACATCTCCCTGCACATGGATCTGCGGAGGCTCAACCCACCGATATACCGGATCTGTGAACGCGCCCACCATCGTTCGAAAGGGCTCGATGAGCGCATCGAAGCCGCGCCAGTACTCGTCCGCATCGGTGCCGATGACGACGATCTGTGGATCGTCGGCGAAGCAGGCGAGCACCGCATCGGCGTCGAGTGCCTCCCAGCCCAGGCGGAAGCGCTCCAGCACCGCCAGGACGGCACTCTCCTCGCTCACCACCATCGCCGGCGAGCCGTGGTGAGCACCTCGAAGCCGGTCTCGGTGACCACCCCGTTCTCCTCGAAGAAGCCGCCTCCCAATGACCGATGGCCAATCAGCGTCTCGACCGCGATCGTCATCCCCGGCACCAGGATGGTCTGGTCGGCGGGTGTCAGCCACGGCGCCTCCCAGCCCAGGCCGATGCCATGACCGACTGCGGGGAAGCCCTCCGTGTCGGCGGCCTCGACCGGGATGGCGGCGATCACCACCGAATCGGCCATGGCGCGCTCGCCCACTGCATAGACCTGCGCCGCGGTCACCCCAGGTCGGATCGCCGCGCAGACGGCATCCACCACCTCGATGGAGGCGTCCACCAGGTCGCGCTGCTGATCGGTCGGCTCGTCACCCGCCACGCGGGTGCGACCGAAGTCCCAGAAGTAGCCGGCCAGCGCCCCGTAGCAGTCCATGTGGAACATGTCGCCGCGCTCGAGCTGCCGAAGGGAAGAGGACGGCATGCGCGCCCACGTGAAGTTATGCGCCTGCGCGCCCGAGGCGCAAGCCGCGTCATACAGCACGCCGCCGCCTCGCGCCACCACCGACGCCGCCTCGGCTGCGCAGTCCGCTTCGCTGGCACCCACCACCGCGGCGTCCATGGCAGCCTTGACCGCGTCATCGCCGAGGGCGATAGCCGCTCGCATGGCCACCGCCTCCGCCGGACTCTTGTAGATGCGCAGACGTTCGACCAGGTCATCGACGCGGATGAGGTCAACCGAAGGGAGCGCAGCCACGAAGCCGAGATACGCGGCGGCGGTCATGTGGCTCGCTCCAACGAGGCCGACGCGGCGGCCGTCCAGCCCCGCCGCGCGCATCGCATCGGCCGCCTTGACGATCACGTCGTTGCCGGTCCGCACATCGTCGGCCACCGCCAGGTCCGAGCGCCACCACGGGATGTCGATGACCAGGATGCTCGGCCCGTCAACCGGGAGCACCAGGACGCCGTGCGAGCGGGCACGCCCGATTCCCGCGTGATCGGCCATGTACGGCTGCTGCGAGTAATGGTTCGCCAGGTAGACGACGTCGGCCGACATGTCGACCGGTCCACCGCCACGCGACCAGACGACGATCCCGTCGAGGCCGCGCTCGTTGGCCGCGGCGCGCGCACGATCTTGGCGCTCGCGAAACTCCACGGGCGCGATGGCGTGCTCCGGGTCGAATCGCGTGACGCTCATGCCCGCTCCCCCGCCAGTGACTCGATCGGTCGGAACGTGAAGTCGTTCCAGCCGAAGTGCGCCGGACCAAGGGTCGCCAGCCCGGCCTCGCTGTTCCACACCTCTCGTCGCCGGGCGGCGACCACGGCGACGGTGTCCCCCTCATTGAGGTAGGTATTGACCAAAGGTTCAGCAGTTGTCGCGTCGCACACCTCGATCAGGTCGGGGCTGGCGACGTAGTCGTCGCCATCGAGCCAGGTGACGTGGTTCTCGTTCTTGAACCAGACCTTGAGCCGGTGTGCATCGAACTCACCTTCTCCCTGGATCACGTGTGTCCCCTCCAGGTATCCGGTGTTGCGCCACTCGCGCTCCACGATCGTGCCCCGGAAGAGGACCCAGCCATTCAATGCGCGGGCCGCCGCCACCACCGGGTCGTCGCCGGCATCGCGTGCCTCTCGGATCGCCCGCCCGGCGGCGAGGCTCTCGGTGATGGTGCCCGGGACGTAGATGCGCCGCACCTCGCTGACCGGCAGCGCCACCAGTGCACAGCCGATCAGTCCGAACGAGGCCTGGGCCAGGTACTTGCCGATGCGCTCGGCGAACGCGTTCGAGGCAGCCTTGCGGATGACGATCGAGTTCCCGTACTCGTCAACCAATGCCCACGGCAGCACGGGGACCCCGAACAGGTGCGGGGTGGTGGCGTGCAGCTCCGGGATTGCGCGGCCGGCGTAGTCCCCGTCGACCATCGCAATGCCCAGGTTGGCGGCCGCATCGAGCACCGCCGAGGTGTTGATCCCGCCGATCTCGATGGAGCAGATGCCATCGATCTTCCGCCCGAGCTCGGCTTCCAGGGCCCGGACCGATTCCACCATCGGCCGCCGCACCCGTTCCGCACCGGCGATGCGGTCCGCCTCCGGGCTTGCCTCGAAGACCTCCGGCGCGATCGAGCCGGAGAAGCAGGCGGTGCAGATCAGAGCACCAGGATCCATCTCGTCGAGCGGAGCCCAGGACAGCTTCACGCCGCGCGCCATATCGTCCAGCAGCAGCTCGCGCTGGACATCGGGCTCACCGCCGCCACTGGCAGAGAGGAAGTTCGTGCCGCGCAGGAAGTCCTCGAGCTCGGTCTCGTTCTGGATCGCGGTCATGATCGGTCCCCTTCGTGCTCACGGATGTAGGCCATGACGGCAGGATCGAGCCGGTGCTCGTCGAGCCAGCGCTCCTCGAGGTTCTCCCACCCGAAGTAGCCCAACAGCGCGTCGCGAAAATTCGTGTCCGGGTCGAACCCCCGCCGTACCAGCACAGCGTGAAGCTCGTCGCGAAGGGGCCCTTCCACCGGCAGGGCATCGGCCGGGTCCGGTCGGTCGAAATAGAGCCGATGGAGTTCCAGCAGGCGCCGCAGCTCGGCGATCGGTGTGGCGTGATCGTCGGCGCGCAGGTCGAGCATCCGGTCGTGATTGCCGCCGTAGCCGCCACCCTGGCGAACCACGAGCAGCGCGGCGGACTCCTGCCCACGGCGGTCCCCGCCGGCTTCCTGGGCACGCTCAAGGGCATGCAGCAATCGATCGGCCAGCGGCTGGCCATCCGTCTCGCGAAACCCCCTGGCCAGGCTCTCTACCACGGCGCGGCCGGCCAGGATATTGCCCTGCGCCGCGAAGCCCTCGCCGACAATCGAGGAAGCATGATCGAAGCACTCGCTGCCGGTGAAGGACGCGGCGCGCCCGTCGGCGGCCACCAGCCCGAACTGGCGCTGCTCCCTCAGCCCGTCACCCGCCAGAAGCAGGTCCACGCAGTCGGCGGGTGCCGTTCCGACACGCAGCAGGTCGAGCCCGCGCGGCCCAATCGTCACATCGGCGAGCGCCTGGGTCGCCACCGCGCCGGCCTCGGCCGCCGCCCACGGCACGATCGCGCCCACCGCCAGGAACTTGGATTGCACGGCCACGCCCACGTCGCCGGCATCAGGATCGGCGGCCACGATCGAGTAGGTCACTGGTTCACCTCGTCAGGCAGCACGTACCACGGCACGCGATCACCGACTCGCGCGCGAAGCTTCCAACGAGCCGACTTGGGCGCTTCGTGCAACGCGGCAAGCAGCTCCTCCAGCCGCTCGGCCACGGGAGCGGGTGGATCGGTCGAGATGATGGTTTCGACGGTACCGGTGACCGTTCGCCACAATCCCCAGTCGTCGCGCACCAGCGCCCGCAGACGAGACAGATCGATGTGGTCGCCATGCCCCTCACCGAGCCGATGGGCACTCAGCAGGTCGACCGCGTCGGCCGCGTCCTTCGCGTTGAGCTTCACGATCTGCAGCTTGGTCAGCAGCAGGTCGGTCACCGGCAGCGTCGGGAAGTCGAGCTCGAAGCGCGCCGTCATGTCGATGCGATGGCACATCTCGAAGATGCCCACCAGCACGTCGAGGTCCCAGTCCGGGCCGTGGAAGACCATGCGCCGATGCCCGTTCAGTGCGTTGAATCGCTCCTCCGCCGTGTAGCCGGCCTCCACCAGCACCTGGGCGATGAGCCGATGCTCGCCGCTCGGGACCATCAGGTCGATGTCGTTGATCGGCCGCGACCCACCGCGCGCCCGCAGCTCGCGATCGTGATGCAGGATCCCGAGCCCGCCAATCAGGCGCGCCTCAACCCCCGCGGCCCGCGCGCGGTCGATGAGCCCCAACGCCTCGTCCAGCAACTGCCGGTTGCGTGCAGCGACCGCTTCCCCGACCGCGATGCCGCCTGCCGAGGTCATCGGCTCAGGCTGATGGGCAGCGGCGGCGCCTCATGGCCCCCGACCTTGGAGTGGCTGTAGCCGACCGTCCGGTACAGGTCGGCGGCCATCTCCGCGAACTTCCAGCAAGCCACCGCGGGATCGACGATCGGAAACGGCACCTCGTCGCGCACTCGCCTCCAGAACGCCGGGGTGGCCATCTCCGAGAGGATCACCACCTCGGCGCCGTCCTCGGACACCGCCAGGCGCGCCTCCCTGATGCAGGCGTCAAAGAAGGCCTCGGGATCGGCCAACACCTCAGGGATGCCCATCTCCACCGAGCGCAACGACGCGAGTCGACGTTCGTGCCCGTACAGGACCGCGTTATCGGTCATCTTGGGGATCCATTTTCGCCGCCCCACGATGATGCTGAACCGATGCCCCATGGTCGCGGCGTAGGCCAGCGATGCCTCTTCCATCCCGACGATGGGCATGCGGCACAGCTCGCGCGCCTCGCGCAGTCCGCCATCGTAGAAGCAGCCGATGACGGCCGCGTCGTAGCCGGCCTCGTCCGCCTCGCGCATCAGCGCGAGCATCGGTCCGGCCGCCTCGTGCTCGTAGGCGTGGTATTCAAGGTGCGGCGGCCCATGCTCCAGGCTGCGGACGTCGGGCGTGAAGCCCGGACGCCGCACCTCCTCGATCAGCTCCTGCGTGTCGGCATCGAAGGCGGACGTGCCGACAGGATTGACCCACAGGATCCGGCGTTCGGCGGTCTCCACCACGTTTCGCTCACTCGGGCGGCAGCGACTCGAAGGCCAGCCCCAGGTCCACGCCCCGGCTCCTGTTCCAGAAGTAGCTGATGCCGTAGATCACGAACGGCAGGGCGAAGAGGATGGCCGTGGCCCATAGCCCCACCGGTGCGTTGGCGCCCAGTGTGTCGTTGGTCAGCAACGGAATCAGGAAGATGAAATAGACGATCACGGCCGCTACCCCGATCAGGGTGATCCTCGGGACGCCGAACAGTCGCTGGTTGATCGGTGACGCCTCCCACAGGTCACGCCTCCGGTACGGGAAGACCGCCGCGGCGATGGCCACGATGATGAAGGTCATGATCTCCGCCGCGCCGGCGGTGAACAGCAAGGTGAGGAACTCTCCCGGCCCGTAGACGATCAGGACCAGGAAGAAGAGGGTGATGGCCAGCACGATCAGGTTGGCCCATACCGGGGAATGGCTGCGGTCGTTCACCTCGCTGACCTTGTCCGGCAGGATCCGGTCGAATGACCAGGCGAACAGGCTTCGGGTGGCGATCAGGAACGTGGGCGGCAACGCCGCGAAGAAGGCAAGCACGAAGCTGATCGACATGACCGCGATCAGGATCGCGTTGTCGGTCAACATGGCGGCGAAGAAGAAGTAGAAGGGGAATGACGGCAGCGGGTACTGGTCCGGGACCTCGTTCGCCAGGAACGTCGCTGCACCGAGCCATTCCTGCCCGAATGTCCGCGCCGCCAGCGCCAGCATGATCAGCACGATCACCGCGCTGATGCCCAGCGCCCAGAGGAGTCCCTTGAGCATCGTGGTGCGCGCCGACCGGACCTCGCCACCGGCATAGGTGGTAACGATGGCGTACCCGAAACTCGCGAACGCCAACGGGGTCGCCGCGATGGTGGCGCTCCAATCGATACCCGTGTCCGCGCCGGTGAAGCCCGCCGCCTTGGCATCGGCGATCATCTGGTTGTAGTCGCCACCGAACTTGGCAACCGCGGCCATGAATGCATCGCGGCCGTTCACCAGGGTCAGCACGGCGGCGATCACGACGCCCACCAGCGAAAGCCAGAAGATCCACTGGAAGACCCGCATCGAGCGGCGCAGATCCAGGCTCATCAGCGCCGTGGTCAGGATCAGGGCGATCGCGCCGAGGGCGAACTGCCACTCCTTGCCGCTGACCGTGGTGGCCATGTCCGTGAGCGATTGGTTGCCGGTGGCGGCGCCCATGGTCGAGAGCGCCGCCGACAGGCCAAACGGCGCCAGCAGCGCTCCGAAGTAGGCAATGACCAGCTGGAACCACATGGTCACGCTGAAGTTGGCGACAAAGCCGATGACCGGGTGAATGATCCGGCTCACGAAGACGTAGTCGCCGCCCGAACGGGGCATCGCCTGCGACAGCGACCCATACAGGAGCGTGGGAATGATGCACAGCAGCGCCGTGATGATCACGATCCCGATCAGGTTCGACCCCGGGAACGCATAGGGCGCCTGCGTGGCAACCAGCACCGCCAGCGGCAGCGAGATGAACGAGATGTTGAGCGCGAGATTGCTGCTCATGCCAATCTCGCGCACTAGGCCCGTGGCCTGGCGGGTGTATAGACTGACCCCTCGAGCCGGTGAATCCATCACAGCCGCTGCCCTCCAGCCGAGCGTACAAAGCGCTTTGGAGGACCCTACCGGAGGGTGCGACGGTCTGTCAACGATTTCCGGTTGCCCGCGCCGGCCGTCTGACGCGACATCGGGGTCAGCCGGGCCGGCGGGCGCTGGCCAGCACGCCGCGTTCCGCAACACGCTCGGAGCAGACCTCGCGGGGCTGCATGCAGGCCCGCGCCTGAAGATGCTCGAGAGCGCTCGTGCGATGGCGCGCGTCGTCGATGCGCCTGCGAGCCGTCTGTTGCGTGATCAGCGGGCGCCGGGCTCGGCGCTGTGGTC
>Ga0136623_10000358_pt1 | contig 13268 bp, 8 predicted proteins | sample AntDrymUQ4492106_2_FD_104656 | JGI IMG/M metagenome (GOLD analysis project Ga0136623, IMG submission 104656) | Polar desert sand microbial communities from Dry Valleys, Antarctica - metaG UQ449 (21.06) | ecosystem: Environmental > Terrestrial > Soil > Desert | place: Antarctica: Dry Valley...
GGCAATCTGCTGCTCGTGCTGGGACTTTCGTTTCTGGCAGGCGGAGTGAAATTTAAAGAACAAAAATTCAACCGCACGGCTGCCAGTGTGACCGCGACGGCTTTGACTTTAGCCGCAATCGCGCTGCTTATTCCGAGCGTTTTTCATCAAATCGCGGCGCAGGTTCCGGTCGCCGAGGGCGGCTGGACACCTGCCAAAGAGCAGAATTTGTCGCTCGCCATCGCCGTCGTGCTGGTAATAACTTACGGCTTCACCTTACTGTTTTCGCTCGTCACGCATAAAAAATTATTCATCGGCGAGGCAATGCAGGGCGCAACAAAAAAAGTCGGTCACGAACTCGAACATTGCGAGGATGAAACTGAAGAAACTCATAAGGAAGTCTGGTCGCGCGGCAAATCAATCACGGTGCTGCTCGTCGCCACCGCTTTCGTCGCGCTGATTTCGGAATTTCTCGTCGGGGCAATCGAGCAGGCGCGTGAAAGTTTGGGATTGACTGAAGTGTTTGTCGGGGTGATTGTCGTGGCGATTATCGGCAACGCCGCCGAGCATTCTTCGGCAATCCTGATGGCGATGCGGAACAAAATGGATTTGAGTCTCTCAATCGCTTTAGGGTCTTCCCTGCAAATCGCGCTGTTTGTCGCGCCGGTGCTGATATTCGCGTCCTACCTGTTCGGCAGACCGATGAATCTGGAGTTCACCATCCCGGAAGTCGTTGCGGTCGTCGCTTCAGTTTTAATCGCCCAACAAATCAGTTCCGACGGCGAAAGCAACTGGGTCGAAGGCGTGCAGCTTTTGTCGGTCTACGCCGTTCTCGCCATCCTTTTTTACTTTCTGCCCGACGTTCACGCCGCGGCGACAGGAGTCATCAACAATGTCGCTCCGGCAGCGGCGCATCCATAAAATATAGGACGGTTTTGGGCTAAACCGGATGCGTCACGGTCTGGCAGAAGCGATTTTCGCCGATGTCGGCGTAACCGTGCCGGTGATTTTGAACAGTCTCCGATTACTGAATTTCAAACAATAGACGTATTGACAATAAATAAGCACTTGACTCTGTATTCGACTACGGAGTTTATCATATTATTGTTGACTTATGATGGTTGACTAAAATAAAAGAGCTACGGCTCAAAAAGGAGAAAATAGAAATGGCATTAAAAGAAGGTGAAGTTTATCGTTGCACGGATGCACAGTGCGGCTGCGAAATTACGGTCACGAAAGGTGCGCCGCCTAGCTGCAAAGGGCAAGAACAGCCGCGCTGCTGCTGCGGTAAGACAATGGAAAAAGTATCAGGGTAAACATTGGGGCGGAAACGGCGGCTGTTTTAACACTCTCGTTTCCGCTTTTCAAAAAACAGTGTAAAAAGATTCTAACTTGGAAAAGAAATAGTGAAAACGGCACAAAAACAAAATATTCTTGAATGGACGACGACATCGCGCTCGTCGCTTAAAATCGGCGAGGTATCGCAAATATCGGGCATCGGCATCGAGGCTTTGCGTTTTTACGAGCGAAGCGGAATTTTGGGAAAACCGGCACGGACGGCAAGCGGTTATCGCCTTTACGATGCGGATGTGCTTGACCGTCTCGCTTTTATCAAAAAGGCGCAAACGCTCGGTTTTTCGCTTGACGAAATTCGTCGCATCATTAGCGAGAGCAAAACGGGAGAATGCCCTTGCGAAGAAGTGCGCGAAATTGTGCGCCGACGACTTACGGAACTCGATGAGCGTTTGCGGGAAATGCGCCGCTACCGTAAAGAACTAGCCGCCACGCTCTCTGGATGGGACGAGCAAGGCACGGCGGAAGGCGATGTTTGCGGGCTGATTGAGGGAACACAGATGGAATCCCATCAGCCTGCCGCGTCCGTTATCGGCAGAAAAAGCAATCCGAAGGAAAAGTAAGGAAAATAAGAAAAAATGATGACATTAGGACTTTCACAAAAGTAGAAATTTTAACGCAAAGTCGCAAAGTCGCTAAGTCGCAAAGGAAGAAATAAATTTATCCTTCAAAACAAATGCCGGTATTTAATGTGTCAAATTATCTTAATAGGACTTACGCAAGACGCATTTTGATGGACGGGTTTTTCAGTTGTTGAATCAAATAATCCGACAACTGCCCAAACTTGATTTGATAGACCGTCCGTTTTGTTTCATACATTAGTTCTTTGAACCGACACCAGACCAATAAAGCGCAAGCGATGTGATTGCGTTGGATTCTCGCTTTGCGACATTGACAGCTTTCCAATCCCGTTATTTGTTTAGCTTCGCGGTGCAATTGCTCAATCTTCCAACGCTACGCTTCACACCTTTTGTGTTTCGTCCGTTGAATCCTGAGTCAAGTCGTTCGTCACGACATAATCCGTGCGGTCAGCAGAAACCACGAGCCGGAACAATTGCAAACGATGAGCTTTCGGGAAATCTTTGACGTGGACGTTTTTGCCCGCTTCGCTTTCCGCTGCCGTCCACTCCAAAGAGTCCACGCGCCGATAAGCCGGTTTGGGTGTGCCGCCAAAGCCTTCATCCACTTGGCGATTGTCTTTGAGCGGACAATAATAGATTTTGCCGCTCCGTTCAATGTGCATCATCAAGTCTTTGGTCGCATACCACGAGTCCATCAAGACGGCGCGAAACTCAAGTTTCTTATGTTCGATGGCATTGTCAAACATTTCCCGAACGTGGTCAAGTTTCGATTTACCGTCCACATCGGGAGCAAACAGGCGGTAGTTGATCAGCCAAAATTGATTGGTGTCGGGATTGACATAAACGCACGTAACAATCCCGATGCCTTTGATAATTTGATGAGCGTTGCCCGAATATTGCCGCCGAACCAGGCGCGATATGGAACGAATAGTTAAGGTCTGCAACCGTGTCATCAAAGAGCAAATAACCGTTTTTCGAGAAAACAATCAAATCTTTGACTTGCTCCCAAACAAGTCGCGGCTTAAGCCGGTCGTCGCGCAAATAGCGGTTAAGCTGGTCGTGCGAGTAATCTTGACTGTGGTCGGCAAAGTTGGTCAAGGTATAATTAATTTGGCTGCTGACCAAATACTGACAATAAGCCAAACGAGTAACCGGCTGTTTATTTGCAATGAACATTGTCAAAGATTAGCTGATTTTTTACGCTTGCGTAAGTCCTATTAATATTAACGCATTTAAGATTCGCTCTTTTTTAGTGTCTTTGGTGTGTGCGCGCAGGCAACATATTCTTTACTTCTTTATTTCGGATAATTTCTATTTTTTCAATGAACATAAACCGGAGGCAATTCATAAAACAATACGGTTCTACTGACTATTCAGGACAAATAAACGGATAATTCTCATTACACACAATCGGCTCCATATCAAAGAAGTCGTTTAAGACTGATTCGGCTGTGCAATACGCACCTTCGACCCATGCCTGATCGTTTGAATACGTTTCACCCACAATAAATATGTCAACATCCTTTTCTTTTAACAATTGCGATGGTTTACGAATTTTTCGTTGGACATCTCCAATGTCATAATGTGCGGCATAAGCATGATAACCGGCATTAAAAGGCGGTAAAGACCAATCCATATAACTTGTTTCCAGCGGCTCAGGGACTGCACTATAATCGGAATTTGCCCCGAAATGCAGTGCGGCTAATTGCTGACGCAACATCTTGACCATAATGTCGGGGGCTTTCCGAGGTCCTTCTAACGGTTGATAATTTTCCGAAACCGCTACCGTTCTTTCTCCGTCGGGTCCGATTTCCAATTCTTCCCAAAAGCTGGCGAACTGTTCATCGTCATAACTTGCGAGTATTCCGTAAACAGGTTTCGCCGTTTTATCGAGTGCGTTGTTGCCGAAATAAACAACTTGCCGAATCGGAGTATCGGTTACACTTGGTCCGATGGTGTTATTTTCCGCCGCAGATAACAAAAGTTCTTCTTGTTTTAAGGTCAACCGCTCTTGAATACAAGTTTCTACCGCTTTAATAAAATCATTTGCGGAGGCAATCGGAGTTTCAAAGACGGTCGAATTTTTTTCAATTTCACTAATATAATTTTGCGGGAAGCCGTTAGCTTTTAAGTATGTCAAAACATCTCCGGTTATTTCATAATTTGTCAGTTGCGGCGGATAAACAGCACGAGTAAGCCACCACGGACTATCGAAAAACATTCCGACTTTATACGAAGGCTGAGTAATTGCCGATTCCAGGTATAATTGAACTTTCGGATGATTAAGCACGTCCACGCCCTTGTGTTCGGTATAACGGGTTGCTTGTGCCACCAACTCCAATGAATATCGCGGCATCGCCAACCAAGCAGCTTGCGTAGTTTTTGACTTTGATTTTTTCGCCGGCTCTTTCCGCGTCGCAGTTGTGTAATGAATTACATTATTGATTTCAAGAATCGAGTGGAGACGGGTGTTTGGATGATATTCAAATTTTATGCCTTTTTGTTCGGCAAGTTCGGTAATTGCCTTAAACAGAGCATTAAACATACTTGAATAACCTGTGGTCAGCGTTTTGTATTCACTGCCCGGAGCAAATTCATCGTTGGATTGAATTGCGTCGGCGGCGTTCCAATTGATGATATTGGAAGTATATCCGTTACCGTCAGCAGTATAATTAAAACCTTCCGATCCCAATTGGTCAAACATTAAATTCCAATAACCGATGTCTTTTAATAACTCGCCTTTTTTATAAACAGACGATTCACCCAAATCAACATTTATTTTCCCTGTTTGATAAAATTCGCACCATTCTTTTCTTGTTTTCGGCGGTGCGTTCGGGTCAACAGCAAGGCTTTCGATAATAGAAAAACCTGTGCCGGGCGAAGCCTCTGCACCGTAATTTGCCACATTATAAGGTGCGGGATTACTCGAATTAATATCATTCAGATACATATTTTTGGTACGCAAATAAAACAACGTATTCGACGAGATATTAAAAGGGATTGAAAACTTATCCAAGTCCAATTTATTGATAACAGTTGTAACCAGCAAATGACCTGATTGAAAGTTTTCATTCCACGGAGCATAACGCATACCGCCTAACTCAAGGAATGAGTTTGATTTGTCATTCTTGTAATGCCATGTACAAACACGGGCACCGGCAGCTCTGGTTCCCGGGGTTTCTTTTGAAAAATCGTATTTTCCCCAATCATACAATTCGAGAATATCTCCTTTTGCAAGCATTTTTGCTTTGCCTGCTTCACTTTTCGGCTCGCCCCAAAGCAATCTCCAAGCGGTATAAAGTCCTGCGGCACCTGCTCCGAATATTGAATAAGTTTTTGTTTTCATATTTCTCCTTTCTAAATTGATTAGAATTTAGTCTGATCCAAGCCTGAACATTTGTTGCGGAAGGTCTTTTTGCGGAATTATAATTTCAACCAAAGAAGGTTTGTTTGTTTTCTTCTTCAGTTCTTTCAGCACGGCGTTTAGTTCCGAAACAGTTTCCGCCCGATAACTTTTAGCACCGAATGCTTCGGCAAGTGCTTTGTAATCCCATTTTGGAAGAATATCAAAAGCATCGAATTTGTTTTGCGGTCCCGGATTAAAAGATGCGAGATCAACATAAACCTGCTCAATCGCATAAACACCGTTACTCATCACAAAAATAACTGCATCGAGATTGTTTCGGGCAAGCGTTGAAAGAGATTGGCAAACCATCATAAATCCGCCGTCACCGGCGATAGTCCAGGCACGTTTTCCGCTTCCGAGTTGTGCTCCCGAAGTTGCTCCCGTTTCAAATCCGATACATTGCCAGGCAGAAGATGCAAGAAAACTATTTTGAGATAATCCGTAAGCATTGGTTGCTACATACATGGCAGAACTGACACCAAAGGTCATGACTATTTCATCGAGCATTTTATTGTCTTTCAAAAACTTCATTGAATGTTGAAAGAAACGGTTGTAGGTAATGGTTTCGGGCTTATCATTCCAATTCGGGTCTGAATTGGAAACCCATGGTTCAGGATATTTCGGTTGCGGAGGAGCAACTACTTTCAGCGGATATTTTTTATCGTGTTTGAAACGCTTCAACAGAGCTTGCATAAAATCTTTCATCGTAACGCCTTGATAAGTAAAATAACCCGCCCGCGTTTCATTGGTTGTCGAGATAACCATATCGGCAAATTTGTTTTCGACAAACCACAGATAATCGTCGGTCATAATTGTTCCGAGCGTAATAAAACAGTCGGATTTTTCGACAATTTCGATCACACTTGAAATTGAAGCCGCGTCTGCATATGTCCCGATAAACTTGTCTCCTTTTTCATCCAAAACAGTTTTGCCGAGCGTCGTTGTAGTGTACAAAATTCCGCTTGCATCAATGATTTGTTGTAATAAATCTGTCAATCCGAAGCGAAGCACTTCAACGCCCGCAAATATCAGCGGATTTTCAGCAAGTGTAATTTGTTGCCACGCTTGTTCAACGGCATTTTCAAGTGCCGCAGGTTCGCTCTTTACGACTACGTGTTGCAATGCTTTGGCGGAAGGTTTCGGGCAAGGTTCACCCCAAACTTCCTTATAACAAGCGATATAGACAGGTCGTTTATGAGTGATGGCGGCGATGAGTAAATTGTCTATTTTTTCGGGAGCATTTACCGATGTGCTGAGTGTTTCCGAAGCAACCGTAACATGATTGTAAACTTCTTGATCGGCACTGAGATTTCCCGTTGAGTGATGGTAAAGCACACTATACATACTTCCGATTTGCCGAGCATCCGCACCGGGGACAGCACTGATTACTACGACAGGACTGCGTTCAACATATGCACCTGCAATTGCATTAAGCGCACTAAATGTGCTGACACCGTATTGCAGAGACACAGCACCTAAGCCTCGTGTGCGCCCGTAGGCATCGGCAGCATATGCGGCATCAAGTTCATTTATTGCCCCAATGGTATTTATGCCGTCAAAATCTTCCAATGCTTGCGTAAAGTGTTTGACGTAATCACCGGGTATTTGAAAAATATCGGTAATATTCAGTTGTTTAAGTCGGGTTAAAAGATAATCCGCTACTGTGAATTGTTTTTTTTTCATCTTGTTTAATCCTTTAATAACAATTTACATTTCTTATAAATCAAATCGGTTGTGTCAAAACGCCAATTACGCGTTGAGCATTATTTATTTTGTTCTCTGATTATATGAACGTAATCGGAATGTAAAAAGTGTCATCAAGAATCGGTTTTTGGTCTCATCAAATTCCGGCAGAATAAAAAGTATGTATAAACCAAGTAAATATGCGAATCAAGAGTAGAAAAATTACCAACTTTGGCGGGGGCAGAGCCGCCCTTCCTGACCTGTTATCTTTTCTTTCTTGATTTTATTACTCTAAATTTCATTCAACATAAGCAAAACAAGACAAGTTAATCACATTTACAGGTCGGGAAGGGCGGCTCTGCCCCCGCTAAACTTTGATGTTTCGATTGTCCGTTGCTACTCTTGATTCGCATTAAATTAAGTTTTTTAATATTAACGCAGAGAACGCCGAGTTCGCCGAGTTTTTTTATAAAACTTAAAATAAACCGGCTTATTGCTAATCTTTTCTCAGCGAACTCGGCGTTCTCTGCGTTTGAAAAATGTAATAAAAGCTAATTTACATAGTAATAGCCCTGATTTGCAAATGTTTTGGCTTATATTTTTGTTGTTTCGGACGTTTTTTGCGTCGTAACTTTTTTCTTAACCCGAACCGGCGTTGATTTTAGGCTTAAAAAAGATGTTTTTTACCGAAAAACTGTTCCATAACGAACCTGAAACAACCAACACTATTCCCGCAATAAACGCAGGTTCGCTGAAACTCAAGGAGGTTCTGCCGCATATTATAATTATTGCTCCGGTCAGACTCAGTAAAAACGGTCCGTAACCTTTCTCTTTTACTTTTTTCAAAAGCAAAAACAAGTGTAAAACCAAGAACGCAATTAGTATCGGTAAAAGAAATCTCATATAGGTGTAAGAAATACTTGACACACCGAAACTCCCTAACATACTCATATACGCCGCCCAACATAACGGGCATTTCGGGAAAAAAGCAATCAGCACACTTAATAAAATTGAAGGAACAGACTGCACAGTATTTTTGGTTTGAGATTCAGGCACTTCAACTGCAAACCTCTCCACATTTGCGTGGCAGCCGCAACTTTTATTTTCTGAAACAGGATTTTTCATCAGATTAATGTTTATACCAAATCAGAATTGGTTGGCGAAAAACTTTGCCCAAGGCGGAAACGCGAGTATCAACGAGCGTGTCAGCCGCTAGACTTTTGCGTTTCCGCCTGTTTTCGCCAACCAATTCTTGATTGGTATATTTCAAATAATTCGCCTTGATTCGCGGGCAAACTTGCTGATTCCGAAGCGACTTTATTTGGGATTTGTCGCGTGTACCGGCGATGTAAAAGGAACCGGAATTAATTTATCCCAATGTGCTTTTTGAGATAATAACCAGCTGAAATCTCCCGACAATTGATTTCCCGTAACAAACTTTCCGTTACTGATTCCGTTATAAATCCCCGCACTTGAATGGCAACTCATACAGCTTTCCGTGCCGAAAACTGTAATCGGACTCGGTACATTATCGGCTTCGACAAAATTATCGGCGGTTTGGTTTCCGTTCTGGAAAAAAGTTTCCATACTGATATTTGTCAGAAAGGCTAAATTAGGATTGCCGCCGGGTTTATTGACAACCGACTGCGGAAGAACAGGCGTTTGACTCGGAGTCATTCCGGGATTCGGTGCAGGTGGAATCTTTTGATCAAGCGGATATTGTGTGTCAATCAACTGATAATACTGAAAAACACTATTCTGCGATTTGAAATAAGCCTGCATCTTATCATTGATCTGCCGCACTCGGGCAGGAATCGCCACCATTCGTTTCGCCTGTGTTTTCATGACATTACTGCTTGCGTAATATTCGTCTTTCGTATCTCCCGAAACAGTCCAATAATCTCCGGTAGAACTCTTATTAAACGCGAACGTAGTTCCATGATTGGTAACATCGATATTGACCGGACACATCTCACAATCAGGATCGGTTAAAGACGGATGAATGACTGTTTTCTTACCGTCTTTTTCGATTACATTCTGAGCTAAATTATCAATTTGCTCAAAAGTTGACCAAACCCATTGTGAACCCGTCGGAGTTTTTTGACTGATATGAAAACCAATCATACCCAAATCTTTTTTGACCAATTTTTGTGTTTTCTCGTCAACCACATATCCTTTGCTTTGGAAGTAACGTTCTTTATGGTCATTTTCCGTCAAGATTTTCCATGCAAATTTGATTTCAATCGCACCTACTTTGTTAGTGCTGTAATCTCCGGCAGGAAAATTGGCGATGGTACCGTTTTTAGAAAAGTCTATCTGACCATTGATGTTGTATAATTTATTGGTTACAAGATAGTCAAACTCGGCTTCATTCATTAAAACCTCATAGACGACAACATTACCGTTTTGGTCGAATAATTTTCCGGCAAAGGCTTGATCTGTTTCATCGGCGATATTTTTAGATTTGCTTCTGTGCGTAGGTGTATTCGAGGACAACAGCAAGCGGGCATCAGTATCGTCAACAATGCTGCTGTCTTTCAGACAATCATCGGTTCTTTTGCTTCCCCAAGGAGTCGGCACACTGCCATCGCAACGATACACTTGAAATGATTCTTTCCAGCCTAACCAAGTTGCTTTGCCTTCGTCCGTGAATTTAGGCATTGGTTTCCCGTCTTTATCTCGCGGATAAAAAATGGCGACAAAAGATTGCCAACTGTTTTCATTAAACTTTTCGTTTAATTGATAAATATCGCCTTCCTTCTTTAATGTTGCTTGAACGGCAGGGTCAACATCAACGGGGATTTCGGGCGATATTTTTACCGGAGCAGCTGTAGCATTGGTGTCGGTATTGGTTCCTGTCGGATTTTGGTCTTTGCACGAAAATGCCAGCAGGACAATAAAAAGTATGATTAAAATACAGCATTTCTTTACTTGGTTACGGTTTCGGGGGCTAAATGGTAATTTGTTTCTCATTGTTTTTTTTCCTGTTTTCGACAGTTATTTTTGGTGCGGCGGGTAGCTTCTTTACAGAAAAATTTAATTCAGTCGTTTGAAAACAAATTCATCGGTAAAGCCGCGAATGACAGCAGCGGCTTATTCAATTAAACCTGAAAAGCCGCTGTTGCAAAGCGTCGTGTTACTCGGTATTCATCAGTAAATGAACTTCAACGGTTGGGTTTCCCATCAATTTATGCGGAAAATGATCTCCGACAAAACTCTTGTCGTTCGGTTCAACCCAAATTCCCAACTTTCCGCCTGAAACAGTTTTCAAAGGTAATTCAAAATCAAAGCGAACGACGGCATTTTCAACGCAATTACCGCATTTCTCCACTTCATTCGGCTGAAAGAAACCTTTGGAAGCAATAACTTTTCCGTCCTTCAAAAGATGAACGCTGAAACTGCCCGGTATCTTCAAACGGTTTAAGCCTCGCACACTGACATTGACACGGTCGGTATGAACGGAGAATTTTTGCGACGCAAGCGTTGTTTGTGTAGTTTTGGCTAACATATTCAATTTAGAAATGGTCGTCGGATTCTGATAACCGACGCTGAGACTATTTACCGAATCAATTATTGAAAGCGTATTGAGTTTAAGCGGATCTGCCGTGAACGGCGGGAGCGATTCCAATACCGAAATTGTAAAGATATTGTAGCTGTTTATATCAGTTGTTTTGTTGATTGTCGTCAGTAATCCGGTCGGATTGGTTGCCTGCATTTGAGTTTGCCACTGCCAAAACAATCTGTCCCAATTTGCGTGGAAAAACCAAAAAACAGGATCAAATGCCGCAACGCTCTGATCTGCCATCGTCGGACCGATGGAATTATGTCCGCCGTCGTGGGCGGCAATAATTGTATTGTTAGCTGAACCTGACCAAGCACCGTGAAAATCTTCCCAATCGGTTTTGCTCAAAGCACGGTTAATATCGGCAGTAACATCATACTTCAAAATTTTTTTATGAATCGTCGGGTAAGGGTTTCTTTGCGTAATATAACCTGCTTTATAGTTCTCACCAATATCCTGTGGAAGAGTATAACTGTCAAACGGGGCATTTTTCAGAACGACGGGAAATGGTGTCGTGATGTCCCAATACGGAAGAGTTACATCTTCGCAACCCGGAACCGAACGCAGTGCATTTTCAAAGCTCATTAAATAAGCACGGTGCCACGGATTATAACCCGGAGCGTGATGCTGGCAAAACATATTTCCCGCAGGAAGCCAATGATAGCCGGCTTGAACAAAATAACTGTTCGGGTCGGTTGGATCAAGTGCCTTAATTGCCGTGAACGCGGTAACAAGATTGCTCAATTCTGTGGCGGACAACGTGGTAATTTCTTTGCGGATTCTGGTTGCAGTATTAGTCGCACCCAAAGTTTTTAAGGCTGTCAGATTGATTTGCGGAGGCGTACCTTTCGGGAAATTGTTGGTCATCCAATTCAAAAATGTGGCGACTTGATCGGAAGTCCAATTATTCGGCGGCGGAGGCATATTGCCTTGTGCCACTTGACCGTAAATGCCGCTTGCACTATTTTTAACCTCATCATAACTTGTCAGATCAAGACCTTGTTTGCTCATATGGTCAATATCAGTTTGGTCAAACATATTTCGAATATCGCCATACCAAGTTGGGTTCGCAACGGGATTATTATTTGTTTTCATAGTTATTTACTCCTGATTGTTTTCTTTTTTCCCAATCTATTCCATTTATGGATTTTTGTCTATTATTTTTTTGTTTCGGGACAAATAAACGGATAATTCGGATTACGCGGATAAATTTTTAATTTACAATCCCTTAGCTTCGCTTAGTATTTGTTCGAGTTCGGCTTTTCCGAAAGTTACTTTCAACAAACTGCATATTTTCATAATTAAAGATACATTCGGAGCCTTTAAAAATCCTAATGTTTGATCGTTTACGGGCAAACCTGCCAGATTTACGATTCCTTTCGTGCAATCAGCCCAGTTTGTCCCTTCGGCAAAACCTCTGCCGATTTCAACGCCGTAACTGTCGGTAACAATTACTCCGCCTTCCGTGTATTGCAGTCCGTTTCCGAAAAAACCTGTTTGTCCGGTGTTAATTAATCCGCCGTCAATCGGTCCGCTTTGGATAAGCGGAGTAACCGTAAACATTTTAAGGGCATCGGGAATATCTATATTGCCGTCAATCATAAAACCGTATTTTGCGGGATACCAAGTATTGGTCGGCGGAAAAATTTCCGGATTCGGCGAAAAATTGACCTGAACCCATTCGTAAATCTGCATTTCTCCCGTAAGATTGGTGACATTATTTTTTTCGTCAATATATTTTCCGACAAAATCGGCTTTCATCACGTCTGCCGGGCGAGAACCGCTTTGAAAATAGAACCTTTCATTTCCAATCGTATGCAGAGCGGAAACTGTGATTTGAACTTCGCCGTCCTTACTTATTTTATCGTTTTGATAAAATTGAAACATAAACCAATCCCAGCCTCCGGGCGGGGCGGGAGTTAAATTTTGAGAAGCCCTTACTACGCCGTGACTCGGAGCTCCGTTCGGCATAAAACCTGTTCCCCATTGATGGTCATACCACATTCTGCCGGCTTTGAGTTTAATTTCTTTATTATTTATGACAATTCTACTCGGGTGTTTTTCATCGAGATTGAGAAGCGGATAGGGCTTATTCAAAGTAGCTTTTTCAGAAAGTTTAGCTTGTCACGTATTCGCTCTCAGTTATCAGTGATTCCGAAAAGTAACCGATTTTACCTTCGGAATAGCTGATAACGAATAGCTGAGAACTGAAAATTTGTCATTTGGCTTAAATCATTCCTACTTTGAATAAGCCCTAGTATTCGTCAAAGCGAAGAAACATTGACAAGCGTTTTCCGATTGTATAAGGTTGGTTTAAATATGATGAAGCGGTTGGCAGTTCTGGTTTTTATTTTGCTTGTCGGCGGTAATGCGCTGACCGGAACGCCGATTTACGCCCAGAAGTCAGAAATGATGAAGTGTTGTAAATCCGCTTTCAAGTCGGGCGACCCCGACCGAATTTCCGCCGCTAAACTTTGTTGTGCCGTCAATTGTCCGCAATCAGGCGCGACGACAACTACAAGCGGGATGAGCGTTCAAATGACGCAATTTGTCCCGCTTATTCTCAGTTTTTTAAGTTTTCCCTTTCGAAAGCAAACAATTTCACCAAAATCGTCAAAACGCCTTTTTGACCAAGCGGAACTATCTCCGCCGAATTCTCCACCCGTCTATCTCCGACATTCCGCGTTTCTAATTTAACCAACTA
>Ga0136623_10000359_pt1 | contig 13238 bp, 15 predicted proteins | sample AntDrymUQ4492106_2_FD_104656 | JGI IMG/M metagenome (GOLD analysis project Ga0136623, IMG submission 104656) | Polar desert sand microbial communities from Dry Valleys, Antarctica - metaG UQ449 (21.06) | ecosystem: Environmental > Terrestrial > Soil > Desert | place: Antarctica: Dry Valley...
CCGAGGCCGAAGACGACGAGCGCGGCCCAGCCGAGGAGTCCGTCGCGCGTGATCGCAGCCACGACGCCCGCCGCCGCGAGCACCGGCGCCAAGAGAACCGGGCCATACATCGTCCACTTGCGAAACGCCGCCCGCCAGTGAAACAAGAGCACCTGCAAACCGAGCATCAAGAAGGCGGCGCCGACGAACAGCAGATAGAAACGCTGGAACCCCCATCCGTCCCAGGCGTCCACTAGCTCCTCAGCCCCTCGCGGTCGCTCGTGTCCCGCTCCCCGGCCGCCGCCTGCTTCTCCGGCGGCGGCGCCGGCGCCGCCGCCCGCAGGGCCGGCTCCTCGACCAGGTTGAGGACGCGCATGCCGTGGACGAAGACGACGGTGCCGCCGAGCCAGCCGCCGAGAGTGAGCGCGCCGAAGCCGATCAGATTCAGAACGAGCGCCCCGGCAGTCACCTCGCCGTCGACGTAGCCGCCGTGGCCGAAGATCGCCGCCAGCAGGAAGAAGACCGTCGCCGTCACCATCGCCAGCAGGTGGACGGTCGCTGTGCGCCAAAGAGGGCTGCCCCAGGTGATGCCGAGCCAGTCGATCAGCCCGGTCACCGCCGTCGGCCCGGTGACGATCAGGCCGAGCACGAGCGCGAGCCACCAGGCCGTCGCCATGTTGCGCTCGCTGACGCCGAGCGCGCTCAGGACACCGAAGGCGCTCGCGGCGGTGTAGATCCCGATCGTGGCGTCGGTCAGCGGCGGGTGGAGCGGATGGCCGGGCAGGCCCTTCACGAGGTAGCTGAGCTTCATGTCATCCTCCTTCTCGCCGCCTCGGAAACCTCTCGTGCGGCGGCGCCATTCACGGCCAGGGCAAGCAGCAAGAGCAGCACCAGCACGACATCGCCGACCGCGTAGGAGGTCCACTCGGAGTCTTCGGTCGCGCCCGTGCCGTTCAACCGGGCGCACGCGGCTGGATGGCGCCAGGTTCCTCAGGCGCGCTCGGTCGAGGAGGGTTGCGAAACCTCCTCGAGCATCTCACCGGCCTTCTTCTCCCTGGCCTCCACAGCGACATCGGCCTGGGCCAGAATGCCGACGAGCTCGCTGCCCTCGACGACCGGCAGCCGACGCACCTGGTGACGCGCCATCAAAGCGAGCGCTTCGTCGAGATCCTGATCCGGCTCGACGGTGACGAGGTCGCCGGAGACGATGTCGCCGACGTTGATCGAATCGGGATCGACGCGCTCGGCGACGACGCGCAGGACGATGTCGCGATCGGTGAGCATGCCGACCAGCTGCCCGTCGGACACGACCGGAAGGGAGCCGATGTGTTCGCTCTTCATCGTCTGAGCGGCATCTGCGACCGATTGCGACGGGTTCGCGCTAGTGACACCCGGCGTCATTGCATCTCGAACGTTCTTGCCCATCTCCACTCCTTTTCGCTGAACAGGTCGGAGCAGGTGAGATACCCGTTCGAGCACCAAGGAAACAGCACGCGCCACGTGAGCCCGTCCGAGCGACCGCGCGTCAGTCGCATACCTCTCCGCAGTGCTCGCCTTTCACCGAAGCAGCCAAGCGTCGTTTTGCGCTTTACCGGGCATGCATCGATTCGATGGGCACGATCATTGTCGGTATCGACGGATCCGCGAGCAGCGATTCAGCTCTCGATTGGGCCCTTGCCGAGGCGCGCCTGCGCAGCTCAAGTCTCCGCGCGATTCATGCATGGCAGACGCCGATCGGCGACACCGGCCTGGCCGTACCGGGCTTCCCGGCGGCCGGCCTCCCGCTCGAGCAGAGGGAGGAGTTGCGCTCGAACTACCGACGGGCGGCGCAGAGCTTGCTGGACGAGGTTCTGCAGCGGGCGCGAAAGGAGCCGTTCCTCGAGCTCGATGCCAAGATCGTGGAGGGATCCGCCGCGGAGATTCTGATTGCTGCCGCCGAAGACGCCGAGTTGCTCGTCCTCGGATCACGAGGCCGGGGAGCAGTCGCCGGACTCCTGCCCGGCTCGGTCAGCCAGCACTGCGTCCAGCACGCGCTCTCTCCGGTGGTCATACTCCCTGCAGTGCCAGAGGAGTAGCGCGCACAGTTCGTCTCGGCCACGCTGAACGCCACCGCAACCTCGGCCCGAGGCTCGTCTCGCCAAGAGTGAAGCCGAGGCTCGGAGCGAGCGTCCGCACGTTCTCGATCGGAGGCGTCGTCGCGGCCACGTTGGTCGCCGCTTGCGGCAGCACGAGAACGGTCGGCGAAGGCGACCCGGACATCGACGCGGTGCGGAGGTTCGACCGCCACCCACTCTACTGGGTCGGCGAGCGCTTCGAGCGCTGGGCCTCGAGAGCGTCGACGGCGGCGGCGGCGAGTTCGTGACGTTCAGCTACGGGACCTGCGAGCCGCCGCCTGGACGCGAGGGCGGCTGCGCCGTGCCGCTGCAGATCCAGATCCAGCCGCTCTGCGCCCACCTCGGGGCCGTCGCCCGCGCGCCCGTCTCGAAGCGGCGGCGGGTGCGCGGAGCCCGGTCGGGACGATCGATAGCGCACCGGTGCTGTTCACCGATTGCGTGCAGGTCAAGGTCTACCGCGGGCAGCACGCGGATCCAGGTCTGCCGCTGCGCGCACTGCGGGCGCTGCGGTCGGTGAACTCGGTCGGACAGGCGATCGGCCCCCACGATTCGATTCCCGCCCCCGACCGGCGTCCTGGCGGGGACGCGGCCGTGCCGCAGCTAGCAAGAGCCGGGCCGGAGCGGCTCCTGCAGGTTTCGCGCCTGCCTGCCGCCTCAACTTCGAGCTGAACACCCCGGGCCTCGCGCTCTATGTCGATCCGATGCCGTATTGGATTCGCGCGATCTTCGACGGCGAGACCGTCATCGACTCCTACCGGCCGTACCTCCTCCACGAAACCGGCCACCTCCCCCGTCTACTCTTTCGACACCGAGGAGATCCGCCTCAAGCTACTCGGGCCGTCGCAGACGCCCGCGGAAGAGGAGCCCAAGCCCTCCGCGGGCTCACACGCGCGGCTTCCGCGAAGAGATGAGCCGATGACCACGAGTCGTCTCGAGGAACTCGGCCCGCGCTCCATTCGAGGTTGATCTGACACTCAGCGTGCGGCGCGAATCGCGTCGATCAGCTCCCACTTTCCCATCTTCGAGCGGCCCCGAAGATCCATCTCCCTCGCGATTTCGTACAGCTGCTCACGGTTCCGATCCTCGAGCGCATGACCCGGCCTGCCGCCGCGCTCACGGCCCTTGCGCGCCTGCTCCGCCAGCCCGCGCCGTGTCGCCTCGGGCAGGTTGGCGATTGTGCGCTTTCGCTTCGCCGCCTCCTGCGCACGCTTGACGTTGCGCTTTGCTGCCTCCGTTTGCCTTGCAGTCACTCTCGCTCACCTCCGCCACGTCGTTTCGTCGTTTCCTGCTCGACACACGATCCACACCGCATGCATCGAGGGCTACCCGACGCTCGCGTCCGGAAACGGCCTCGAGTTCCGGCGCGCTCGTTCCGAAACGGTTCGCCGGGGGAAGACACTGCGAAACCCGAGCGAGGAGGCGACAGATGGCGGTTTGCGAGATCTGCGGAAACGACTACGACAAGTCTTTCGAGGTGCGAGCCGAGGGTGAGACTCACACGTTCGACAGCTTCGAGTGCGCGATTCAGGCGCTTGCCCCGATCTGTGCGCACTGCGGCTGTCGCGTGATCGGACACGGTGTCGAGTCCGACGGCCGCATCTTCTGCTGCGTGCACTGCGCCGCGCGGGAGGGGGTCTCCGACCTGCGCGACCGCGGCTGAGATTTCGGCTCTTCCTCGATTCGCGCTCGGCGGAAGCTGTCGGGCTTTCTCCTGCAACGAGCGGCTACGCGTCGCGCGCAGGAGCGTGCCAGCCGGAGCCGATCGGAGCTGAGCTCAGCTCGCTGACCCTCCAGGAGGCTCCCGCTCAGGAACGCGGCGTCGGCGGCCTTTTTCATGGTGACGCGGACTCGTACCGACATCGGCCGATCCTCGCCGAAGCGCTTCATCAGCGGTCTGCGTCAGTGGTTTCGGAGCGCGTCGATCAACTCGTCCCTGCCCATCTTCGACCGACCCTCGATGCCGAGTTCCTCAGCTCGTTCGTAGAGCTGTTCCTTGGTGCGGTCCTCGTAGTCCGCGCTCTCGCCTCCCCGCTCTCCTACCTCCGAACGCGAGGAGCCTGCCGCAGCGTTCGAGATTCGCGCCGCCTTTTCCTTGCTTGCCCCTTCGTCACGAAGCGCCTCGTACATCTCGTCGTCCTTGATCTGCGATCCATGTTCCTTCGCCATCTCGCGCCTCCTCGGATGAACAGTTGGCCGCAGGCTGCCTTCCGCGATCGGATCGGAACGAAACCGTTCAACGGCGCACACGGTCGCCCACGATCGGGAGTCGGAGGGTGCGGAGGAGTCGGGTCGGGCGGTTCGGTGGGAGGTTTCGGGTCCGGCCAGATGGCACTCACCTCGACATCCGTCACCGATCCATCGGCGCAGGCGTGTTCGGCAGATGGAGGAAGCTCTCCACGTCCCGCACACCCTGCACGTGGCGTGCCTTAGCGACCAGGTCGTCGATCAGGCTCGGTTCCTGCACCTCGCCGCGAAGCTGCACGACCCCGTTCGCGACGTTGACGTTCACCGTGCCCTTCGGCGCGTCTGCCGAACGGAAGATCTCCGTCTGCACCTTCTGCGCGAGCGTCACGTCGTCGTACTCCTTCGGCTCCTCCCGGAGATGGCGCAGACGCCGGCTCCAACCGACGGCGTACGCCCCCGCGATCCGCGCCTTCCGCCCGCTGCGGCGGGCCGGCCGACGCACGAATGCCACTGCTCGATCGCCCGCGACGGCTCGACGGCGCGCTCCGCTGCTTCGGTCGAAGAGGAACGCGCCGAAAGCGCCGAGCGCTGCGCCGACGGTGAGAAATAGACCTTTGTCGCGGGTCCCAGTTTCCGCTCGAGTCGCGACGGGCCTCATGAGGCTCTTGCTCCGCAAACGATTTCGCCAGCTTTCCATCTCATCCGCCCTTCGTCGTGTGCTTCACAGCTACCCCGCTCCGATCCGGCCAAACAGGGAACTGCCAATCGGGACGAGGGAGACGCAAGCTGACTCCGATCACCAGGTTTCCGCCCGGAGCACGAGGGCATGAACGAGACGATGAGTGGAGTCGAGATTCCCGATCCAGGACCACCTCCCGGAGATCCGCCCCCGCCAACGCCTGTCCCGCCGCCCGAGCCGGCGCCGCCTGAGCCGATTCCCTGACTCCATCGGATCTCGTCTGGTCCTGGCCCGCTGCGGTGCGAAGCAGCAGACTCGGATCGCGCCGCCGGGTCAGTTAGCCCTCTGCCTCTCAGCCCTGTGCGGAACGGATCGGGGCACGATACCGTTCTCGCGCCAGCGCCTCGTCGCTCGCCTCCTGATCCACCAGCGAACGGGCGGCTTCGACGATCGCGTCGACATCGATTCGAGCGGCGTTGAGCAGCTCCGCCGGGCTCCCGGAGCGCGGCAGCTCGCGCACGGCGAGCTTGATCACGCGTGGCCGCTCGTCGCGCTCGGCGAAGACATCGAGGACGGCGTCGCCGATTCCGCCCTCGGCCCAATGATCCTCGACCGTGATCAGGCTCGAGGCCGAGCTCGCCCGAATCGACAAAGCACGGCGCAAGGCGACCACGGCCACGTCCAGGGCGGCGCATACGCGGGCGGAGTGCGCGCTCCGCGACCACCCGACGCTGTCGCGCTACCTGCGCCAGACCAAGAGCGGCTGGCTCCAGATCGACCGGCGCAAGGTCGCGGCCGAGGAGCGCCTGGACGGCAAGTACCTGCTCTCCTCCTCCGACCCCGACCTGACGGCCGAGGAGATCGCGCTTGGCTACAAGAACCTGCGCGAGGCCGAACGCTCCTTCCGCGACCTCAAGACCACGTTGGAGCTACGCCCCGTCTTCCACCGGCTCGAGCACCGCATCCGCGCCCACATCATCGTCTGCTGGCTGGCGCTGCTGCTAATCCGGATCGCCGAACGCACCAGCGGCCAGAGCTGGCGGCAGATCGCGACCGAGCTGCAACGGCTCCACCTCGTCACCCTCCACGGCGACGCCGGCAACGTCCAGCAAACGACACGGCTCACAGACGCCCAACGCGCGATCCTCGCCGCCCTCGAGGTCGAGCCGCCGCCGCCGATCACCGCCCTCGACCCCGCCTGACAGCCTCAGCACCGGCTCACAGGCGTGGGCACACGCCTCCGAATCCGATCCTCCCCGAAAAGCCCTGCTCCTACGCGGTTTCTGACGCTACTGCGTGCCCATCAACTGCGGAACTCGGGTCTTCCTGCGTCACCAGCCTGGGCTGAACCCGCCTGAACCCGCCGTGCGCCCTTCATGGGCACTCTGGCGGGCTCGTGTCGACGGCCTCTGAAGCACCAAAAATAGCCCTTTACTGGGGGATCTAGATCGACGAAAAGGCCGACCGCGTAGATTCGAACCGCGGACCCCTTCATCCCGGTGATGTGCTCTCCGCGCCTTCTGAGACAACACAAAAGCCGTTATGCAGGGATTTCCTCGACCCGAAAAGCCGACGCGCGGACTCGAACCGCGGACCCCTTCATTACGAGTGATGACGTCGACGCTGGAAGATCCCTGCAAATCGGGCTATGACCGCCGACGCGCGTGGGCGTGAACCCGCCATGAACCCGCTATTGCCCGCAAACTAGTCCGGGAGCGGGTCGGTGTCGAGGTCGGCAGTCGCGGGCCCCTGGACGAGCGCACCGTCGGCGGCGAAGCGCGAGCCGTGGCAGGGGCACTCCCAGGCGCGGTCGGCCGGATTCCAGCCGACGATGCAGCCGAGGTGCGTGCACCGCGCCGAGAACGTGTGCAGCTCACCCCTCTCGTCGCGATAGGCCGCATACTGCTTGCGCCCGACGCGCGCGACCGTTCCCTCGCCCGGAGGGAGCGCGTCGATCTCGGCGCGCCCGTCTCGCGGCCGGACACGGTCGCGAAAGAACGTCAGGCCGACGCGGCCGTTTTCCTTCGCGAAGGTCGTGGCCGAGTGCCGGACGTCGAGCCGTTTCGCGTCGTAGAGCCCCGCGTATTCGTTCGGTCGGCCCAGGATGGCGTCGGTGAGCATCGCCGCCGCGAGCGTGCCCTTCGTCATCCCCCACTTCGCGAAGCCGGTCGCCACGAGCACCCGGTCGTCGCCGCGACGCAGCCGCCCGATGTACGGCAGCTTGTCGAGGGGCGCGTAGTCGTGCGTCGACCAGTGGTACTCCACCTGCGCGACGCCGAATCGGTCCTGCATGAAGCGCTCGAGCTTGCGATAGCGCGCGTCGGCGTCGGGAGCCTCTCCGGGCCTGTGACCCTCTCCGCCCACGATCAGGATTCGACGGCCGTCCGCGCCCGCCGTCGAGCGAACCGACCTCGTCGGCTGGTCGGCGCTGATGTACATGCCACGCGGGGCCGCGCCCGCGTCGACGGTGGCCGCGATTGCGTAAGACTTCATCGGGTGGGCCTTGGCGAAGAACAGACCACGGTCGACGAACGGGAGCTGAGTGGCAATCACCACGTGTCGCGCGCGCACAGCCCCGCCACCGGCCCCGACGACGCATGGCTCGCCCGCATGCACTTTGGTCGCCCGCGTTTGCTCGAGCACATGGCTCCCGTCCCCGTCGACGAGCCGCGCCAGCGCGGCGACGTACTTCCAGGGGTGGAACTGTGCCTGCCCGTCGATCCGGATCGCGGCGGCGACCTCGTAGGGAAGATCGGTTTCCGTCGTCAGCTCGGCTGCGATTCCGGCCCGCTCTACGCACGCCAGCTCCCGCTCGAGGCCGGAAACGGCCTTGGCTGACTCGACGTAGACGAAGTTGCTCGCGCGCTCGAAGTCGCAATCGATGCCGTGCTGCTCAACAAGGCGCGCGACCTGATCGATCGCCTCCTGGTTCGAGCTGGCGTACCCACGCGCGGCTTCGACGCCGACGGAGTCGATCAGCTGACGGTAGACGAGGCTGTGCCCGACAGTCAGCTTCGCGGTCGTGTAACCGGTGGCGCCTGCGCAGACTCGATCCGACTCGAGCAGTGCCACCGTCTTTCCGGCGGCCTTGAGGAGATATGCGGCGGTCGCGCCCGTTATCCCCGCGCCGACGACGGCGACGTCCACCTCGAGCGGCCCGGACAGCCGTGGGTACGCAGTTTCGGCCGCGGCGAGCCAGAGCGGGTTGTTCAGGCGCGTCACCCGACTCAGCGTTTCCAGACGGGTCGGCCGCTAATCCCTTAAGTCGAAGGAGACCACGCTGCGGATCCCGTCCAGGCCTGCCGCTCGTCTGGTTCGGGCCCGCTGAGCATCGGCTCGCTCGCACCTTGTCCTCTCGGGAGCTCGAGCCGCTCCTCCGAGAGGTCGACGCAGATGATCCGCTCCACGCCATGGAGCCGGCAATCGGAAACCACACCGAGCCGCAACATGACCGCGCCGAAGACAAGCGCAGGTCGAGCGGAGCTGAACTGAAACGCGCGACGCTGACTCTGCTGCTTACGGCGCCATTCTCGACCCCGATTCGGCGATCGTCACAGGTCTGGGACGGGTGCGGCTTGATCCACCAGAAAACAATGTCGCCGCCCGGTGGGGCTGGCCGGTTTGTGGTTGAGCCGCTGCTTACGCCGCGCAAGAGCACGCGGGCACTCGTCGGCGGCGCACGCCGGCCGCCCGTTCACGTTGTGCAGTCGCAGTGCGCCGCCCGCCGTCGCGTTGGGTGGCTCCTGTCGGCTGCAAAGGCTCCTACGCCACTTCGTGAGTCACATGCTCTACGCCGTCGAACCGGTTTCCGCGGCCTGTTTCCCCTCCTCGACGGCGCGTTCGAGTTCCTCGTCGGAGAGGAGGCGCGTGTCCGGGTCGGGCGCATCAGATCCCTGGTGGAAGCGGAGCTCGTCCATGTACGGAGTTGGCTTCTTGCGCCTGGCGTCCAGGAACTCCTGGGCGTAGTACTGCCTCGCCTCCTCCACGGTTTTCTGGCCTGTGACGATGTCGTGCATCAGGTTGAGGGCGAGCGTGTTCGCCTCTTCGTCGTGACAGCGGGCGGACACCTCACCGGTTGTGCGCTCGACCATGACGCTGCCGTCGTATTCCGCCAGCGGCGTGAAGTGCTCCGGCGCAACCTTGTAGTCGAGAAACGACTCCACGGAGTCCATGTGCGGCGCCGGGAAGTCATGCTGCCACCAGGCTTTCTGCGCGACGATCCGCTTCCACGGCCCCACTTTGTGCCAGGTCAGCGCTGTCTCCGTGACCTCGTCCGGTTCCCCGTACTTGTCGAGCACCAACTGGGCGGGCTCCCGCGATTCCTCCGGCCAGCCCTTGACGACATCCGCTGCAGATTCTCCTTCCACGCCGACTCAACCTCCCGTTAGACACCAGTTCGAGAGACGTACCCTGGCAACCACTTGCTAAAGCGGCGTCTGATTGGCAGCTGGTTGCCAGCTGAGCCCGCCTGCCCTGCAACGTGGCTGCACCCAAGCCGACCGAGGATCCCAGCTCCTAGCCTCGAACGGTCAGGGCCACGAACTCCCGACGCGTTGACTTGGGGCGTCCCAGTGACAGCTCTCCGGACGCCGGAGAACGTCGAGGCGGGTTCAGGCGGCAAGCCTTCGGGGGGCGCAAGATGGGCTAAATGCGTCATCGACCGGAGAAACCAAGCTGCAATTCGAGAGGCTCGGATCGTGGCGAGACACGATGGACGTGGCGCCGACGCCGTCGTCGCCACGCGAGTGCGCCGACGGGCCGCTCATGTACGTGGACGAGCGCGACCTCGGCGATTGAGGGTCAGCGACACCCAAGGCCAGTGGCCTCTTCGGGAGCCGTGCTCTGTGTCACCACCGCACTGGCGCGGTATGCCGTGAACCCACTCGTCAAAGCGGCGTTCATGCTTGGTGTCGCGCCACCGGGATACGCACTCCTCGAAACGACCGGCCGCAAATCGGGAGTACCGCGGCGGACGCCGGTCGGCTACGCGCGCGAAGACGACGTCGTTTGGCTCGTCGCCGAGCACGGGCGCCGCGCAGGATGGGTGCGAAACATTGAGGCGACCCCGCGGGTCCGCGTGAAGCTCGGTAAACGCTGGTACAACGGCAGTGCGCATGCGATGCCGGACGACGATGCGCGGAAACGACTCGGCGAGGTCGGGACCACGCTCAGCAGAGCAACGGTGCGGGTACTGGCGACGGATCTCCTGACGGTGCGCGTCGCCCTCCGCTGACGCCATCGAACGTCGACGCGTTGCCTTCGCGGGTGAGGTCCCGTTGCTTCCGTTACGCGCGTTCGCCTTTCACCTCAGCGCGGTTTTCTCGAAACGTCGTCACGAACCACGCGAGGCTCCAGGGGGTCGCAGCCGCGCCCCCAGTCTCGGGCACCGCTCGCGGCGATGTGCGGGTTCACGATCGACGAGGAACGCGGCGACGCCCGCACAGATCGCGGACAGCTGCCATCCGGCGGGGCGGAGGCCAGCGAGCAAGGCGACGAGGACGGTCGCAAGCGCCATCGCGGTGACGGCGGACCAGACAGTCGGCATGGCCCGAGGACGAGCCGGCAGAGGGCGTCTTGATCGCCTGGGGGATCACGCTGGAGGGACGCAAAGTGCTGCTCGGCCTTCAGCTCGCCTCGCGCGAGAGCTAGACGCAAAGTGCTGCTCGGCCTTCAGCTCGCCTCGCGCGAGAGCTACGAGTCGTGGCTCGCCTTCGGGCGCGACCTCGTCGTGCGCGGGATGCGAGCGCCGGCGCTCGTCGTCGCCGACGGCGCCCCCGGCCTGTGGAAGGCCGCGCGCGAGCTCTGGCCGGCGGCGCTGGAGCAGCGCTGCACGGTGCACGCCCTGCGCAACGTCACCGCCAGGCTGCCCGAGCGCCACCATCGCGAGCTGAAGGCGCGCTGGTGACGGGTCCTCGACGAGGCCGCCTCGCCAGCGAAGGCCCGCCGACCTGGCCGCGATCGTGGACGACTACCGCGCCGCCTACCCGTCGGCGATGGCCGCTATCGAGCGCGACGCCGCCGAGCTGGTCACACACCTGCGCTTCCCGAGCGAGCACCGCAAGCGGATCCGCTCCACGAATCTCTTGGAGCGCACCTTCGTCGAGGTTCGCCGGCGGACGAAGGTGGTCGGCCGCTTCCCCGGTGAAACCTCGGCGCTCTCGAGACCTAGACCACGATGTCCGGCCGACCGCGGCTCCGCGCAGTCAACAGCACGCCCGCTGGCCCGAAGTTGCGGCATGCCGGCGCTGCCCGCCCGCCTGATCGTCCGCGCCTTGTTTTGGCCTGGTGGCAGGGGGTATGCAGCAATGATGCTTCGCCTGGGATACGCGCTTTCGAGTGAGGAGCACCGGCCCTCCGACCTCGTCGCCTGGGCGCGCCGCGCCGAGGAGGCGGGGTTCGAGTTCGCGCTCATCTCCGACCATTTCCATCCATGGATCGACCGGCAGGGTCAGTCCCCCTTCGTCTGGTCGGTGATCGGCGCGATCGCGGAGGCGACCGAGCGGATCGAGCTCGGAACGGGCGTGACCTGCCCGACGATGCGTATTCATCCGGCGATCGTCGCCCAGGCGGCGGCGACCGCGGCCGCGATGATGCCCGGCCGGTTCTTCCTCGGCGTCGGCACCGGCGAGAACCTCAACGAGCACATCCTGGGACAGCGATGGCCGTCGGCAGACATCAGGCGGGAGATGCTCGAGGAGGCGATCGAGGTGCTGCGCGCCCTCTGGACCGGCGAGCTGACGACGTACCGCGGCCGCTGGTACCACGTCGAGGACGCTCGGATCTACACGCTTCCGGATGAGCCGCCGCCGATTGCGGTTGCCGCAGGCGGGAGCAAAGCTGCAAAGCTGGCCGGCCGCGTCGGCGATGCGCTGATCGGGACCTCGCCCGAGGCCGAGCTGGTCGAGGCCTACCAGGCGGCCGGGGGTGATGGTCCGCGCTACGGCGAACTCACCGTCTGCGTTGCCGACAGCGAGAAGGAGGCGAAGCGGATCGCGCACGAGTGGTGGCCGAACGCAGCACTGAAAGGGCCGCTCGGGCAAGAGCTACCCCAGCCGGCGCACTTCGAGGCGGCTGTGCGGATGGTGACTCCCGAGGACGTCGCGGAGTCGGTCGTCTGCGGCCCCGACGTCGAGTTGCACCTCGAGAAGATTCAGGCGTTTGCCGATGCAGGGTTCGACCACGTCTACGTGCACCAAGTCGGTCCGGACCAGGCGGCCTTCTTCCGGCTCTACGAACTGGATCTCCTGCCCCGCCTCGCCGGTACGGGTACCTCCGCCGGACGGTGAGCTTTCCGCGGCGCGTGTGCACGGCAAAGCACTCGTAAGAGGCTCCGGCTGAATTCGGATCAGCGCGACGCGCGGATCGCGTCGATCAGTTCCCACTTGCCCATCTTCGAGCGGCCCTGAATGTTCTGTTCCCTGGCGATCTCGTAGAGCTGCTGGCGGTTGCGGTCCTCGAGCGCGTGGCCCGCCTTGCCGCCACGCGCACGGCCCTTCCGGGCCTGCTCGGTCAGCCCGCGGCGGGTGCTCTCGGGCAGGTTCGCGATCGTTCGCTTCCGCTTGGCCGCCGCCTGCGCCTTCTTCACGTTCCGCCTGGCTGCCTGCACCTGCTTCTCGGTCACGGTCATTCACCTCCGGCGTTTGCTTCGAGTGCTCCTACCCCTTACGGCTCGAACAATGCGCCGCCCAGCAACGTGCTCCTCGCACTCGCCGCGGGGATCGCGCCCTTCCTCATCGGCGAGCGGGACGTCGGCTACGCCGTGACGACATTGCTCGTCGCCGTTGTCGTCCTCGCCCTCTCGTTGCCGCGCGCCGCCGTCGGCGAACGGTACGAACGCTGGAACGAGCGGATAGCGTGAGGGCGTGCACCAGACCGTCGCGCCTCATTCGGCGCTGACGTCGCGGCCGCGTCGCCTCGCTCCGGGAAGCCCTCCGGGACCCGGCGGAGCTCGAGGCGGCGCTCGACGCGTTGCCCGGCTGGGGGCCGATGACCGTCCGCGTCTTCCTGCGCGAGCTACGCGGGCTCTGGCCGGGCGCCGAGCTGCGGGTGGACGACCGAGCCCTGGCGGGCGCGGAGCACCTCGGCCTGCTCTCCCCGGGCGACCGCACGGAGCCCCTCGCCCGCCTCCGGCGGCTCGCCGCCGTCGCAGGGCTCGACGTCCGCGACCTCGAGGCTGCGCTCGTCCGCCTCGAGCTCGCGCACGCGCGGAAGCGTGGCTGTCCGGGCGGGGCGGCCTGCGCGATCCTTCAGCTGGGACGCGACCCGTAGGCCCCGGCCGCTAC
>Ga0136623_10000363_pt1 | contig 13158 bp, 10 predicted proteins | sample AntDrymUQ4492106_2_FD_104656 | JGI IMG/M metagenome (GOLD analysis project Ga0136623, IMG submission 104656) | Polar desert sand microbial communities from Dry Valleys, Antarctica - metaG UQ449 (21.06) | ecosystem: Environmental > Terrestrial > Soil > Desert | place: Antarctica: Dry Valley...
CAACCCGTCCGGCACATCCCACGGCCTGCTCGTAGCCATCCGCATCCCCCTTCAGCTCGAAGACAGATGCCGACGGCTTCGTCGCCCGCGAACGGGCCCCTTCATTTTGATTCGAGTTCTTAGAGAGGATGGGGGTGTCAGGCTTTAGCCTGACCTCATCGTTCGATTGTCTGTGGACACCTAGCACCGAGGTCAGACTGAAGTCTGACCCCCACTCAGTCCCAGCACGTCCAGGTAACGGGTCGCCACCTCCGAGATTGCCGGCGTGGAGATCGACGTCCGTCGCATGTCGATCTCCTGCACGATCCGGCCGAGAACGTCAGGAAGCTCCTCGTCGGCGCGGAACGGCAGGCCGCCTTCGCCCACCAGCTCCGGGTGGCCGCCGCTCTCGACATATGCGGCCGGCAAACCGCAGGCGAGCGCCTCCAGGAGCGCGTTCGAGCACGGATCGTCGCGGCTCGGCGCGATGTACAGATCGTGGCTGCGGAGGAGCTCCGCCACCTTCTCCGTATCGACCGCCCCAGCTGCGTGGATCCGCTCGAACCGAAGCGGAGCGCGGCCCACGAAGGTCAGCTCGAACGAGTCCCAGTCGAGATTGCGGTCGAGCCACTCGAGCGTCTCGGCGCCCTTGCGTGGATTGTCCGACCAGCTTGCGGCAATCAGTCTCACTTTCCGCCCCTCGAGCGGCTCGCGGCGTTCCGGCGGATGGAAGATCTCAGGATCGACGGCGTTCGAGATCACGACCGGGTTTCGCAGCTCGAAACCCAGCTCCAGGTGCTTCTCGAGGCTGTAGTGCGACTGGAGGACGGTCGCGTCGGCGAGCGCGGAGTTGACCGCTGCTATCCGGCGATCGGTGCCGTCGTCGAAGCCCCGGTAGGCCCCGATCGGGCCGTCGACCCGGTGCACCATCCGTGCCTCCGGCCGGGCGAACCGGCGGAGCCGCGCGAAGGCGAAGTTGAACGAGTTGAAGAGACAGGCGGGCGTGTGCGCGGAAAGGCGGTTGGTCTCGATCTCTACTCCCCGAGCCGCGAGCTCACCGGTGAGCGCGCGGAGAAACTGATGTCCTCCTCCCGAGGGCGGAGGGGCGAACTCGTGGAAGAGCGCGAGATCCGCTCGGCCACGGCGTGACCGGAGCCAGTCCGCCTCGATCCGTGCCCGGTGTACGAGCCCGCGACCGGCGCGCCGAGCCGACCGCGGAACGCTGCGAAGCTCCACGTTAGATGCTTGATCGGGAATTGACGCGCAGCCGGGGGCGGTCACGACCAAGCCGGGCGACGCACTCACTCGTCGCGCAGGCTGGTGAGCCTGGACGGCGAGGGAGGGTTGCGATCCGGCGCCGTGTCGTGGCCGTCATCCGGCCCGCCGTGAATTCCCGATCAAGCATCTGTACACGGTAACGTCGCGCGCTGACCGATGCCCTCCCCAGGCCGCCTTACGAGCGTGCTCCTCCGGCGACGGCTTCCGCTCGACACGCGCTTCGGATTGCTCCGCGCCGAGCTGCGCCGCAGGCTCCGGCCGAAGACCGCGTATGCGCTCCGCTACGGGCCCGGGGTCGTCTTCCTCTCGCACTCGGACTACGCGATCGACTGGGAGTCGTTCAAGTGGGCCGTCGCGGACGACGCATACCCCACCGACTACGACGGCGCCGTCGTCCTCGACGTGGGCGCCCACAAGGGCTACTACAGCGCTCACGCGCTCGCACGCGGCGCGCGCACCGTCGTCTCGTTCGAGCCGGAGGCTGCTAATCTCGCGTTCCTCGAGCGGGCCGCCGCCGCCTACCGAGAGCGCGGCGCCGACTGGCGGATCCGCGCGAGCGCCGTCGGCGGAGAGCGCGGGGAGGCGCAGTTGCGTGTGATGGAAGGGTCCTGGGCGCACTCGCTGCACCCGCCGGACTCGTGGGCGCGATACGAGGTCGGCACGCAGCGGGTTGCCGTCGAGGCGATGGTGGACATCCTCGGCGAGACCAAGTCGCTGCTCGGTGACGGCTCGCGACTGATCGTGAAGGTGAACACCGAGGGCGAGGAGTGCGCGATCGTGCTCGAAACGCCGCCTGAAGCGTGGTCGAGCGTGAGCGAGCTCTTCGTCGAGATGCACGAGTGGGCGCCGTGCACCGCCGCCGAGCTCGCGGCGCATCTCGCGCCGGCCGGGTTCAGCGTGATTCCGACCGAGATGGCCGCGGTGTTGCGACTGCGTCGCGAAGCAGCTCCTCGATCCGATCGACGTAGCGCTCCCACGTGAGTTCCCGCTCGACCGTCGCCCTAGCGCTCGAGCCGAGCGCGCGTGCGTGGAAATCGTCCCGGAGCACTCCGGCGAGGGCGCGCTCGAAGCTCGGGTCGTCGCCCGGAGCCACCAGCCGGCAGTTCTCCCCGTCGACGAGCCCGTAGCCGGCGGCGATCGCATTCGTGCGCGTCACCACGACAGGCTTTCCGAGCGCCATCGCCTGCAGGAGAACCGTCGTCGCGCCCGAGTAGCTGTTCTCCCGAACCGGCAGCGCCACGACCCGTGCCTCCGTCAGCCGGCGTCGCATCTCCTCGAACGGGATGTCCGTCTCGATCACGGCGTTTTCGGGCACCACAGCGAAGCGACGAGAGTGGTCGGCGCTCGTGACGATCCGAAACGTCACTTCGGGCATACGTTTCGCGATCCGCAGGAGGAGCTCGAAGTCACGATGCGGGTCGGCGCCTATGGAGACGACGTCGACAGCGACCGGCTCCCGCGACGGCGAGAAGATCGCGGCGTCGACGCCGAAAGGAACGAACTCGATCCGCGGCGCGTATCCGTAGCGCTCGAGCCAGGCCCGAAGCTCGCCTGCCTCGTACTCGCTGTACGCGAGCACGGAAGCGCAGGAGCCGAGCGCCGAGGCGTACAAACGGCGCATCCGCTCCGAGCGGAGCTGCGCCAGGCGCTCGGGAAGGCCGATCGCGACGTACACGAGAGGCGGTCGCAGGCGACCCGCCCGGCCGAGCAGCATGAGGGGAATCCCGACGGTGTCCACCGTGGAGAGGACGACGTCCGCCCGGTTCGCCTTGGCGAGCGAAGCGAGCACCGTGGTGAAGTCGCCGCCATAACCTCCCGCCCGCTCGAGCCCCCACTTCACAGCATCACCCGCCACCTCTGCCCAGCGAGGCGGAGCTCCTCTCCGCTCCAGATTGTGACGCACGGAGAACCCGCGGGGGGCCAGCTGGTCGAGGCCGGTGAGCAGGTACCGGTCGGCGCTCCCCGGAGGCGCCTCGAGCGCACGCCGGCGCTCGGGCGAGTCGCGAAAGGTGAAGAAGACGGCGGTCACGGCCTCGGCGGTAAGGTAGGCGACCGGCTATCGCAACGCTCGACAGACGATGCACAGGCAGAAGACGAAGTTCTCACACCGGGTGAACAGGGTCGCGGGCGCGCTCGAGCGCCGCGGCATCCGTGCGACCTACGAGCTCCACGATCGCGTCCTCTCGAACCGCAAGAGCCGGCGCCTGTTCTCACATGATCACCCCGAGCTCGACGAGGTGCAGCGGCGGATCGTCTCCGAAGTGGATGCCGAGGGGTATTCCACCCTCCGGTTCGGAGAGCTGTTTCCGGACCCCGAGGACTGGGACGGCATCGAGGCACAACGCGACCGGTTCGTCGCGGAGACGGAAGCCGACCTGGCCGCGGGCGGCGAGAACGTGCGCGTCCGCCAGGGCAAGGAGTTCGTCGTTCGGTTGCACAGCTATGACGTGGAGCTCGGGCTCGAGGATCCCTGGTTCAAGGCGTGCAGCTCCCGCCGGATGCTCGACGTCGCCAACGCGTACCTGCGGATGTGGTCGAAGCTCGAGTACATCGACGTCTGGTACTCGGTGCCGCAAGCCGCGGGGAGCGAGCGCGTGTCGTCGCAGCGCTGGCATCGGGACTACAACGACAAGCATCTGCTGAAGGCGTTCCTCTATCTCGTCGACGTGGACGAGTCGATGGGGCCGTTCCAGTACATCCCCGGGAGCCAGCCCGGCGGACCGTATGCCGACGCGTGGCCGTGGAGCCCCCTCGGGCAGAACTATCCGACAGAGGAGGAGCTGGACAGCGGATCCCCGAATCGGCCGTGCACGCGTTCGTCGCGCCCAAGGCGACGCTCATCTTCTGCAACACCGCCGGATTCCATCGCGGCGGCTTCGGAACGACCGACCCGCGCGTGCTCGCGACGGTCACCTACTCGTCGCCGGCATCGCTCGCGTCGCTGACGGAGCGGAGCTACGAGTTCGCGGGCTCGCTCGAGGAGCTCGACACCGTGACGCGGTTCGCGCTCACCTGAGCGCGATCCGAGATCGTCCTACGCCACGGGTATACGACACGTGGCGGGAACGCAAGCCGGGAGGGATCCGACGCGTCGAGGGCGAGGTTCGGATTGTGCATGGGGTCGTCCAGTAGGACGCCTCCCCAACGCTCTTGCATGCGCTCTACATCGTGTCGATGCTGCACCTCTCGCCCAAGTTGGTGCGTGCCGAACGATGCAGTCTTCTGGTGATAGAGAGCCCCGTCAGGGACGAAGAGCACGCGCCAGCTGCGCCTACGCAGCTCGAGGCAGAAGTCGATGTCGTTGTAGGAAACGGGAAACGCCTCGTCGAAACCACCCAGCGCAGCGAACGCCTGCCGTTTGACGAGCATGCACGTCCCGGCGACAACGGAGACATCCTGGGGCAGCCTCGCGCGACCCATGTATCCAGAGATGCCGAACGACCGCCCTCTGTACAAGTGCTCGGCCACCCCGCGCGCGCCGACCATCATCCCTGCGTGCTGGATCGTGTCGTCTCCGGAAAGGAGCAGCCCACCCACGGCGCCGACGCCATCGAGCAGCGCGTAACCGACCATCGCCTCGAGCCAGTCGTCGTAGATGACCTCGGTGTCGTCGTTGAGGAGAAGAAGGAGCTCGCCGTTCGCATGCGAGGAGGCCTGGTTCACCGTCCGGGCGAAGTTGAAAGGAGCGCGCGGGAGTGCGACCACGCGCACACGAGAGTCCTCCAGGAGACGCTCGAGGAGTTGCTTCCTCGCGGCATCTTGGTGGGTGTCCTCGCTTATGGCAATGATGACTTCGAGACGTTCGTAGTCGGTCCTATGCAAGAGGCCGGCGAGACAGGGCTCCAGAAGATCTGGCCTACCCGTCGTCGGCACGATTGCGCTCACCAGCGGCGGTGGCGACGGCAGAACGTAGCGAACCTTCTGACTGCGGATCCCCGCTGGGACGACGTATCCCCTCTGCCCAGCACGTCGCAGGTGATCCTCTGTCGCGCGCCGCCCTGCATCCACCGAATATGGCTTGGCACCTAGCTCTGCGGCAGCCGACCCCGGGATCGCGCGCCAGTGGTAGAGAATGTGGGGAACGTGCACGATCGCGTCGGGTTCGAGCAACTCCGTCATCCGGAGCGCAAGATCCCAGTCCTGGCTGCCGTCGTACTCGCTGCGGAAACCCCCGAGGCGGCGTGCGAGAGCGGTCTTGAAGACAGAGAAGTGGCAAAGGTAGTTCTGTGAGAGGAGGAGCGCGGGATTCCAATCGGGCTTGAACCAGTGCGCGAATCTGCGGCCATTCTCGTCGACTTTGTCCTCGTCCGAGTACACGTACGCGACGCTCGGGCTCGCATCGAACGCCGTCACCGCAAGAAGCAGCGCATGCGGTCGAAGGAGGTCGTCGTGGTCGAGAAGCCCGACGATCTCGCCCCGCGCAAGCGACAGAGCGGAGTTCGACGCCGCAGAAATGCCTCCGTTTTCCCCTCGATAGATGACGCGGATGCGGCTGTCTCCTCGCGCGTACTCGTCCAAGACGAGTCGCACATGCTCCGCCGTCGAGGCGTCGTCCGCTATGCACAGTTCCCAGTTCTCGTAAACCTGGGCTCGGACTGACTCGATCGCCTCACGTAGGAAGCGTTCGGGCGAGTTGAACACGGGCATGACGACGGAGACGAGAGGCCGGTGTTCGAGTGCTTGGATCAACGCTCGCATTCCATCCATGTCGCTCGACTCGAGCGTGTCGTGGACGTCGACCCACTTCTGGTACGTGCCCTCTCCCCGCACCGACTCGATCTGCCGAGAAGCCTCCGAGGCCTCGCGCCGTTCCCGAAGACGACGAGGAAGCTGAAGCGTCACCGTCCAATACACCAGCTTCGTAGCGCGACGCAGCAGAGTGGCGGCTCGGCGGTTGCGCCGCGCCAGAGACCGGAGTCGGACTGTGATGCGCCATGAGGTCGTAGCCAGGACAGCGCCGAGTTCTTCCTTGAGAGCAAGCTCGCGGCCTCTCGCTTCGGCGAGCAGAGCCTCACGACGCCAGATCGCGTCGCGCAGCCAGACGATCAGCCGATCCTGCTCCGCGACACGTTCACGGAAGCGTTCACCCGCCCCGTCACCGTACGCCCTCGGACCTCCATCGGCGACACGCGAAAGCGCTGTCTCGATCGCAGGGCCGTCTTCGCGAGGAGCCTGCGGAGCGCCGCCTTCGAGATTCGTGGATGTCGTGTCCGGCATCGATCAAGGCTAGCGCGAAGGCCGTGGGGTCAACCGCGAATTCGCCTGCAGCTTTCGTGAGCGCCGAAGCTATTTCGCCGCGCTATTCACGCCGACGGCGTCCGCGTGCTGCGCCGAAGACGAGCGCAACGGCCGTCAGCATTGCGAGCGCCCCGGCGAGCCACAACAGCTGCATCGGGATCGTTTCTTCAGCCGCAGCCGACGCGACCGCTGCCGACGCGACGTCGGTCGGTGCTCCCTTGAGGTTCTTGGTGCCGGTTCGCGCCTTTGCGCCGCTACTCGTCGGCACCGTCTCCACATACTGCGCGATCGCGGGATCCGGTGGGAGGGGCGACTCCTGGGCGGCGGCGGGAGCAACAGCCACTGCAGCCGCTGCCGACGATGCCAGCAGCGTGCGAAGTCGACGGCGCACCGGCATCGGCTTACGGTAGCACGGGCCCGTACGACGGTAGCCTCCCTCCGTTGGGATCCCCAGGAACCGCCGAGGCTCGTCTCCGTCGCACCGCCGCCGCCACGGCGGTGCGCACGATTCTCGGCAAGTACACCATTACGGCCGCGGTCGCGGCAGGAATCGCTGTCCTTGCCTACAACCGCGGGGCGTTCGGGATCCTCGAGCGGAACTCCGCCGCCGTCGTCATCTGGTGGGCTGTGGCGCTGGTTCTCGCGCTCCACCTGTGGCACGTGCCCTCGTGGTCGCGTGCGGGCCTGGTGGCGGGTGGCGCGCTTGCGGGACTTACCGGACTCACCTTCGCGTCGGCAACCTGGGCACCGTCCGCCGAGACCGCCGTCCGCGAGGGCGGTCGAAACGTGCTGTACCTCGGGGTGTTCACCCTAGTCGTGATCTGCGCGCATCGGCGCGATGCCGCTCGCTGGTGCGACGGGCTCGCGCTGGGCATCGTCGCCGTCCTCGTCCTCGCGCTGACGAGCCGTTTGTTCCCAGGTTCGATAGGTCCGACCGAACCGTTCGCCGACCTCTTGGGAAACGCGTCTCGCCGGTTGAGCTACCCGATCGGGTATTGGAATGCACTAGGCATTCTCGGGGCGCTCGCGGTACCGCCGTTGCTCCGCCTGTCACTCGCGTCGCGTAGCGCGGGTGCGCGCGCGCTGGCGCTGGGGTCGATCCCGGCTGTTACCAGCGCTCTGTTCTTGACTTCGTCACGCACCGCCGTCGCCGCCGCAGCCGTCGGCCTCGTTGCATTCTTCGCGCTCAGCGCGCCGCGCTGGCCCGTCGTTTGGCGCGTGGTGGTCGCCCTGGCCGGCTCGGCAGCGGCGACCGTCGTCCTGCTGCGTCATCCGGTCGTGGTCGACGGGCCGCTCGGGACCGCTGAGGCTGCAGACGCCAGCGGTCGGGTTGCGCTGCTGCTCGCAGCGATCTGTGCCATGACGGCCGTAGCCGCCGCCGGCCTCGAACGCATTCGGACCCCCGGCTCATTGAGCGGCAGCGCTGCGGACAGGATCCTCGTCGTCGGTGCAGCCGCTGTCGTCGTCCTCGGCCTCGCCGCGTCGGACCCCGTCGAGCGCTTCGAAGCATTCAAGCGCCCGCCCGTGATCAGCGAGCGTGATCCAAGCTACGTCCAGAGCCACCTCCTCAGCACGAGCGGCAACGCGCGTTGGCAGTACTGGACCGTCGCCGTCCACGAGTTCGAGGCACATCCGCTGACCGGTGGAGGTGCCGGCTCGTTCGGAAGCTGGTGGGAAGAACAGCGGCCGGTTTTCGTGGTCTCGCGCGACGCGCACTCGCTCTACTTCGAGACGCTCGGGGAACTCGGGCTCGCGGGACTCGCCTTCGTGCTCATCGTCGTCGCCTGCGGAGCCGTCGCCGGGACGCGGCGCGCGCTTGCGTCCTCCGGCCGAGCTCGAACGACCGTCGCGGCGACGACTGCGTCGTTCCTCGCTTTCGCCGTGGCGGCTGGGCTCGAGTGGGCGTGGGAGATCCCGGTGCTGGGTGCGGTGGGAGTGGCCTTTCTCGCGCTTGCCACGATCGATCGCAAACCCGTCGCTGCGATGGGGCCGCCTGGTCCGCGTGCGGTGATCCGAGTCGGCGCCGTTGTCGTCGCGGCGGCGGTTGCGGTTGCAGCCGCGATCCCGATCGTGGCCGAGTCGCACCTCGAGCGAAGCCGCTCTGCCGTCGCACGAGGTGATCGAGCCAGAGCGCTCGAAGCAGCCGACGCGGCACGGCGGATCGAACCTTGGAACGCATCGGCCTACACGCAGCTCGCGCTCCTCTACGAGGAGGAGGGCGAACTGGTACGCGCACGTCGAGCGATCGGGGGCGCATTGGAGCGCGACCGCCGAAGCTGGACGCTGTGGATCGTCGCAATGCGGATCCAGACGCGGCTGGGCGACATCGCTGCTGGACGTGCGAGCCTCGCCAATGCGCGGCGGCTAAACCCGTTCTCGACGCAATCGATCGGAGGTTGACTTCCGAATGTGGCTGCTAACCTCGACGCGCCGTCTACGGGAGGGACCTTCTGGTGCTCCGCTGCGCGATCCTCGGCCTCGGCTACTGGGGCAGGAACTACGTACGAGTTGTCGGAGAGCGTAGAGACGCTGTCCTCGTGGCTGTCTGCGACCCGTCCGAAGATGCGGTCGAGGCTGCGCGGGCGGCGTCCGCGGACCATGCGCCATGGCGTGTCACCTGCGACCCGAGGGAGGTCTTCGCCGCTGACGATATCGACGCAGTTGTCGTAGCGACGCCGGCGACCAGCCACTTCGATCTTGTTCACGAAGCGCTCGACGCCGGAAAGCACGTCCTCTCAGAGAAGCCGCTCGCGATGTCTACCGACGCCTGCCGTCACCTCGTCGACACGGCGGTTCGAGCAGGGAAGACACTGCTCGTGGGGCATACGTTCGTCTACAACCCTGCCGTCCGCGCGGCGAAGAAGCTCGTGGCGGCGGGCGACCTCGGGGACATCCTCCACCTGCACGCCGTCTGGTCAGCATCGGGGCCCGTCAGGCACGACGTCAACGCGCTCTGGGACCTCGCGCCGCATCCGATCTCGATCATGACGTACCTCGTCGGACGCCCGACCGCGGTGTCTGCAACGGGACAGCGGATCCTTCCCGGCGATCTGGAAGACCTGGCCACGCTTCACCTCCGCTTCGGCAATCGCGCGACCGCTGACATCCACGTCTCCTGGCTCGGGCCGCGAAAGACGCGGATGCTGACGATCACGGGGGCGAGACGCGTCGCCATCTTCGACGACATGGCGGGGCCGGACAAGCTCCGCGTGTACGACACAGCCGCCGAGGACCTGCTCCTCGCCGAGCCGGGACGCATCTCCGAGGTGTTCGAGGCCCCGGCCCATGTTCCCGTGATTCCCGCTTCGGAGCCCTTAGCGGCGCAGTTCGCGCACTTCGTCGAGTGCTGCCGCCTTGGCGTCACGCCGCAGGGCGACGGTCTGACGGCGGACGATGTCGTCGGCGTTCTCGAGGCCGCTCACGCATCCCTCGCAGAGAACGGCGCACCGATCGTCCTCGAGCGCGCGTCCGCGTGATCCCCTTCGTCGATCTCCAGAGACAACACGAGTCCATCCGCGGGGAGCTGGAAGCCGCCCTGCTGGGCGCGGTCGAGTGCGGCGACTACATCCTGGGAGCCGACGTCGCCGCCTTCGAGCAGGAATTCGCGGACTTCTGCGGCGTGCGCCGCTGTGTCGGGGTAGCATCGGGGACCGCGGCGCTCCACCTCGGGCTCGAGGCCCTCGGCGTCGGCGAGCGCGACGAAGTGATCGCTCCCGCGAACACGTTCATCGCGTCGATCCTTCCCATCGTGAAGCTCGGAGCGCGTCCCGTGCTCGTGGACTGCGAACCGGACACTGCGTCGATCGACGCCGACCAGGTCGCCGAGGCGCTGACGCCACGTACGAAGGCCGTGATCGGCGTACACTTGTACGGCCAGCCCGTGGCGCGGCTCGAGGAGCTCCGTGGCCTATGCGACGACGCTGGCATCGCCCTCGTCGAGGATGCTTGCCAGGCTCACGGCGCTCGGCACGGCGGCCGCCGCGTGGGCAGCTTCGGCCGGTTCGCCGCGTTCAGCTTCTACCCGAGCAAGAATCTCGGTGCGGTCGGCGACGCCGGGGCGGTGACGACGGACGACGACGAGCTCGCGGACCGGATCGCACTCCTGCGAACGCTCGGCGAGAGAGCGAAGGGCACGCACACCCTTGCAGGCTGGAACGAGCGACTCGACACGGTGCAGGCGGCGGTCCTGCGCGTCAAGCTCCGACACCTCGAGGACTGGAACCGACGACGGCGTGAGGCGGCAGCGCGCTATGCCGACGCGCTTGCGGGATCGGGCGTGCGCATTCCGATCGAAGCGCCGTGCACCGAGCATGTGTGGCACCTGTACGTCGTGCGCCACGAGCGGCGCGACGAACTGCGCGCCGCGCTTCGGGAGGACGGCGTCGCCACGGGGATCCACTATCCGACGCCGCTCCACCTGCACGAGCCGTTCGCCTACCTCGGCTACGAGCGCGGCTCCTTCCCGCGCGCCGAGGCGTGGGCCGCGGAGCAGCTTTCGCTGCCGATGTTCGCGGAGCTACGGCCGGACGAGATCGACCGGGTCGCCGCGGCGGTCACGCACGCCGTCGCGCGAGTCGGTGAGCCCGCGCGAGCCCGTTAGTTCACGCCGCGCCGGCCGAGAACGGCCGGCAGCGTGTGGATCATCAGGCGGAGGTCCTGCCAGAGGGACCAGTTCGTCACGTACAGGTAGTCCAGCTTCACCATCTCTTCGAACGGGATGCTCGTCCGGCCGAGCACCTGCCAGAGGCCAGTGATCCCCGGCGTTAGGTCGAGCCGCTTGCGCCCCCAGCCCGAGATCTGCTCGTCCACGTCGACCGGCATCGGGCGCGGCCCGACGAGGCTCATCTCGCCCTTGAGCACGTTCCACAGCTGCGGCAGCTCGTCGAGGCTCGTGTGGCGCAGCAAACGCCCGAAGCGCGTGATCCGCGGATCCTCGTCGAGCATCAACCATGCCGGGTGCGTGCTCCGCTCGCGGAGCTTCTCTTGCATCGCCTCGGCGTTCTGAACCATTGTTCGGAACTTCAACATCCGGAAGCGCCGGCCCTCGCGGCCCACGCGCTCCTGCGCGAACAGGACCGGGCCGGACGACGTCAGCTTGATCCCAAGGGCGATCAGCGCGAGCACCGGCGAGACGAGGAGGAGCACGCTACCCGCGACGACAACGTCCATCGCGCGCTTGAGGAAGCGCGACGACTTCGTGAGCGCCGGCGGATTGACGCCGAGCACGGTGATGCCTTCGACGTCGTCGACCTCGACCGACGGACCGAGCACGTCCACGACGTGCGGGAGCATGCTGATCCGGACGTCGAGTTCCTTCGTCTGCCGGATCAGCTCTGCGAGTTCCTCTTCGTCCACGGCCGGCGCCACGACGACGATACGATCGATCTCCGCCTCCCGCACGACACGCTCGGCGTCTGCGATCGATCCAAGATGCGGGAGGAGCTCCCGGAGCCCACCCTCGCCCTCGAGCACGTCGTCGACGTACCCGATCGCGTTCACGCCGTACTTCCTCCGCTGGCGCATCTTGTCGAGCAGGATCGGCGCCATCGCGCCGTTGCCGACGAAGAGGACGCGCTCTGACGGCGCCGACATCCACGCGACGCGGCGGGCAAGCGCGCGCAAGACGAACACCCCTGCCCATGACGCGACGAAGAACGCGGCGCCCTGCCGAAGAGTGAGATTGCCCGGTGGGGCGAGCTTGTAGAAGAACCAAAGCGCGAGCGACCCCAGCACCAGCGCGTGAAAGAGCCATGGTATGTCGTCGACCGTCGAGTGGCTGACGCGCTTGCTGTCGCGGTCGTACAGGCCGTACACCTTGAACAGCACGAGCCACCCAGGGATCGTCAACAACCCCCACAGCACGTCCGAGGGCACGGCGCCAAACGCCCGGCCGGCCACGAACGCCGCGACGAGTGCAACGATGATTCCCGCGGCGTCCGCGATTGCGAGGTACCGGCGGAGCACGGCGTCGCGGTTCGGAGGGAACAGCACGCAGAAGAGCGACGCCGTCGCAGCGGGAGCCCCGCGACTCGCCGTGGCGTGCGCTTCCGATTGCCCGCTGTCGGCCTCCCGCGTCGCGCCGCGCGGTGCGAGCAGTACCACCGCGAGGATCGTCCAGAAGAACATCCCCATGTACGGGCCCTCTAGTGCAACGTTGAAGTTCGCGATCACGAGGACATACGCGAGCAGGCTTGCGAAGCCGACCACGAGCGCGCGGCGCTCGAGCGAGAGCGGTCGCCGGAGCTCGCGCACGGTGCGCCAGACCGCCACGCCCACGAGTGCAAGCAGCGGAACGAATCCGAGCAGACCCGTCCTGAACAAGACGTTGAGGAACGAGTTGTGCGGCGGCGTGACGTCGTTCGGATCGACGGGATTCCCCTTTCGCGCGTCGTAGAGGATGTTCGACCAGCGGAAGTTGGCGGCGTGTCCGAATCCTGTGCCGAGCAGCGGCCGGTGCGCGCTCTGCTGGACGACGAACTTCCAGTAGGAAAGCCTCCAGCGGACGTTGGCGTTCATCCCGCTCACGGCAGTTGGGTCGAACGACTCGCGCAGCGCACCGGCCGCTGCTCGGCACAGGATTCGGACACGCCGCCAACTTCCGCTGGTCGAACATCCTCTACGACGCGCGAAAGGGGAATCCCGTCGATCCGAACGACGTCACGC
>Ga0136623_10000364_pt1 | contig 13150 bp, 17 predicted proteins | sample AntDrymUQ4492106_2_FD_104656 | JGI IMG/M metagenome (GOLD analysis project Ga0136623, IMG submission 104656) | Polar desert sand microbial communities from Dry Valleys, Antarctica - metaG UQ449 (21.06) | ecosystem: Environmental > Terrestrial > Soil > Desert | place: Antarctica: Dry Valley...
AGCTCGACACGGTCAACCTGCTGCAGAAGAACCTGGCGTTCAACCTGGCCGGGCACGTCAACCACTCGGTGTTCTGGCCGAACATGTCCCCCGACGGCGGGGGCGAACCCGACGGCGAGCTCGCCGCCGCGATCACCGAGCACTTCGGCTCCTTCCGAGGTTTCCGTGCCCACTTCACTGCCACCGCGCTCGGCGTGCAGGGTTCGGGCTGGTCGATCCTGGCGTGGGACAGCCTCGGGCAGCGTCTGATCATCGAGCAGCTCTACGACCACCAGGGCAACCTCGCGCCCGGATCGGTGCCGCTGCTGATGCTCGACATGTGGGAGCACGCGTTCTACCTGCAGTACCGCAACGTCAAGGCCGACTACGTGGCGGCCTGGTGGAACGTGGCGAACTGGGCCGACGTGGGCAAGCGGTTTCTGGCCTCCCGCACGGCCACCCAGGGGCTGATCACCCCGTGAGCATCGAGGCGGATCGTCAGCAGCAGCTGCGCGGAATGGTCGATGCCGCCCAGCGCGCCGCCGGGGTCCTCGCGGCCCGCCACCGCGGCGACGCCGACGGTGTCCGCACCCTCATGGCGAGCTTCCACGACGAGGCGGCACTGGCCGGCGGCGCGCTGCTCCTCGCCGATCTGGCCCTGGGAATGCTCCGTGAACGGTCCGGGCAGAGCATGGACGAGTGCGTCCAGCACCTGTCCGTCCGCCTGGAGAACGTGGTCAGCGGCGGCTGAGTGACGACTCTGGGCATACCCGCAGCTCCCAGCTGGCAGACTGTCCAGCCATGCCCCCACCAGCCGCCGCAACTATTGCTCCGCGCCTGCTGGTGCTGTGGGACGTCGACCGTACGCTGATCGAGACCCGCGAAATGGGCCGCGTCATCTTCGCGCGGGCCTTTCTGACCGCCACTGGCACACCGCTTCACGAGCGCGGCGCTGTCGCCGGCCGGACAGACCTGGACATCATGCGCGAGAGCCTGCAGCTCAACGACGTCGAGCCGACGAACGAGGCGGTGCGCAAGCTCTCGCGCGCCCTCATCGACGGATACGAGGAGGCGCGTGCGGAACTGGCCAGCCGCGGTCGAGCTCTGCCGGGAGCTGTCACCACGCTGGCGACGCTTGCAGCGGCGCCGGACGTGCGTCAAAGCGTCCTCACTGGAAACCTGCGAGGGGTCGCTCGCATCAAGCTCGAAATATTCGAACTCGACAGGTACGTCGACCTCGAGGCCGGGGCATACGGTGCCGATCACACCGACCGCGCCGAACTTGTCCACTATGCACAGGACCGTGCCACTCGGCGTTTCAGCCATCCGTTCGACAATTCCCATACGATACTCATCGGAGACACGCCGAACGATGTACGAGCTGCCCGAGAAGCAGGGGTGCACATGATTGGTCTCGCCACCGGCGATAGCAACGTCGAGCAGCTGCGCGCCGCTGGCGCGGAGGCCGTGCTGACAACGCTCGAGGCGGGGGCGATACAGAAGTTGATGCAAGTCGTAGTGTTGAACGACGCGGGCAAGAACAAAGACCGCACCTGAGCTGTCCCACCATCGCTGCCGGCAACCGGCGGGAGCGGCGTTCCGACATCTCCTCGCGGTGTCCTCAGCAGCAGTGCTCGCCACGCCAGGCTTCGCGGCCTTCCTTCACCGCGACCGTGGCGATGACCAGGGCGACGATGAGGTCGGCCCAAGACCAGCCGGCCAGGGCATTGAGCAGTAGCCCAACCAGCAGCACCCCGGACAAGTAGGTGCACAGCAGGGTCCGCTTGGAGTCGGCGACCGCGCTGGCCGAGCCGAGCTCGCGTCCGACGCAGCGCTGGGCAGAGGAGAGCAAGGGCATGACCAGCAGCGACACCGCCGCCCCAGCACGATGCCCACCGCAGAGATCTCGGCGTGCTCGGCCCCGGTCAGCGACCGGATCGACTCGACGGTCACTTAGGTGATCGTCGCCGCGACCAGCAGCCGCACCCGGCGCGACAGCACCGCGCGGCGATCCGTATCCGGTGCGGCCGCGGTGGTGTTCGAGGTGCCGCATCCGTCGACACAGCCGTCGATGTCGGCGCTGGTCAGCTGCACGTCGCGGCGTCCGGTGTCCCCGCTCATCGCGGACTCGCCTGCGTCACACCGGTCTCGGCCGCCGCGGGAGCGCGCTGTTCGTCGTCCAAGCACGGCTCGGCGGTATCGAGCGCGAGTACGACGTGGAGCAGCTCGCCCAAGGCTCGTGCGAGGTGGTCGTCGGCCAGGTCGTAGCGCACCTTCCGGCCTTCATAGGCCGCGACGACCAACCCGCAGCCGCGCAGGCAGGCGAGGTGGTTGGACACGTTCGACCGGGTCAGCTCGAGCTGCTCGGCCAACTTGCCCGGGTAGTGCGCCCCGTCCAGCAACGCAACCAGGATCGAGCACCGCGTCGGGTCTGCCAGCGCCCGGCCGAGCCGGGCCAGCGCGATCTCCCGCGTCTCACATATCAGCACATGCAAAATAGTACAGTTGACGCTGTTATGTCGGTCAGGAGTGAGGATGTGGTCGTGACCGAATCATCGTGGGACCTGCTGATACCTTCGTCCGATAGATAGACGCCTTAGTTTTGCACTAGCGAGAGCGTGTCCGCAGTGAGAGGGTGTAGAGGCACTGGCGAGGGGATGACGGTGAGCATGTGGGCACCGGCATGAGCACCGGGTCGACGGACCAGAGTCGGCCGAGCGAGGTCGCCGACGCCGCCCAGCGGGTGGCGGAGGCGTTGGCCGCCCGCTGGGCGCGGCGGTCGACCCGGCGAGATGAGGGTGCCAGTTGTTCGAGCTATTCACCGCACAGGCCCGCCGAGTTGTCGTCCCCACACAGGAGGAAGCCCGACATATGCAGCACCGGGGGATCGATACCAGCCACCTCGGTTCCGGCCCCCGTGCCGCAGAACGACCCGGTATCACCGCACTGTGAGCACGTCTTCTCGGGCGGGTGAGACACGTCGACAGCAACCGGTCCGCGAGCTGTGGCGCATCACCTACCCGCTCGTCGTCACGAACTTCGCGCAGATAACGGTCACAATCGTCGACACCGCGCTGCTGGCTCGGTTCTCCACGTCCGCGCTGGCGGCCGTGGCGTTAGCCGCACCGGTCTACCTCGTTGCCATCATGATCGTGCGCGGCTGGGCGACCGCTGCACAGATCGTCATCTCCCGACGATTCGGAGCCCACGACCACGACGCGGTGGCCGGCGTCACCGCCGCCGGGTTGGCCGCCGCGGTGCTGACCGGGACGGGAGTCGCAGGGCTGCTCTTCCTCTTCGGCCCGACGATCCTGCTCCTGCTCAGCGGCGACCTGGCACTGGCCGATCCCGGCGCCGACTACCTGCGGATCCTGGCGGCCGCGGTTCCGTTCGCGGCCGCCACCTTCGTGCTGCAGGGGGCCTACGCAGGCCTCGGCGCCACTCGGGTCGCCATGGTCATGATGTTGTTGGTCAACGCGGTGAACCTGCTGTTCGGTCTTGTATTCATCTCCTTGACCAGCCGGAATCAACCGACGTCGAGTTGCTCGGCCAACATCTCCAAGCCCAACACCGGGATCGGGCTTGATGCCGAGTGCGAACGGAACACGATGACGTCACCGCCTCCGATGGCCCCGACGTCCGCGAGCCGGGGATCGGCGGTTAGCTCCGCCCTGGTCTCCTCCGCGGTCTCACCCACGTTGTCGGCCCGCGCGCGGAGATCGGTGATCGCTGTTGCCGCGGTGTCCTCGGTACCGAAGATGCGCCAGTACAGCGCGACGTCGGAGTAGACCTCCTCGAAGGTGCCCGCAGCGGTGACCTCATCGTCGGCACCACTGCACCGTCCGCTGATCACGATCCGGTCGATCCCGGCCACCTCGAGGGGTGCGGCGTCCTCACTGTCTCGCGTGATCGCGAGATCGGGGTCTGCTCCGATGATCGCCTCCGTTGCGAGGTCGTCCTGGCCCGTCGTGAGTTCTGGCACGTCCTGGAGTTCAGACTGATATTGGCCCAGGGGTGACCCGTACTCGCTGGCCCGTCCGACCATCAGATCCGCTCCACCGGCAGCAGCCACCAAGACCGGCGCCTCCGCACCGATCGTGAGAACCTGCGGGATTCGACTGGTCATGTCGCCCTCCTCTCGGTGAGGCGGTGTCGAAGCAGCCCACGACGCAGCTGGATGCGGACGCGTCCGCATCGGGAGCGGGCGCGATCACACGATTGAGGTAGCCGACACCGACACTAGATGCATATTTATGGCGATAGCAAGAGCGATGTGGGCGGCGTGTAACGCGCAGCGGGCCCGCTCGACCGGGTGCCCGGTCCTTCCCGCCCGGTCAGCTCACCGAACCGACCCCGCGGTATCGAGGCGGGCTCAGCACGTCGGCCGGCGAGGGCAGCAAGGCTGTAGACGTGGCTGCTCGGCGTGAACGCGTGTTGCACCGACCCAGTGCACGCCAAGATCCCGGTACGCTGCGGACGGAACAGGCAGGAGGTGACACGATGCGACTGATGGCTGACGGGCAAGCCGTCGGATCAAGCCCGCCCACGCTGGCCGAGCTTCGGCACCGGCGAGCGGAGATCCTCGACCTGACAGCAAGTTTCGGTGCGCACAATGTCAGGGTGTTCGGGTCCGTCGCTCGCGGCACGGAGAACGCGGACAGCGACCTCGATCTGCTTGTGGATCTCACTCCGGGCACAGGCCTGCTGCGGTGGGCTGAGATGATCGTCGCGCTGGAGCGGCTCCTCGGGTGCCCTGTCGAAGTGGCGACGGAGGCGAGCCTGCGGCACAGGATCCGTTCGGACGTCCTTGCAGAGGCCGTCCCCTTGTGAGATCCGATCGCGATCGACTGCTCGACATGATCGACGCCATTGACGCGATCGCACGACATACGGCGGGTGGACGGGAAGCTCTCGACGGGGAGCTCGTCGGCGCGGCCGCCATGCGATGGGTGGAAATCATCGGTGAGGCTGCTGGTCGCATCACCCTCGAACTGCGAGTTGATCACCCTCAGATCCCATGGTCCGGCATGATCTCGATGCGCAACCGGCTCGTGCACGGCTACTTCGAGATCGACGCGGACCGTGTCTGGGACGCGGTCGAGTCCGAGTTGCCCGAGCTGCGTGATCAGCTTGAGGTGCTGCTCCGGGAGCTGCCTGGTCCGCCAGCCACCGAGAAAGGGCCCGGCGCAGAGTTCGACCCGCGATGAACCGGCGGAAGCAGGCCGGGGCGAGCGCGGGTGGTGCCGGTCAGCCCTTGGTCGACGTAGATCCGCTCGAATGTGGCGCCGCGGGCGGAGATGCGCTGCTTGGCGCGGTGATGCGCCGGGTCATGGTCGCCTCCGGCAGGAGGAACGCCCGCGCGATCTCCGCGGTGGTCAGGCCGCCGACCGCCCGCAGGGTGAGCGCGATCTGCGACGCGGACGGCAGCTCCGGGTGACAGCACAGGAACAGCAGGACGAGCGTGTCGTCGGTGTCGGCGCTCGACGCCGCCGTCCGGTCGGCGGCCGGTGCCAGCTGCTGGTCCGGAAGCGCCCACCGGGCGACGCTGTCCTCGCGGCGCCGGCGGGCCTGCTCGGCGCGCAGCAGGTCGGTCAGCCCCCGGGAGGCGACCGTGATCAGCCATGCCCGCGGGATGTCCGGGATGCCGTCGGTCGGCCGCTGCACAGCCGCCGCGAGGAGCACCTCCTACGTCGCATCCTCGGCGGCGTCGAAGTGCCCGTAGCGGCGCACTACCGCGCCGACGTACCCACCCTCGGGGTTCACCAGGCCCGCGGCGATCGATCTCAGTGGCGCGGTCGAAGCTGGCGCACTCCACGATCGTGTAGCCGGCGATGACCTCCGCCGTCTCGGCGTACGGCCCGTCGGTCACGACCGGGACGCCGCCCTGAAACTGCACCCGCCGGGCGTGCGCGGGAGCGGTGAGGCCCTGGGCGTCGACCAGCTCGCCGGACTCGACCAGCTTGTTGTGGAACGACTCCATGTGGGAATCGCGGGTTTGTCGGTGGCTTCCCCGCCAGGACGTCGTAGTCCTGCTGAACTCGCGGCCGCAGTCCTCGACTGTAATCGGAAAGTCACCAGACGCGCTGGCTTCCGAGGACGTGTCCTCGTCATCGCCGCATGCGGAGAGCAGCAGCGCGCCAGCGAAGATCACCGGGAGGACCCACCGGGTTCGGTTCATCGCAAGGCTCCTTCTTCTCGATACTGATCCGGTGGAAACGGCAGACGAGAATGATCAGCAGCGGCGGGGTCGGGTCAGTGGACGGCGACGAGCAGCCTGCGGTCCATGACCTGGGTCAGGGTGGCGACCTCGGCGAAGCCTGCGCCCCGCAGCGCGTCCTCCCACTCGGACAGGGTCGTTCCCGAGCCGTGGCGGCGGGGGCCGAACCGCCGATCCCGCTCGGTGAAGAGCTCGCGCAGCGCCGGCTCCTCGGCCAGCGAGTCCCACCACGAGTAGAAGTCCTCGAACTCTTGCCGTGGAGGTCCTGCTGTCCGTCCGGGCCACCCGGAGGTCCTTGGTGAGTGCCGCAAGCCGGGGATTGGCGGGGTCGACGAGCACGGTGTCGAAGTTGACGAACACACCGCCGGGCCGCAGCACGCTGGTGATCCCCTCGGCCAACGCGGGCAGCCGCTCGGCGTCGAGCCAGTGCAGCGCGGTCGCGGACACCACGGCGTCGAACCGCCCGCGAGCCAGAGCACCGGGCCATCCCGGTGAGCGCAGGTCGGCCTCCACCCACTGGATCCGGTCCCCGAGCGTGCGCCTACCGAGCTCGAGCATCACCGGGTCGAGGTCCAGCCCGACGACGTGGGCTCCGGGGAACCGGGCGAGCGCGCGGTCCGCCAGCGATCCGGGCCCGCAGCCCAGGTCCAGCAGCCGCCCCGGTGCCGCCCCGAGCCGCTCGAGGACATCGAGCATCAGCGCGAACGTCTCCTCGCGCTCGGGCACGTAGCCGCCCTGCTGCCGGTCCCAGCGACGCAGCCACGCAGGCGCATCCAGCTCGTTCCGTGCCAGGTCCGTCATCGGGTCTCCTTGTCGGCGGCCTCGGCTCGAGAGCCGAGTGGCTGGAAGATCAGCTGCACGCAGTCGGGCTCGACGAGGCGGCGCACACCGATCCCGTACACCGGCTCGAGCACCTCCGGGATCAGTACCGCGTCGGTCGGCCCGCTGCCGCGACCGTGCCGCGATCGAGCAGGACGAGATGGTCGCAGTAGCGGGCGGCCAGGTTGAGGTCGTGCAGCACGACCACCGTGGTCACGTCCAGGGTCCGCACCAACCCGAGGACGTCGTGCTGGTAGCGGATGTCGAGGTGGTTGGTCGGCTCGTCGAGCAGCAGGTGGTCGGCCTCCTGGGCGAGGGTGCGCGCAATGAGGACGCGCTGCTTCTCCCCACCGGACAGGGTGCCGAAACTGCGGTCGGCCAGATCGCGCGCCCCCACCCGCCGCAGCGCCGCGGCCGCGGCTCGGTGGTCACCTATGGTGTAGCCCTGGAAGGACCCGCCTCGCCGGCAACGACGAGCAGGTCGTGGACCCGGCCGACCTCGTCGTCGGAGACGTCGTCCTGGTGCGCCCCGGCGAGCGCATCGGCGCGGACGGCCGGGTGCTCGAGGGCGCGAGCGAGGTCGACCAGGCGAGCATCACGGGCGAGCCGCTACCCGCCGTGAAGTACCCAGGTGCCCCGGTGTACGCGGGCACCGTCAACGGCACCGGGTCGCTGCGGGTCCGGGTCGAGCGGCCCGCCGGCGACACCGTGGTGGCGCGCATCGTCGCGCTGGTCGAGCAGGCGACGGCCACCAAGGCGCGCACCCAGCTGTTCATCGAGAAGGTGGAGCAGCGCTACTCGATCGGCGTCGTGGTGGCCACCCTCGCGATCTTCGCGGTCCCGCTGCTGGCCGGTGCACCGCTGGAGCCGACGTTGCTGCGCGCGATGACGTTCATGATCGTGGCCTCGCCGTGCGCCGTGGTGCTGGCGACGATGCCTCCGCTGCTCGCGGCGATCGCGAACGCCGGGCGCCACGGCGTACTGGTGAAGTCCGCCGTGGTCCTCGAACGCGTCGCGACCACGACCACCGTGGCGTTCGACAAGACCGGCACGCTCACCGCGGGCACCCCTCGACTGGTGTCGGTGACCGGCGTCGACCGGTCCTCCGGCGAGGTGCTCGCCCTCGCCACCGCAGCCGAGCACGGCAGCGAGCATCCACTCGGGGCTGCGGTCGTCGCGGCCGCCCGCTCCGCGGGGCTCGTGGTGCCGACCGCCACCGGGTTCCGCTCCACCCCCGGCCGGGGCGTCACCGTGGACGTCGCGGGCCGCAGCGTCGCCGTCGGCCGGCCCGCCGACGTCCCCTGCAGCGAGGCCGACGACCTGGAGTCCTCCGGCCACACCACCGCGGTGGTCTCCGTCGACGGGGCACCGGCCGGGGTGCTCGGCCTCGCCGACGAGGTCCGCCCCGGCGCCCCCGCTACGGTCGCCGCCCTTACCGCGCTCACCGGCCGTGCCCCCGTGCTGCTCACCGGTGACGACCACCGGGTCGCCCGGCGGCTGGCGGCTCAGGTGGGCATCGAGGACGTCCGGGCGCGCCTGCTGCCCGAGGACAAGGTCGAGGAGGTGCGGGCCCTGGAGCGAGCCGGGGAACGGGTACTGGTCGTGGGCGACGGCGTCAACGACGCACCGGCCCTGGCCGCGGCGCACGTCGGCATGGCGATGGGTGGCATCGGATCGGACCTCGCACTGCAGACCGCCGACGTCGTCCTCGTCCACGACGATCTCGGCGCGGTCCCCTCCCTGCTCGCGCTCGCCCGCCGCGCCCGGCGCGTCGTCATCGCGAACCTCGCCCTCGCGGGCACCGTCATCGCCGTCCTCGCCACCTGGGACCTCGTCGGGCATCTGCCGCTGCCGCTGGGAGTGGCGGGCCACGAGGGATCGACGATCCTCGTCGCGCTGAACGGCCTGCGGCTCCTGTACTCGTCGGCCTGGACCCGAGCATGACCGCGTGGTCGGACGGCCACCGTGGTCGTGGGCTGTCCCCCGTATGATCTCCAACAGTTGCCACTGTTCTGCGGTTGCGAAATAATGCCAGAAGACTGCAGGACTGCGACGGGGAGACGAACGTGGCCGAGTACATCCTGCCGGGTCTGTGCTGACCGATGTCCGGACGATCAGTAGCGCGCGCGCCGATCGCAGCTTCGCGTGGTGCCCATGCCGCCTCCGCACGATCCGAGCAAGCTGCGGCGGCACCCAGCACCACCCACGGGCACCTGTGGGCCCTGCCTGACGGCACCGGCCTCCATGCTCCCCTCGGGCGGCTCGTCGACGACCCGGACACCGGGCGGCTGTGTTGTCACCTGTGTGGCCGGTGGTTCGTCTCCCTGGGCGTCCACGTCCGCGCGCACGGCTACACCGCCGACGCCTATCGGGACACGATGCAGCTGCTGCGCACCCGGCCACTGGTATCCACCGAGATGTCGACCAGCATCGCCACCCGGCAGGCCCGCGCCTACCAGGACTCCGCCCAGGTACGGGAGCGGTTCGCCGAGAGTCAGCAGCTGGCCCGGACCGGGCAGCTCGCCTGGCGCGCCCGGGCAGGCAACCTCGAATCCTGGCAGCGCCTCGAGCGAATCGGGACCTCTGGCGCGCAACTCGCCGCGGGCCGGGCAACGCGGGCCCGCCGCCGGGAAGCCCACCTCGCCGCGGTCCTCGCCGAGCGCGGCGCCCCGGACCTGAGCACATTCCTGCGCACCGAGTACACCGCCGGCGCCAGCCTTCAGACCCTGGCCCGGACGACCGGGCTGGGCCGGCGCCGCCTACGTGCGACCCTGACCGCCGCGGGGATCACGGTCCGATCCACCGGGCACAACACCTCCGCCGGGAAACGCTCCCGGGCCGAGACCGCCGACGCGGTCGCCGCCGCCCGCGTCGGCACCGACGACCTGCACGGCTGGCTGGCCGACCGCTACGACCAAGGCTGGTCGCTGACCAGGCTCGCTACCGCCGTAGGACACAGCACGCACTGGGTCCGCTGGCGGCTGGACGCTGCACCGCAGAGGCACCGAGCCGGCTACCGGGCACTACAGCTCGAGCAGTGACGGTGCCGGGGCTCGGATCAGGGCAGGGGCTCCGGGTTGGCCGGGTGCGGGGAGTTCGAGCAGTGCCGCGGCGGTGTCGGCCAGGGTGCCGGTGCGTTCCCAAACCAGGCCGCCCCGTGCACCGGGGGCGTCGGCGAGTAGCCGCACGGCGTGGGTGTCGGTGCGGCCGTAGATCCACAGGGCGTCGGTGTGGCCGGGCCAGTGCCGGGCGCCCACCAGGCCGCAAAGCTGCCCGTCGTCGTCGGTCAGGTGGCGAAAACGCCATCGGCGTCGCGGATGACGCTCGAGAAGGCCCTCGTTGCCGACGGCAGCTTCGTCTACCTCGTCCGGGGCGAGAACTCGCTGATCGTGAGCGACCGGGTGCAGGGGGTGCGTCCCCAGGTCCGCGAGGGGCACATCCACGGGTTCTCCCGCGGTCTGCTGTGGAACGTGCACGAGTGGCGGCTGGCGCAGCCGTGACCACCGTGGCCGACCCCACGCCGGGCGCCGCACCCGCGCGGCGTCCGGCGTCGGCGGCGCGGATCATCGTGCGGCGGCTGGCGGCGTTGCCGTTCGTGCTGCTGGCGGTCGCGGGGCTGACGTTCCTGCTGGTCGCGATCTCACCGTACGACCCGAACAGCGCGTACACCGGGATCACCGGCAGCATCAGCGAGCAGACCCGCCAGGAGATCAACGCCGCGTGGGGGCTCGACGGTTCGACGGCAGAGCAGTTCGGGCAGTGGCTCGGCAACGTCGCGCAGGGCGATCTCGGGCACTCCCGACTGCTCGGGGGGCAGCCGGTGCTCGACGAGATCGCCTCGCGGGCGCTGCTGTCGATCGTCCTGGTGATGACCGCGCTGGCACTCGTGCTGGTCGGCGGGCTGGTCCTCGGAGTGCTGGCGGCGGCGTTCCGGGACAGCCCGCTGGACTGGCTGGTTCGTACGCTGAGCTACTACGGCACCGCGGCGCCGTCGTTCTGGGTCGGGCTGCTGCTGCTCTCCGTGTTCTCCCTGCAGCTCGGCTGGCTCCCGTCGGGTGGCTCGACCGATGTCCGCTCCGCCGACTCCGGATTCGTCGACCCGGCGCACCTGATCCTGCCGGCGGTCACGCTGGCGATCACCCAGCAGTCCTGGTTCACCCTCTACGTCCGCAACACCGTGCTCGAGGTGCTGCGCGACGACCACGTCCGGTTCGCCGAGGCGTCGGGCGTACGGCGGATGGCGGTGCTGACCCGGCATGCGCTGCCCAACGCGCTGATCCCCTTCATCACCCTCACCGGCAGCCACCTGAGCGAGCTGATCGGCGGTGCGGTGCTCGCCGAGACGATCTTCGGGTGGCCCGGTCTGGGGCGGCTCACCGTCGAGGCAGCGCTGGCGGTCGACATCCCGCTGCTGGTGGGCATCACGCTGGTGGGATCGGTGCTGGTCGTGCTGGGCAACCTGGTCGCCGACCTGCTCTACCGGGTGGCCGATCCACGCATCCGCGAAGGGCTGACCTGATGACCGCGGTGACCACGACGGATCCCGTGCTCACCCGGCCGCCACGGTGGGGCCGGGTCCGGCAGGTCGCCACCCGCCCGGCCAGTGTGCTGGCGGCCGGGGTGGTGCTCGCCCTCCTCGTGCTCGCCGCGCTGGGCGCCGACCTGCTGCGGCCCGACACCGGTGGCGTGGCGCTGGACGAGGTGCTGGCACCGCCGTCGCTGGCCCATCCCTTCGGCACCGACGAGATCGGGCGCGACGTGCTCGCGCTGTCGCTGCGGGCGATGCGGGTGTCGTTCGCGATCAGCCTGCTGGCCGCGGTCGTGGCGTTGCTCATCGGGGTCACCGTCGGAGTGCTGGCCGGCACCCTGGGCGGCTGGGTCGACGGCGCGCTGATGCGGATGGTCGACTTCCTGGGCTCGCAGAACCACTTCCTGTTCGCGATCCTGCTCGTCGTGCTGTTCCGCCCGGCTCTCGGGGCGGCGGCCGCGGTGTGCCTGTCGGTGGCCCTGTCGCACTGGCTGGTGCTGGCCCGGATTGTGCGCGGGGAGCTGCTCTCGCTGCGGGAACGGCCGTTCGTCGCCGCGGCGGTGGGCGGCGGGGCGACCCGCGTGCGGCTGGTGGTGCGGCACTTCCTCCCGCACCTCGCGCCGGCGATCGCGGTGGCGATGGTGCTGCTGCTGCCGCACGCGATCTTCCACGAGTCCGCGCTGTCGTTCCTCGGGCTCGGCCTGCCGCCGCACCAGGCCTCGCTGGGCAACCTGATCGCCGCCGGGCAACGCTCGCTGCTCGCAGGCGCGTGGTGGATCAGCCTGTTTCCCGGGCTGCTCATCCTCGCCGCCTGCGTCGCGTTCGGCACCCTCGGGGAGTACTGGCGCGACCGGCACCAGCCGCGCTGGCGCGGGGAGCTGGAGCTGTGAGTACGCCGGCGTTCTCGGTGCGGGACCTGTCGGTGACCTTCGCGACCCGCCGCGGCCCGGTGACCGCCCTGTCGGGCATCGACCTGGACCTGCATCCGGGAACGGTGCACGTGGTGATCGGCGAGAGTGGCAGCGGCAAGAGCGTGTTGGCGCACGCGCTGCTCGACCTGCTGCCCCGCAACGTCACCCTCACCGGCCGGCGCTTCCTCGGCGGGGAGGATCTCACCGCCGCCGGGCCGGGCCGCTGGCGCCAGGTGCGGGCGCGGCACCTGGCGTTCATCCCGCAGAGCCCGGCCAGCGCGCTCAACCCGGTCCGCCGGCTGGGACCGCTGCTGGCCGAGCTCGCCCGCGCCCGCGGGGTAGCGCGCAGCGCGGCCTGGCCGGATGTCGCCGCCGCGCTGGCGAGCTTCGACCTCGACCCGGAGCGGATCCGGTCCGCCTACCCGCACCACCTCTCCGGCGGGATGGCGCAACGGGTCGCGAGCAGCCTGGCGCTGGTGGGCTCGCCCGACGTGGTCATCGCCGACGAGCCGACCTCCGGCCTGGACGCCGAGCTGATCGACCGCACCGCGGCGCACCTCGCCGCACTCGCCGAGCGCGGCGCCGCGCTGCTCGTCATCACCCACGACCTCACCCTCGCCCGCCGGCTCGGCGGCACGACCAGCGTGCTCTACGCCAGCCAGCTGCTCGAACGCCGCGACACCGACGCGCTGTTCG
>Ga0136623_10000366_pt1 | contig 13104 bp, 14 predicted proteins | sample AntDrymUQ4492106_2_FD_104656 | JGI IMG/M metagenome (GOLD analysis project Ga0136623, IMG submission 104656) | Polar desert sand microbial communities from Dry Valleys, Antarctica - metaG UQ449 (21.06) | ecosystem: Environmental > Terrestrial > Soil > Desert | place: Antarctica: Dry Valley...
GCTCGAACTGCCCGAGCGCTTCGGCCAAGTCCTCCAGCTCGGCGCGCGATAGCGAGTCGAGTCGGGCGAAGCCGTGCTCGCTCGACAGCGCCTCCAGCTCGTCAGCGAGCGGTTCGCCGGCGTGGACGTTGGTGTCGCGGGGCGGGCGACCAGATGCTGAGAGCAACTGGCGGGCGAGTACGTCGGCAAGGTGATCGCTGACGGGTCGATCGGCGTCGTCGATCCGGGCCCGCACGAGGTCGAGTCGGGTCTGGGCCACACGCCGGGCGTACGACACGGCGTCCTCGGTGGTCTGGAGGCGCTGACGTAGCCGGCGCAGCTCATCGAGCGAGAGCGATGCCGCGGCGGCTCCGTCGTCGAACGATCCGCCGGATGCGGTCGTCATCTCAGGCTCCGCCGGACACGGGTGGGAGCACGGCGATCTCGTCGCCGTCGGTCACGCGAGCGTCACCGGCTGTCGGGTCGCCGTTGAGCCACACCCGGCACGCTGTGAGGACGGTGGCGAACGCCTCGCCGTAGCGGTCCCGTGCTTCGGCCAACACGTCGTCGACGGTCTCTCCGGGGATCTCGTCGCTCCCCACGCCTGCCGCCTCGCGAGCAGCAGCGAACAGCCGCAGCAGAGCCATCGTCGGGAGCGTACCGCTCTTCGTCGATGGGCCGTCGGTAGGCTCACCGACCGTGAATGCCGCCAGGCGCGCCACCGCCAGCGAGCGAGTGCCGACTCGGATCCTGCTCCTGCGGCATGGCCAGAGCGAGTGGAACAGCCTTGGCCGTTGGCAGGGACGGGCAGACATCGGCCTCAGCGCCCTCGGTCGTCAACAGGCGGCCGAAGCAGGTGCGGCGCTGCTCGCCGGACAGCGGACCGAGACGCCTATCGGGTCGGTGTGGACGAGCACGTTGGCCCGAGCCCACGAAACCGCTCGAATACTTGCCGGAGTGCTCGGCGTCGAGCCGGTGCGGCCCGACGAGCGGTTGGTCGAGACGGATGCCGGGCCGTGGCAGGGCCTGACGCACCATGAGATCCATGACCAGTGGCCCGGCTATCTCGACGACCATCGCCGGCCGGTCGGTTTCGAGCCGCTCGAACATGTCGTCGAGCGGGCCGTCGGGGTGCTCGTCGACATCGCTGCGGCTGGCGGCGTCGGGCGGCCTCTGGCCATCACGCACGCCGGCATCATCCGGACGCTGATCCGCTGTACTGGGCTCACCGACGCACCAGTGCCGAACCTCACAGGATGGCTGTTCGACGTGACCGGCGACGATGTGGTCCCGGTCGGAGCGGTCGATCCGGGCGCAGCCACGATCGACCGCCGATCGACGACGCCGACCCTCGGATAGCCTTGCGCCTTCGTGGGCACCGACAAGCGGGAACGGCAGCGCTCCAACCGGGCGCTCAAGCAGGAGCAGATGGTCAAGTTGGACCGACGGACGAAGACGCGCCGCGGCCTGCTCAGAGGAGTCCTCCTCGTCGGTGGCCTGGTGGTGCTCGTGGTCGCCATCGCCTATTTCAGCGGAGTAGGCGACGATGACGACGGGCCGACGGTCGACTCGTCGACAGATGTGTCGACGGATCAGTCGACCGCTTCGAGCGCGGTGGCAAGCGGGTTCGAGTACGGCACCGGCGAGTGCGCGCCGGCCGAGAAGCCGGCCGAGCCGGTGCGCCAGTTCGAGGCCGCACCGCAGCAGTGCATCGATCCGGGGCAGACGTACACAGCGACGTTCGCCACGAGCGAGGGCGACATCGTCGTCGAGCTGGCGAGCTCCGAGGTGCCAGGCACGGTGAACAACTTCGTGAACCTCGCCCGCTTCGGGTACTACGACGGTACGAAGATCTTCCGCGCCGACCCCAGCATCGACGCCATCCAGGGCGGCGGCGAGGACAACACGACATCACCCGGCTACACGATCCCCGACGAGGGGGGCGGATTCACGTATCAGCCGGGCGATCTCGTCATGGCTCGCACCCAGCAGCCCGATTCGGCGGGTGGCCAATGGTTCTTCGGGGCCGGTCCCGACGTGTCGAACCTCGATCGTCAGGGAACCTACGTCACGTTCGGCACCATCACCGAGGGTCTCGACGTCGCCGAGGCGATCCTCGCCCTCTCCGGCGACGACGGCCAAACACCCACGAAGGACGTAACCGTCGAGACGGTCACGATCGCCGAATCCTGAGACCCCGCCCCTTTGCTTATGGCAGGTCGCCGATGACTTGGACGTCACCGCGCAGGTCCCAACGTCCGCCGTCGAGCAGGAGTGCCGACGTCGTCGGCACGATGGCCAGGCAGCAGCCCTCGTGGAGTTCGGCGGCCAGTTCGCGCGTGCGCAGCATCCGCTCCTCGGTCCACGTCTCGGCCTCCGTCACCAGGGCCAGGCCGGCGACGAGGCCGAGGCCGAGGGTGAACGCCCCGCCACGAGGGTCGGTCATCGGGTCACACAGGGCGGCGGCGGCGGCGCCAACGGCCACGACGAGCCCTTCTGCCGACCGCTCGCGCAACGCCTCCATGACCGGCGTGTCCTTGATCGCCGAGCGCAGGTGCAGCGGCGAGTCACCTACCACGTACACGGCGTCAGCCGAGCGCAGCTGCTGGGCAGCCGCGTCGGTGGATTCGCTGCGCTGCAGCACCATGACCGCCTCGACGACCGGTGACCCGACGCGCTGCGCCCAGGCCTTGGCCGCTTCGACGAGTAGCGCAGGGTTCTCCATGGCGTCGGCCGTCGGCAGCACAGCCACCGTCCGGGCCCCTGATCGCTCGAGCAGTTCACGGTCGAGATCGTCGTGGGCCTCGAACGGTCCCCCACCCTGGAACGTGATCATCGGCGCCGATAGTACGCGGGCCTTCGGTCCTGAACGACGCGGCCGCGGTTACCGATTAGTAACGTCCACGTGATGAGCGAGTTGACCACCGTCGGGATCATCGGTTCAGGGATCATGGGCTCGGGGCTGGCCGAGGTGGCGGCAAGGGCCGGCTTCGACGTGGTCGTGCGCTCTCGCACCCGTGCCGGCGCCGACGACGTGAAGGCCACGGTCGACACGAGCCTGACGCGCCTCGTCGCCAAGGGCAAGCTCGAGCACGCCGAGAGGACAGGAACGCTGGAGCGGATCTCGTGCACCGATCATCTCGGGCGTCTGGCCGAGTGCGATCTCGTGATCGAGAGCGTGGTCGAGGACCTCGATGTCAAGCGGGCATTGTTCGCCGAGTTGGAGCAGATCGTCAAGGCCGACGGCATCCTCGCCACGAACACGTCGACGCTGCCCGTTGTCGAGCTGGCCATCCAGACCCAGCGCCCCGATCGAGTGTGCGGCATCCACTTCTTCAACCCTGCCCCGATGATGAAGCTCGTCGAGGTCGTCCGTCCGATCACGGCCTCCGACGACACCATCAAGACGGCGCTCGAGTTCGCCACCGCGTGTGGCAAGGACGCGATCGAGGTGGCCGACCGGGCGGGCTTCGTCGTCAACGCCCTGCTGTTTCCATACCTCAACAACGCAGTGCGCATGTGGGAGCAGGGCACGGCGTCGAAAGAAGACATCGACATCGCCATGCAGGGCGGCTGCAACTTCCCGATGGGTCCGTTCGCACTGCTCGACCTCGTCGGTATCGACACGTCACTCGCCATCCTTGCGGCCCTGTACGAGGAGTTCCGCGAGCCGAACTACGCCGCCGCGCCCACCCTGCGGCGGATGGTGTCGGCAGGCAAACTCGGCCGCAAGACGGGCGAAGGTTTCTACCGGTACTGATCCCGGCGCCGGCGGGAAGAGCGATGCCGATCGAACCGCCGCCGACCACCTGGCAGTTCCCCGACCCCATGTTGGCGCGGGGTGACCTCGTCGCCGTCGGTGGCGACCTGGAGCCCGGCTCGCTGCTGGCCGCGTACCGGCTTGGCCTGTTCCCGATGCCCGACCCTGGCGCCCGGCGTCATGACAGGATCGCCTGGTTCTCGCCAGATCCCCGTGGCGTGTTGCCCTTCGACGACGGCTTCCACATCAGCCGCTCGCTGGCCCGCAGCCGGCGCCGTTACCGGGTGGGCAGAGATCAGCGGTTTCGGGACGTCGTCGAGGCATGCGCTGATCCGGCCCGACCCAGCGCCTGGATCACGCCCGACATCGTCGACGCCTACGAGCGGCTGTTCCGCCTCGGATACGCCCACTGCTTCGAGACCTACGTCGATCGAGATGGCGAGAGCGCCCTCGTCGGTGGCCTCTACGGCGTACGCATCGAGCGCTTCTTCGCAGGCGAAGCGATGTTCCACACCGCCACGGACGCCTCCAAGGTGGCGCTCGTGGCGCTCGTCGAGTGGCTGAGAGCAGAGGGTGTGGTACTGCTCGACGTGCAATGGATGACACCGCACCTCGAGTCGCTCGGCGCGGTGGCCATGCCTCGCCAGGAGTACCTCGCCGCGCTGCGTCGGGCCATCGACGGCGGAGCGTCGACTGGATGACCCATCGTCAGTCACCGGCCACCTGCCGCCCGCCGAGCGGTAACGGTCCACCGGGCTGGCGTTCTGGCTGGTCGAGCGAGCACACTGCACCCATGACGGTCCAGTCCCAACGCGACCGCCCGTGGCTGATGCGCACCTATTCGGGCCACTCGACGGCCACGGCGTCCAACGCCCTCTACCGCACGAACCTGATCAAGGGTCAAACCGGCTTGTCGATCGCCTTCGACCTACCCACCCAGACCGGGTACGACCCCGACTCGCCGATGGCCCGCGGTGAGGTGGGCAAGGTGGGCGTGCCCGTTACTCATCTCGGCGACATGCGCACGCTGCTCGACCACATCCCGCAAGGCGAGATGAACACGTCGATGACCATCAACGCCACGGCGGCATGGCTGCTGGCGCTCTACGTGGCCAACGCCGAGGAGCACGGCGTGGCGCCGACCGAGCTTCGCGGCACCACACAGAACGACATCGTGAAGGAGTATCTGTCTCGAGGCACCTACATCTTCCCGCCCGAGCCGTCACGCCGGCTGATCGTCGACATGATCGCCTGGTGCTCGCAGCACGCCCCGCTGTGGAACCCCATGAACGTGTGCTCGTACCACCTGCAGGAAGCTGGGGCGACGCCCACGCAGGAGATCGCCTACTCATTGGCCACCGCCATCGGCGTGCTCGACGCCGTCCGAGACTCGAGGCAGGTGCCCGAGGACCGCTTCACGCCGATGTTCGGATCAATGTCGTTCTTCGTGAACGCCGGGATCCGCTTCGTCGAGGAGATCTGCAAGCTGCGCGTGCTCACCGACATGTGGGAGGAGATCGGACGCCGGCGCTACGGCGTGACCGACGCCAAGGCGTTGCGATTCCGATACGGCGTGCAGGTCAACAGCCTCGGGCTCACCGAGGCCCAGCCAGAGAACAACGTGCAGCGCATCGTGCTGGAGATGCTGGCCGTGACGCTGTCAAAACGTGCCAGGGCCCGCAGCATCCAGCTCCCGGCGTGGAACGAGGCGCTCGGTCTGCCGCACCCGTGGGACCAGCAGTGGTCGCTGCGCATGCAGCAGGTGCTGGCCTTCGAGAGCGACCTGCTGGAGTACGGCGACATCTTCGACGGGTCGAAGGTCATCGAGGACGCGTGCGACGAGCTCCGTGCCAAAGCCCAGGCGGAGCTCGACGACGTGCTCGGGATGGGAGGCGCGTTCGAGGCCGTGGAGACGCTCAAAGGCCGCCTGGTGGCGTCGATGGCTGAGCGCACGCGCCGCATCGAGAGCGGCGACCAAGTGGTGGTCGGCGTGAACCGGTTCACCGAGACCGAGCCGTCACCGCTCGGCGGGGAAGGCTCCATCCTGACGGTCGACCCGCAGCTCGAGGCGGCGGCCATCGCAGCTCTCGAGCGGTGGCGGACCGACCGTGATCAGGCAGCGGTCGATGCAGCCCTCGACGAGCTGCGTCGTGCCGCCGCCGGCAGCGACAACGTGATGCCACCATCGATCTCCCTGGCGAAGGCCGGTGGCACGACGGGCGAGTGGGGCGCGGCGATGCGGGAGGTGTTCGGCGAGTACCGAGCGCCGACGGGCGTATCGGGAGCCGCTGGTACGGCTGGCGGCCTCGCAGACGTGGCCGGCTACGTGAAGTCACTCGAGGGCGGACCCCTGCGTCTGCTCGTGGCAAAACCCGGTCTCGACGGTCACTCGAACGGTGCCGAGCAGATCGCTGTCGCCGCCCGAGACGTTGGCATGGAGGTGATCTACTCCGGCATCCGGCTCACGCTCGAGGAGATCGCTGCCTCGGCACGCGACGAGGACCCCGACGTGATCGGCCTGTCGATCCTCTCGGGGTCTCACATGGAGTTGGTGCCCGCCCTGATCGGGCAACTGCGCGAACTGGGCGTCGATTCTCCGGTCGTGGTCGGCGGCATCATTCCCGAGGCCGACCGTCCACGCCTGACCGAGGCAGGGGTGGCGGCAGTGTTCACCCCGAAGGACTTCGAGCTGGCGAAGATCATGCGAGCGATCGCCGATCTCGCCCAGCAACACCGTCTCCGCACACCGGTGTGACCCCGAGTACGGCCGCTCCTCGCTGCCCGCGGTTTCGCAAGCGCAGCACGTCGCCGTCGGCCTAGCGTTCGAGCCCGTGGATCTCGAAGTCGATAGCAGACGCAGTGGATCAGACTCGGGCCGGGATGCTGGAGTCGATCCAGCGTTCGAGCGTGTTGCCGCTCTCGAAGCTGGTGATCATTGCGTAGCGCGGAGCGTCACCGGCATGGACGACGACGTGCCACAGGCGTTGGGTGTCGACGACGAACCGCGACCCCCGGTGTAGCGGCACGCGTACCTCGGTGACCGGATCGGGCAGGCCGTCGGGTCCGTTGTCCATCAGCAGCATGTAGCTGTCCGGGTTGTCGGTCAGCTCCAGCCATGTGCGCACGACCCAGCCCTCGCCGTCGGGGTTGAACCGGTTGTTGTCGTCGCGATGGATCGACGGGATCGCCTCGTCACGGGTCTGCGGCTCCAGCTTGATCACCCGCACTCTGCCGAAGTTGGCGCCGACGCCGTCGACGTAGCGGCGCAGCGTCGGCGTCAGCTCTGCGTTCGACGTCCACAGCGCGTCCTTGTCGGTCTTGCCCTTGTCCCAGAATCCGCGGCAGTCGAGCTCGCCATCGGCCGAGGCCAAGGGAGCGAAATTCGTGTCGCCGCCGCTCTTCCAGTCCATGTAGTCGAGGGATTCGTACTCCTCGGTCGGCACTTCGAAGGCGGCGTCATCGAGCACGACGACGCCGCGTTCGGCGAGCTGGGGCATGCGGTAGTGGTCGGAGACCAACGGGATCTTCAGGCTCCAGTGATCTTGGGTCGGCCAGAACGAGTCCATGGCCCGAGAGTGTAGGGACAACCCGCCATGGCGGCTCGCCATCGCCGTGCACTGCGTCCCGCGTCCCACCAACCCGAACGAGGCTCAGACGTTGGTGGTGGACGTAGCTGCCGGGATGTTGATCATCTGACCGGCCTGGATGTCGTCGGGATTCTTGATCTTGTTGAACTTCGCCAGCTCGAGCCAGTTCAGATCAAACTTCTCCGCCACAGCCGACAACGACTCACCCTGCTGGATCTCGTACGTCTTCGGACGATTCGTAGGCGGCGTCGTGGTCGACGTGGTCGACGTCGTGGTGTTGATCGGCGGCAGGGTGTCGCGACCCTCGGACCCCGCAGACGCGCAGGCGCCGGCGACGGCCGCCAGTGCGGCCGCTGCACCCAACACCATCACGATCCGCCAGGGACCAGCCACGGCAGGAATCCTACGAGATGCCGGACGCCGGAGGTGTCGGTTCCGACCGAAAGATCAAGGAATTCAGAGTGATCGCACCACGATGTAGTCGGCGAGCGCCGCCAGCTCGTCTCGGGCACGGCCGGTGATCGGCGCTCGCCCAATGGCGGCGACGGCCTCAGCGTGCAGTGACGTGATGCGCCGCTCGACCTCGGTGAGCGCACCCGTCTCCACGATCACGGACTGTATGGCGGCAACGTCGGCGTCCGACAGGCCCGGCGCGCCCACGGAGTCGAGCACGGTCTGCTGGGCGTCGGTGGCCGACACCACGGCCGCGGCCAGCAGCGGAGTCGGCTTGCCCTCCCGCAAATCGTCGCCCACCGGCTTTCCCGTCACAGAAGGATCCCCGAACGCACCGATCACGTCGTCACGCATCTGGAAGGCGTCACCGAGCGGCAACCCGTACCCGCTCAACGCCTCGGACAGTTCATCGAATCGATCCGGGGCGGCCAGCGCCGCGCCCAGGTGCAGTGGTCGCTCGATGGTGTACTTGCCCGACTTGTAGCGGCTGATCCTGGCCGCCTTGTCGGCCCGCCGATCACGCTGGGCGGCACCGAGGAGATCAAGCACCTGACCAACGTTGAGCTCCACGCGGAGGCGATTCCACAGCTCCCACGCCAAGGGGCTCGCACCGGCCATGAGCTGGTCGGACAACACGAATGTGAGGTCGCCGATCAGGATTGCCATGCCTTCGCCGAACCGCCGCGATTCACCGGCCCAACCGTGTTCGGCGTGCAGTGCGGCGTACAGCTCATGGGTGGTCGGCGCGCCCCGCCGCATCTGTGCGCCGTCCATGACGTCGTCGTGGAACAGGGCGAACGCGTGCATCAGCTCGAACGCCGAGCACGCATCGACGATCAACGCATCGTCCTGCCTGCCTCCTGCGGCCATGAATCCTTCGTGGCAGAAGGCGGCTCGCAGGCGCTTTCCTCCGGCGAGCACGAACCGACGGAGCTCATCGAACGGCCCTTCGAGGTCGGGATCGAGCGCCACCCAGCATGCACGTTGCTCGTCGAGCACGTCGCCCAAGCGCCGTTCAACGGCGGCGGCGACCGCCGTCAGCACCGGCGGTGTCGGGGTCGCCATCGAGCCGAGACTACGGGTGCCGGGCGCTGTCGGCCCAAGGTGTCAGGCCGGTTCAGGATCGGCGGCGTCGCCGCTCATGATCTCGTTGACCCGTACCTGAGCCTTGACGATCCGCTCGCGGCACAGCGTGATCAGCACCTGGGCACGCTCGACGCGATCGGCGAGACGGTCGACGTCGACATCGTCACCGTCGAGCTCGCGCAAGATCACGTCGAGTTCGGCGAGCGCATCGGCGTATCCGATGCCGCTGGCGTCGGGGGTGTTGTTGTCAGTCTCTACCATCGCTGCCGTCTCTCTCGGCGGGCTCCACGCTCCGGACCGTACTCGTGAGCCGCCCGTCGCGAAGTCGGGTCGTGACCGTGTCACCGGTGGCGACGTCGGCGATGCGCCGCACCAGGCGCCCGTCTGGTGCGGTGGTGATGGACCAGCCCCTCTCCAGCGCCGAGCGGGGATCCACGGCGGCCACCTTTGCTGCAACGAGATCGAGATGATGTCGGGCCCGGGCCAGCGCCGTAGGGAGGGCGCGCCACACGGCGGCGGCGTTGGTGTCGACCCGTCGTGACTCATCGCGCAGCGTTCGCTCGACGGCCCGTCCTGCCCGCTCGTGCCGGTTCGACAGGTGGGCATCGGCCGCTTCGAGCGTCCGGCGGGAGCTTGCGGCCAACTCGTGCGATGTGCGCGCCAGCCGTCGCCGGCTCCCCGAGAGGGCGGCACCCGCCAGCTGCTGCACCCGTTCGCCGTGGTCGTCGAGGGTTCGGCGGCATCCGGACAGTGTGCGCGAGGCGACGTGGCCGAGCTCGGCCGAGCGCCGATCGAGTTGCTGTTCGAAGTCGCGCACCCGGTCGATCAACACCTGGGCGCAGGCCGTCGGTGTCTTGCACGCCGTGTGAGCTACCTCGTCGGCGATGCTGCGATCGTTGTCGTGTCCGACACCGGTCAGCACCGGGACCGGCGAGGCTGCGATGGCGCGTGCGACGTACTCGTGGTCGAACGTGGCGAGGTCGCTCTTGCTGCCGCCGCCCCGGACGATGGCGATGACATCGAGATCGCGACGATCGGCGAGCCGGCGCAGGGCCCTGGAGACCTGGATCGGGGCGTTGGCCCCCTGCACCACGGCCCTGGCCAGGTGCAGCCGGAAGCCGATGCCACTCTCGTCGAGGTTGGTGCGGAAGTCGCGCCAGCCTTCCGAGTCGGGACTCGTCACCACGCCGACGCGCACGGGCACGAGGGGCATGGGGAGCGCTGCGTTCGCCTCGAGCAGTCCTTCGGCAACCAATCGCTTCAACAGCGCATCGCGCTGCACAGCCAGATTGCCGAGCGTGAACTCGGGATCGACGTCGACAACCCGGAAGTTCATTCGTCCCGACGGGCCGAACACCTCGAACGAACCGCGCATGCGCACGCACAGTCCCTCGCCCAGGCGCACGCCGGCACGCTCGAGCTTGGGCACGACCCGCTGGTACGACTGGGCGAACAGTTGGGCGGACACTTTCGGACGTTGCCGCACGTCGGCCCTGCCCTCGGCGTCGTCCACCAACTCGAAGTAGCGATTGCCCCTCGACACCCTGGCGTTGTGGATCTCGCCACGTAGCCACAACAGGCCGCCGAGCCCGGCGTGCAACGCATCGTTCACCGCTCGAATCGCCTCGCCGATCGACATCGTGTCGGGCGCATCGGCGAGATCGGTTCTGCCCATTGCGTCTGAGGCCGAGGTCTGCGGCGTCAGCGCGCTCTCGCTGTCGTCACCGCCGTCGACGGCATCGAAGTCGAACGTGGGCTGCGTCACGGCGCCATTCTCCCAGCTCGGCCCGGCTCACGCACCGAGCTGGCGTACGTGGCGGACGCCGAACTCGGCCGGATCGTCTTGGGCGTCGTCGAGCTCGTCGATGTCGTCGGGCTCTGCGCCGGTCAGCAGTTCGTCGGGACCGGCCAGCCCGCGCTCCAGGCGCAGGTGGTCGAGCTGACGTAGCGGCCTGTCGAGCTGGCGCCGGCGTGGACCGACCAGCTCTTCGAAGGACCGCTCGACGGAGTCGAACTGCCGTTTGACCTTGTCGACACTCTCGTTGTACTTGGACCACTGAGTCGAGAACGTGGCGAGCAACTGCAGGATCTCGTCGCTCGTCTGCTCGATCATGAAGTTGTCGAACGCCTGGCGAATGACACCCATGAAGGCGAACAGGGTGAGCGGCGAGCACAGTACGACCCGCTGCTCCATGGCGTGATCGAGCAGGCCGGGGTCGTGCTCGTAGATGAAGCCGGTGAGCTGCTCGTTGGGCAGGAACAACAGCACGTAGTCGATGGTCTGGCTCGTGCTCTCGCGTGCGTAATCGCGAACCGCCAGCTCCTTCACACGCTGGCGTACGTCGATGAGAAAGCGCTTCAGGTGAGCCGATCGTTCGGCATCGGTGCCGCACTTGAGGTAGCGCAGGTAGGCAGCGAGGGGGAACTTGACGTCCATGTAGAGCACATGACCCTTTGGCAGCTCGAACGTGAAGTCGGGACGGCCCGTCCCGCCGTCGACCTGCGTCTGTTTGCGGTAATTGACGTTCTCGACGAAGCCGGCGAGCCGCAACACGTCCTCGGCCATGCGCTCGCCCCATTGGCCTCGCATCTGCGGGCTGGAGAGCGCCTCGCTCAGCGACCGCGTGGAGTCTGCGAGCGTCGCCGCCACCTCGGCGTGCGTGCGCAACGACTCGTCGAAGGCGCCGAACTTCTCGGCGTTGTTGCGTCCCAGTTCACCGACCTTCTGGCCCAGCCGGTCGAGCTCGAGGCGCACCTCACGCGACACCTCGGCGAGCCGGGACCCGATCAGCTCCTCCTTGGCGCCGAGCTGCTCGCGTTGGCGCGCTGACAGTTGCTCGAGGTGCTGGCGCTGCAGCACGACGCCCTGCTCGAGCGCCGCCTTGATGGCGGCATCACGCTCCTGGACGGCGTGGCCGTGCAGTTGCTGGGTGACCGAGGCGACGGCCTGCTCGACAGCTGCTGTGAATCGTGCGTCGGCTGCGGCAGTCGTCTGGTCGGCGGCTGCGAGCTGGTCGGCGTCGACAACCTGCTGGTGATATCGCACCAACAGGTACGTCACCGCCGCCGTGAGCCCCACGGCCACTGCGATCCAGAGCGCTGTCGTCATGGGTCCCATAATGACCACGGGGTGTGACACGGCCGCGGATGCCGTGCGTGTCGGTCAAGACAACTCGGCCGTCAGCCGGTTCGCATCGTCATTCGCCGGCTACGCCGTCGATGCTCTCGCGCAACAGATCGAGGTGACCGCAATGACGCGCCGTCTCTTCGATCAGATGAACCAGCGCGTAGCGCAGCGTGAAGTCCATCCCCTCCGACCTCGCCATCGAATCCAACTCCGCACCGGCGATGGCCTGGCGTGAACGCTCACACTCGGCCACGTAGTCGTCGACGATGCTCCACAACCTGTCGGTCGGCTCCAGGCGGAAGTTGCCGTGCGGGTCGTCGTCGCTCCACGGCCACGGCACGTCCAGAGCGGCGAAATCGATGCTGAACCAGAACCGCTCCACGCCCGCGAGGTGCTTGACCAGCCCGGCGATCGTGAGCTCCGAAGCCGGAACCGGACGCTGGAACGCTTGCTCGTCGGTCAACCCGACGACCTTGTTCACCGCCGTCGCCCGCAGGAAGTCGAGCCGCTGGGTGAGAGTCTCGCGGTCGCTCCCATCTTCTGTCGGACTGACCCGCTCGACTGCCCGAACGACGCGTTCCTCCATCACCACAGCCTCTCATGCAGCTGAGGTCGGGCGTTCCAGTTCGTCAGATGCCGTCAGGACGCAGGCGAGGCGCCGAGCTGGGTGAGAATGCCCAGCTCGTCGGTGCTGCCCCACCGCTCGACGATCTGACCATCGACGAAGCGGGCAAGCTGCACACCTCTCGCCTCGATGCGCCGGTTCGTCGGCGCCACGCCGTGGAGTCACCCTTGTGCGTACCCGTGAGGGTACCGATACCCGATTCATTGCGACTTCAACCGTCACCGCGGTGCTTGGTGGATCTGCTGGGCGCAGAACGGATGCGCCGGTACCGTACGCTCGGTGGACACCAAACCTGCGCTGAGCGTGAGCCCTGCTCCTACTGAGGACGAGGCCGCGGCGATCATGGCGGCGGTGGAGGTGCTCTGGCCCAAGCCCGTGGTCATCGGGGTGCCGGCCAGGCCACGCTCGGCGTGGAAGTTCTCCAACCGCTGGTGGTCGCAGCCGCTGCCGCTGCGGCGCGCCAGGCCCTGGGTGTGAAGTCTTGTCC
>Ga0136623_10000367_pt1 | contig 13095 bp, 13 predicted proteins | sample AntDrymUQ4492106_2_FD_104656 | JGI IMG/M metagenome (GOLD analysis project Ga0136623, IMG submission 104656) | Polar desert sand microbial communities from Dry Valleys, Antarctica - metaG UQ449 (21.06) | ecosystem: Environmental > Terrestrial > Soil > Desert | place: Antarctica: Dry Valley...
AAGTAGCTGTGCTCGTCGGCTGAGCGGGCCATGGTGTCGAGGTAGAGGCCGCCGGAGCCGCCGGCGGCGAGAGCGTATTCGCCGCGCTCGCCGGTCAGAAGGGGCCACCCGCGGCCCAGCGTTAGGCCGGATCCAGGGTCCACCGGCTCCCACTGGCTTCCATCGCGCATCTCGCCGTAGCCGTCGAAGCTCGAACGATGCCAAAACGGCCCGTTGCTGGTGGTGAAGCCCAGCTTGTCGTCGATGAGTTCAACAGTGGAGAGGATGTTGGGGTCGTCGGCTCGCTTTACGCCCAGGCGCACCATTTCGAGGAAGCTGGGGTCGATCACGCGACGCTGATCGACCAGCGGTCCACCGTCTGCGATCTGTATCTCGGTGGGCGCTTGCGCGTCGCCGTCGTCGGTGATGCGCAGATAGTAGGGATCGTCGCTCAACGGTCCATTGTTGGTCAGAGTCCAGCGATTGAGGTTTTGCTGCCATGCGTCGGCGACGGCCAGGTAGCGTTTGGCCGGCCCCGGATGGCCGTTGTCGCGAGCGATGTCGGCTGCGCACACAAGCCCTGCGATCTCCGCCGCGATCGTCGCGGGCGAGAAGCCGCCGATGTTCTCCCAGCGCTCTTGTTCAGTGCGCGGTCCGTTCGCGGCGAGGAACTCAGCCGAACGTCTGACGTGCGCCCAATCATCGGGTCCGGTACGGCCGAGCTGCCAGGCGAGCACGATGGGGAACGCAACCTCATCCATTTGCAAGCCTCCGAAGACCTCTTCTCCCGAGAGCCTGGAGTTCTGCGGGAACGATCCGTCCGGGCGCTGTTGCACGTCCCAGAGGTAGTCCAGAGCTCGCTCTGCGGCCCCCTCATCTCCCACGGCGAGCAGCGAGGTCGCGATCTCATAGAGGTCTCGAGACCACACGGCTATGTAAACGGGCAGGTCTTGCAGCAAATTTGCCCACGCCCACGGCCGGCTCGGCGCGGCCACGAAGCCGCCCCGGAACGTCTTGTCTTCGCTGGCGGCGAGCACCATCGCAGAGACGTTGTAGGTCGTACGCCAGTCTGCGGCGCTTTCGGGCACGCGCTTCAGCTCAGACATGTACTCATGCCATCCGGCCGAGTATTGGTGCAGGGCCGGCTCGAAACGCCTCGCCAGCGCCCTGCGTCCGGTTGCCGCCGCGGCTGCCGTCGTGGGGCCGAAGCCAATCGCCAGCGTCAGGCGCCGGGCACCGGGCAGACCGGTCAAGTGGGTCTTACCCGTCTGCACCACGTTGCCCTCGTGGGACGCTACGTAGCTCCAGTCCATTGTGAAGTCCTGCCGCAGGTCCTCCCAGCCGTCGCTGGCGCCCAGGTAGCCGCTCGAAGTCTTGGAGAAACCCGAGGAAGAGGAGACCGCCACCCTGAAGTCGTCGCCGGATGCGGTCAGTGCCCCCTTCGTCGTCGCGCCGGTGTCGTCGTTCCCGTCGAGGCCCACTCCTGCGTCGTGCAGTACGTAGACGTCGTAAGGGTCTCCCGTGAGCGATTTCACCCGTACGTCCACAAGCACAGCCGAACGAGCGGGATCGGTGACGTAGGTCTTGGTGATTCGGTACTTTCCAGAACGTGCGGTGTTCGTCTGCCGGTAGACAAGACTTCGTGAATCGAGGAGCTTTAACTCGTGAATGGTGTTTCGATCCTCCCGTTCGGCGAAGGTGGCTCCGTCGGAGACGATCAGCTGCAGGTCTCGCAGCGCAGGTGTGTCGATGCGCGGGTAGAAGACCTCGGTCAGCTTGCCCTGGTTGAGCGTGTACCAGACCTTGCTGGCAAGCGTTCGAGAGGAGCCGAACCCTTCCTTGTCGCCGGGAGCCCAGGTGGCGCCGTCACCGGGAGCGCCCGGCGCCGTCCCGGCCGGAGTCCCCGAAGCCGGCCCGGGCGAGACCGCGATGCCAAGCATGAGGATGGCCGCGAGGATCGCGATCGAGTTCCGTTCCAAACCACCAGCGACATGGTTCATGTTGCCCCCCTCACGGCCGGCCCGGCTCCCAGTTGCCCTGCGCCATCCTGGTTCGAAATACCAAATCAGTCAAGCGCCGTGGAGAACCAAGCAAGGCGGTAACTTGAGTCAAGAGTGGGCCACGTGAAGTCGATCACCGCAGCGATTGTTTGCGTCCTGATGGGGACCGCGATGGTTTCCTGGGACGCCTCGAGCAGCCCACGCGCCGCCTTCACCGAAGGAACTCCCGAGGACCTGCGGCGGCTCGCCACACAGACCTGGGCCGAATTCATCGCTGCCTTTCCGGGACATCGCCACTGCATCGGCCCCGTAACGGTCGCACCCGCGACAGAGCTCGGCGACCGGGCAGAGTACGAACCTGAAGGCATGTTCGTGACCGTGCGCGTGCCGGGCACCGCCCCCAACCTGCGTGCTTCGTTGGTTCACGAGTTCGCCCATCACCTCGACCACACGTGCCCTCGCGTCCGGCTCTTTCGTCCCCGGTTCCTCGCCGCGCAGGGCATGGCACCAACCCGCAGCTGGTTCAGGGGAGCGAGCTGGGAGGAAACCCCGTCAGAGCAGTTTGCGGAAGCGGCGGTCGAGATCGTGCTCGGGCGCACCTCACGGCTGCGCCTCCACGCTCGCGGCGACGCGCTCCAAGCGATGCGCGCATGGGGAGCCCGCGAGTGAATCACGCAATGGTTATGGTTCGAAAGCGCTCCCTGTTCGTCAGTCGACAGTCTTCCTGGCGTTCTGTTCAAGCGCCTGCGCGGCGCGGCGCATCTCCTCTACAGACTCGTCACCCTCTGGAGCTTCTCTTTGCAACTCGTGCGCCAAGTTCTGTAGCTCCTCGCCTCCGGCCATCATCTGCACGAGCTGATCCAGGCCTATGTCTTTCTTGGGGAAGTCCCCGTAGATTCGCCCCCGGCGAAGGATGACGAAGTGGTCGCCGACTGGGTAGGCGTGGTGGGGGTTGTGCGTGATGAAGATAACCCCGATGCCGCGCTGTTTGGCCTGGAGTATGTAGCGAAGCACCACGCCCGCTTGCTTCACGCCGAGAGCTGCGGTGGGCTCGTCGAGGATCAGGACCTTGGCGCCGAAGTAGACGGCGCGCGCGATCGCGACGGACTGGCGCTCGCCTCCCGACAGAGTACCGACGGCCTGGTCTGCATCGCGAATGTCGATTCCCATCTTCCCGAGCTCCGCCCGCGTCGTCTCCTTGGCGAAGCCGACGTCGTAGCGACGGAACGGCCAGAATCCCTTGGTCGGCTCGGACCCAAGGAAGAAGTTCCTCCAAATCGACAGCAGGGGAATCATGGCGAGGTCCTGATAGACAGTTGCTATGCCGCACTCGAGGGCGTCGCGCGGCGAGCTGAGGCTCATCTTGTTGTCCTCGAACACATACTCACCCTCGTCGGGTTTGTACACTCCGGACAGAGTTTTGATGAGTGTCGACTTACCGGCGCCATTGTCGCCCAGTAAGCACGTGACCTCTCCCGCCCTGACGAACATTGAGATGTCCTTAAGGGCGACGACGGTTCCGAAGTACTTGGAGACGCCTTTGATCTCCAGCAGTGGCTTGCCGTTGTCGCTCAACTCCTCGTCGCCCTCCTTCGAACCCAGTTGTTGAATATGACTGCGACCAGCAGCACTGTGCCTACGAACACTTGGAAAAGGTCGCCGTCGACTCCCATGATCACGATGCCTTGCTGGACCATTGCGAAGATGAGGGCGCCAAGCGCCGCTCCGACGGCCGAGCCGTACCCGCCGGTGAGCAAGCACCCGCCGATGACCGCCGCGATGATCGCCTGGAACTCCTGCTGGGTTCCCCGCAGGGTGTCGGCGCCGGTGAACTGCGCCGCCTGGATCAATGCTACGAGGAAGGCGGCGAAAGCCGTCGCCATGAACAGGTTCACTTTTACCCTGCGCGTAGGGACCCCCACATTGCGGGCCGCGTCCACGGCGCCGCCGGTGCCAAAAATCCAGTTGCCGTAGCGAGTCCGCAGCAACACCCAGCTGGCGAGCGCAGTGAGGGCGACCCACCACAAGATGGCGACGGTGAAGCTGCTCCCAAACGCCTCGAGGTTGCTTGCAAAGATCGTTTGGATGGGCGCGAATCCTTCGACCTGGTCAAGCCCACCGAGCTGGGTGCGGTTGGTTCGGAATCTGGTGAATGCGATCGTGATGCCGCGGAAAACGAACAACGTTCCGAGCGTGATGATGAACGACGGAAGCCTGGTCGTCACCACCAGCCAGCCGTTGAACAACCCGATGAGCAGCGACAGTGCCAGCGCCACCAAGATCGCGGGGAACAGCGTCCAGCCGAAGCCCCCGGCCTCCGAGGAGGTGACCAGGATCAGGATTGCCATGCCGGCGAATCCAAGGATCGAGCCGATCGACAGATCGAACTCGCCTGCGATCATCAGCAGAGCGACTGCAACCGCCAGGATGCCCAGAGGAGCGGCCCTGTTGAGGATGGATGCGGTCGTTGCGAAACTAATAAAGTTATTATCGGCGGCGAAGATCGCAAAGAAGCTCCAGACGAGCACCACTCCGAGCAGCGCACCGAGCTCGGGCCGCGACAGCAAACGGGACAACCACCCGGATTGCCGGACTCGTTCATCGCCCCCCGCAGCTGCCGGCCGTGCGGCTTCGGTGACCAAAGTTCCTCCCTTCTTCTGTGCAAAGCGGTGGGGCCCGCTGCGGACCCCACCTAATCAACGTTGCTACCTAACGCCTTCGTCGGTGTACTGGATGACGTCGCTGGCAGTGTCCTGAGTGACGATCTGCGGACCGGTGAGGACGATGCGCTCGACGCTGCCGAGTGGCAACGCCCCGGTCTCGAGGTACTGGGTCATGAACACCACCGGCAGGTAACCCTGCAGGTACTGTGCCTGGTCGATGGCGAACAGCATGTCGCCGTCCTCGATCGCCTGCAACACCGAGGACGAGAGGTCGAAGGTCGCGAATGTTATGTCCCCGAGGCTGCCGGCCTGCTGCAGCGCCATCAGCGTCGGGTCGGCGCCGGTCGGCCCGAGCGTGAGGATGCCGTCGATGTCGGCGTCGCCCTGAAGCGCACCGGTCACCGTCTCCGTCGCCGCTTGGGGGTTGTTGAGGTCCACGGGCACGACCTCGCCCTGTTCCCCGAGGCCCTCGAAGAATCCCTCGCAGCGCTGATCGAGGGCGACGTTACCGACTTCCTGGTTGATGCAGATGGCGTTCTGGACGCCCTCTTCGGCGAAGTTCTGGCCGGCGATCAACCCGGCCTCGAACTCAGTCTGGCCGATGTGTACCAGGACACCGAGATCGGCGAAGTCGTCGCTGCCGGAGTTCATCGAGATGACCGGTATCCCCGCGTCGACTGCGCTCTCAATCGAGGTGCGGAGCGCGTCGGCGTCGGGGATGCTGACGATGAGCCCGTCCGGCTCGGATGCCACCGCGGCGTCGATCAGCTCGCTCATCTGCACCATGTCGAACGTCTGCGGCGCGCGGTACTCGACCTCGACGCCCATATCGGTGGCAGCATCGTCGAACCCGTTCGCGGCGACCGACCAGAAGGGATCGGAGGCTTGCCCGTGGGTCACCGCTACAAAGCGGAAATCACGCTGTGCGACTGCGCCGCCTCCGTCCCCGTTGCCCTCGGACTGCTGCCCGCCGCCCCCGTCACTCGAACATGCCGCGGCCAGCAGCACCAGCACCGCCGCCACTGCCCACATCCTCGTTTTCCCCACCCCGGCTCCCTTCGTTGCGGCCCCGCCCTATGCGGGAGCCTCGCTCAAACAACAATTAGTGCACACGATCATGCCGTCTTCTGCGTTTGCGCCTCGAAAATTTTCCGACGCAGGTAGTCCACGCTTGCTCGAGCATCGCCGATTGGGCCACCTCCCTCCTGCGGCTCCTCCTTCAACACCCGGTCCTGTTCCAACACCAACCAGCCGCCGTATCCGGATGCCTGTAAGGCCGCGATCACCGACTCGAGATCGACGTCTCCGCTCCCGAGCGGCCGGTACATCCCGTACCCGACCGCCTCCCGATAGGCGAGCTCGCCGAAACGGACCTGCTCCGCCAGCGGCCCGTCGACATCCTTGAGATGCATGTGCCCGATACGGTCGGGGGCAGCTTCCATCACTTCCACAGGGTCCACTCCTGCTACGGTCAGATGCCCCGTATCGACGCACAGCGCTACCGGCGACGACTCAAGGACTCGCTCGATATCGCTCCGGCTCTCGATCACGGTGCCGTAGTGAGGATGAAGCGCGACTCGCAGGCCCCGGGCGGCAGCCAACTCTTGGACGCGCTCGATACCGTGAGCAAGCGTCATCCACGCCCGCGTATCGAGCCGTTCCGATCGCTCGTAGCCGGTGTGGGCCGAGGCGGCGGCCAGGACCAGTACCTCTGCTGAGGCGGCTCCTAGCAGGTCGGCCGCCCCGGCCACGGTCGCCAGCTCTGCCTCCAGACGAGTAGCGTCGTGGAGGACGACAGGCACGAAGCCACCGATCAGCTCGAGTGCGTGGGCGCCGAGCAGGTCTAGCAAAGACTCGGGATCGGCCGGAAGAAAGCCCTCGGGGCCTAGCTCGATGGCGTGCAGGCCGAGCTCTGAGACCTCCTGAAGCACTTGCTCCGGCCGGAGCTGATGCCCCCATCCCGCCACCTCGCAGACACCCCACGTGATTGGGGCGGCCGCGACCCTGTCGAGATCGCTTCTCACTCCAGCTCCTCGAGCCTGACGGGGCGGTGTTCCTCCCGGGAGAGGTCGCAGGCCACGGCTACCCGCAGTGCTTCGAGCGCATCCTCGGCGGTGCAGGGGCTCGACCTCACCCCCCGGGCGACTTCGATGAATGCGGACAGCTCTCGACGATAAGCGTCCCGGAACCGCTCCTGGAAGTTGGGGTAGGCATTGGGCGGAGGGCCGGGCATCCCCGGTTCGACCGAGCGCAATGGCGTGCGCTGGTCCCAGCCGACGGCGATGCTGTCGCCGGATCCGAACAGCTCCATCCGAACGTCGTAACCGAGGGGATCGTGGCGCGTAACCGACAGGATGCCAAAGGCCCCGCTTACCAGCTTGAGGACGGCTGCCGCCGTGTCGGCGTCCCCGTGGGTCTCGAAGACGGGAAAGTAGGTGGCGGATCCATCCGCGTAGACCTCGCTGATCTCGTCGCCGGTCACGAAGCGCAGGGCGTCGAAATCGTGAATGCTGAAGTCCCGGAAAATACCCCCCGAGGACTTGATGTAGTCCTCAGGTGGCGGGGCGGGGTCGTGCCCAGCCATCCGGACGATGTAGAGGTCACCGAGTGCGCCGCTGGCGACTAGATCGTGGGCGGCTTTGTAGCCCTCATCGAAACGCCGTTGAAAGCCCATCTGTAGCGGAACCGCCGTCTTGCGGGCGAGCTCCACTACTTCGACCGTCGAGTCCAGGTCGAGTGCGATGGGCTTCTCACAGAAAGTGGGAAGGCCGCGCTCGAGGGCGGCCTTGATCAGCTGGGCGTGTGAGGATGTCGCCGCGGCGATGACCACCGCGTCGACCGCTGCCAGCACATTATCGACTCCGGCCGCCGGCTCGACCCCTAGATTGGCAGCGACCTTCTCCGCCCGGTCGCGATCGACGTCCGCCACCGTGACCGATGCCACCTCGGGGGCGGCGGCAAGCATACGGGCGTGCTCCACGCCAATCCGTCCGACTCCGATGACTCCAACTCGCAACATGGCCTCCCCCGGGCCCCGGCCCCGCCGGTGACCAGTACGCCCATTTGACCACTGAATTAGGTGGTCGATCTCCACAGGATTCACTGCCCGGCTCCTTCGGCGCGCGCTCGCACTCTCGTCTCTCAGCTCGGCGCGAAGGCGCCGCCCCTGCACCGGCGGGCGGTTGATCGGATCATCGAAAGACGCGAGGCGCAGTGAAGGTGCCGGTATGAGGGTTTCGTATGCCGATCAAGTGCTACGGCCTGTTCCTGTTAGCCGACGAGGTCACTTGGAACCCTGGGAGGGGCCACCGAGGAGAGTTCAACCTGCTGGGTCGAAGGGGAAAGAATCGACCAGGCTTGCGGGTCGCTGACTTTCGCAAGCAGAGCGGTCTCTATATCCTCTACGAAACTTGGTCCTCACTACGTCGGCCTGACAACCCGGCTCGGTGTTCGTCTAAGTGCTCCGCACCGGAAATACGGTCAGTACCGAGAGCGTCACTGCGCCCTGGTCGCTAGGCGCGAGAAGTGAGCGTACCCGGAGGGTACGTGAGCGACGAGTAACGACGCGAGCGGGGATGCAGGGGCGCTCGAATGCGAGCGTATTTACGGGGAGGTGTACTAAGGGACCATCGCGTCGACAGGCACGCAACGCACTGGGACCGGTTCCCGTGGTTTGGGTTTCGCCAGGTGCTAAAGGAGACGAACGCCGATGGATTGCGTCAGCTCAGGAAGCTCTCCAGCGTGTCGCTTGGCGATCCACGGGAAGAGCTTAGAGACATTGAGGCTCTGCTCATAAGGGCGCTGGGACTGGTACCGAATCTAAACACGAGATTCGCGAACGCTACAGCATGGACGCAAGTTAGGAGGCTTGAAGCCCCAATCTTTCTGGAGAAGATCCGCGGGTAAGGGCGCCGGGCCGAGCTAACCAAGACCAAGTCCAAGGGGAGCCGCGATGAAGAGCATGGGCCGTACGCTAGACTGAGTCTCTGGGCTGGAATCTGGTCGACCTCGCCAATCACTTCTCTTCTGGGGACTATCGAGTCTTGTGCATGCGGGCGCCATCGGAGCGTTGGTCGGGGCCGTGGCGAGGTTGATCCGAGAAGCATTCCGGAAGGCGGGCTAGGTGGGTGTGCCCGAGCTCGTGCTCGTGGGGTTCATCATCCTTCTTTTCGTGACTGTGATAAGGGTGATCTTTCGCCGGTAAGTGGCGCCGCGCCGGCCCTTCAGGGTTTCATGGGAAGAAAAAGAGCGCGGTTTGGGTTGAGCACGTTCACTACGATCCCCCTGGTTGAAGATTCGACGGTGGGACTGGTGCTTCCCGAATGGGGGCAAGGGCCGCATTCGCTACACCGCCGCACGGAACAAGTGGACATGGAAGTGATTCGCGCTCTGTTGGAAGGGACTCATCTTCGAGAGGACCCATCTGCTGAGCGCTTCTCGGGGGCTGAGGCTCCTGAAAACGAGTTGCTCCTTGCTCTGCGGAGAGGCCGGTGAGGCGGCGAAGGAATCGGGGGCTGGAGCGACCGGCTTGCATCGGATAGACGCTAGCGAGTCTCGAGGTAGCGATGCACGTCCTGGATGACGACCGAGCCTTCGCCCACCGCAGACGCGACTCGCTCACCGACCCGTGACGCACATCGCCGGCGGCGAAAATGCCGGGAACCCCTGTTTCGTAAGGGTAGGGAGGGCGCTCTAGTGGCCATTCGCCTGTGGCCAGGACGTCCGGACCGGTGAGCACGTAGCCCCAGTCGTCGCGCAGTATTGCTGCGGGCAACCATTCAGTCCTGGGCTCCGCTCCGATGAGAATGAACAATCCACCCGCTTCATGACGTTCGCTCTCCCCGTTCTCGTAGAGGAGCTCGATGAACTCGAGCGCTCCCGCCCCACCCCCACCCAGCACCCTGCAGCGGCAGTTGACCGTGATGTTGTCGCGTGCGCGCATCTCTGTGATGAGTATTCGGACATGCTCGTCGAGAGAGATTGTCCTCGGACGACCATCGTTACTGTTCTCGCGAACCTCGAGAGATGAATGGCTGCCTGCCCTGCGGAGTTGCCACCTCCCACCACGAAGACGTGTTTGTCGGCCATCGTAGCGGCCTCGGTGACGGCGGCGCTGTAGTAGACGCCTGCTCCCACCAGAGCGTCCAGCGCCGGCAGCTCCAGGCGGCGATAGTCCACACCCGGAGCGAGGACGATCGTGTTGGTTCGAACCTGCACGCCGTCAGATAGCTCGATGTGAAAACAATCGTGTGCCTCGGTGATGGACTGGGCGGATCGGGCGAACTGGAAAGCCACGCCGAAGGTCCAGGCCTGGTCGAAGGCCCGTCGGGCGAGCTCTTGCCCGGAGATGCCGCGAGGAAAGCCGAGGTAATTGCGGATCCTGGAGGTCGTCCCTGCCTGACCCCCCATCGCGGCGCGGTCCAGCACGAAGCTCCGCAGGCCCTCCGAGGCCCCCGACACACCGGCCGCGAGCCCGGCTGGGCCGCCACTTATGGCGGCCACGTCGAAGGTGGTCCAATCAGGTTTGTCTCCTCCAGAGATGGCGTCGGCCATTTCTGCATCGGAGGGGTTCTGCATTGCTAGACCGCTCCACAGCACCAGGACCGGCAGGACGCCAATTGTGGGCACCCGCCTCGTGCAGGATCCGGCGGCCGTCCGCGGACTCGGCGTCGTGGAATCCGATGGGGAGGCCGTTGCGGGCAAGCAGATCGCGGATCTCATGCGTTCGCGGCGACACGGGTTTACCAACCAGGTGCCCGATCTGTAAGTGAGGGCCGTAGGTTCGCGCCCACTCTGCGAGAAGCTCGGTGATCGCGGCATTGAACATTTCGTCGGGTGAGACCAGTGGCACCAGGGTGTAGTGATCCGCGAGACCCATCTGCAGGGGCCGCTGGACCATGAGGTTCTCGTCGCGGTTGCCGAGCCGGAGGATATGAACTCTGAGTGCGCCGGGATGCCGTGTCCGTACGAATGCCATGGCCTCCCATCCATCGCCGTCGGACAGCTTCAGACTCGAAAGAATCGTGCAACTTTTCGTTGATCGAGCGCCAGCCGCTCGGAGGTGGCGGCGGCCTCTTGCGCGGAGGTGGCTCTGGCAACCTCGTAGTCGGGCGCATAGCGCCGCTCGAGCTCGCTCGCCACTCGGTCGAGGGTCTCGAGGTGGCTTGTGATCACGAGGAGGAAGGGAGAGTCACTCATCCTCCCCTAAGCCTATCGAGCGAGGGGCGTGATGATTTCAGGATGCTCACAACCCGGGTGGGAAGGGGCGCTGAGTCATGCGTCAATCCACCTAAAGAAGACGACAAGGTTGCCGTCGAGGTCGAGCGTCGCGAACTCGCGCGTCCCGAAGTCCGTGTCGTCGACTCCTTTTTTCGACACGGGATGAAGCACGTCATTGCGGCGGAGTTCGTCGTAGAGCTCATCGACGCCAACAACTCGGATGCGACAGCTGGCGGTCCCCGCAATGAAAGACTCGGCGCCAGAGGAAACAGGTCTTTCGGTCAAGTCGCGCTCGCGCCAGCCTTCGTCGCTCGCTTCCCACAGGTGCAGGACGGCCTCGTCGCGGCACATTACGGCAAACCCCCCTTCGTGATGCAGCACCTCGAAACCGAGTCGGTCGCGATAGAAAGCGACGGCGGCGGACGCATCTCGAACAGGCATGGCCGGGATCGTTTGGTCGAGCCGGATGCCGGGAGTCATCAGATAGGCCGACTGATCAGGTGCTCTCTGGATCGAGCACCATGTCGAGGCGAGGAGGGTCCCACCGCTCCAGGCTCTCGACCAGCTCTTCCGGCCGCTCTATGACAACGAGCAGCTCCCGATGGCTCCGTGCGAGAAAGCCCTCCGTTACGGCGTGGTCGAGAAACGCCGTAAGCCCGTCGTAGTAGCCGTTGATGTTGAGAAGAGCACACGCTTTTCGGTGAAGGCCCAGCTGGGACCATGTGTAGACCTCTATGATCTCCTCGAGGGTGCCGATGCCTCCGGGTAGCGCAACGAAGGCGTCCGAGAGCTCGGCCATCACCGCTTTGCGTTCGTGCATAGACTCGACAACTTGCAGATCGGTCAGCCCTAAGTGGGCAACCTCTTTCTCGACGAGTTGGCGTGGCATTATTCCCACCACCTCACCGCCTGCGGCGAGCACCGTGTCCGCCAACTCTCCCATAAGACCGAGGTTGCCTCCCCCGTAGACGATCCCGATGCCCAGACGGACCAGGATGTTGGCGAGATTTTGAGCGGCCGCTCGGTAGCGGTCGTCGTTTCCAGGGTTTGCGCCCGCGTAGACGCAGATTCGCTTGATAGTTGTCATCACCAGAGACTACCAAGCCGCCGCCACCGGTCTTGTGGGCTTCAGCGTCAACGAACTTCACTCTAGTACCGTCAAAACTGAAGCTACTCAAGTTCGTCCTGGGTACGCCTGCGGACGTGATCGCAGTTCCACAAACTCGTCAATCGTAGCGGAATCCTCGCTGCGGAAATCAGCTTTAGGGTCCGTTGCTCAGCAGGCGTGGAAGCAATCGGGTCGAAAAGGGGACCCGAGGATCGTAGCGCGCACCTACTTCGCGCCCGGGCCGAGCGCCGAGCAGGGGGTGCGCTCCTACCTGGGTGACTACCACGCCTTCCTGTGGGAGTGGGTCGACATGATCATTCAATCGGCACTGACAACTATGAAGCGGGGAAGGGAAGCGCTTCCAAGTTCGAAGAAGCGGGAATCGATGGGCTGGTCTTCGATTCCCACCATCGCCGACCTTGACCAGATCGACCGCCTCGCTGAAGCCGTCCTGTAGACGCCGCTCCTTCCCGTTTCTGCGGCCCTCCGGCCGCCCAAGAGGCGTGGCAGATCACTCTGATGGGTTCCTTCGGGGTCCGCAGAGGTGCAAGGTCAATGAGCTGCCAAAGTCCCCGTTGAAAGTGAGAAAACAGGACTAGGATTCAGGTATGGCGGATCAGCGCATGATTGGGAAGGTGGGGAGGGTCACGGCTACGGTCGCGCCGGGGTCCGTCGGCGAGGTGATGGTTGCGGTTCGGGGTGGGAGCGAAGCCTTCCACGCCTACTCCACCGACACCGATGAGACGATTCGCGTGGGAACGCGTGTGGTCGTTGTCGAGTACTTCGTTCCTCGCACCGTCGTCGTGAGTCCCGTGTGAATTGCACGCCATGACAGCAATACCGACAACAGGAGCAGGGCGATAGTCCCCTAACGGGGACGGGGAGGGGTCAGTCAGATGGAGTTTGCGACACCGGGGATCATCGTATTCTTGGTCTTGATCATCGCGTTCATTCTCTTCAAGGTGATGTGGCGTGTGGCCGAGCCCAACGAAGCGCTGGTCATTTCGGGCATCAGGGAACATGCGTCTCCCGAAGGGGTGGACGAGAGTCTTGGCTTCAAGATAGTGACTGGGCGAGGAACACTCCTCATTCCCGGTATCCAAACGGTCAGGCGGCTCTCTCTAGA
>Ga0136623_10000372_pt1 | contig 13031 bp, 11 predicted proteins | sample AntDrymUQ4492106_2_FD_104656 | JGI IMG/M metagenome (GOLD analysis project Ga0136623, IMG submission 104656) | Polar desert sand microbial communities from Dry Valleys, Antarctica - metaG UQ449 (21.06) | ecosystem: Environmental > Terrestrial > Soil > Desert | place: Antarctica: Dry Valley...
GTAATGCGCGGTCGGCAGCTGAAAGACCCTGAAAGCGCAAGCCGACTCCATCTCCCGCATTTCTATAAACCACTTCGGCGTTCACCACCACTTGCTTCCACTCACCGAAAGGAATTCGCACCAGTAGCACTGAACCTTCTGGCAAGTCTGCCTTGGTGGTCATATAGAGGCCGCCAATGCTGATGTCCTGCGTGCTGGCCACTCCTGTCGCATCCTTGCCATCGTAAAAGACGTCGATGATGATGCGCGAACGATCGTGTTGTCGGCGTTCTTCTGGGGAGGTCAGATTTGGATCAAGCTCGTTCGCCACGTGGGTGTCTCCTTGATGGGTTTGGACGCGGTCGGGCGCATTGTACACGCTTTTGGCTACTTTTTTCGGCTGATAATGTAGGTGGGAACCATTCCGCCGCCAGACGTGACGTTTGCGAGTTCGGTAAATGATAACCGCGTGAAGGCTGAACCCAACTTGCCGTTGAAGAGCAATGGATCAAGGTCAACCAATTGTTCGGCAAATTCTATGCTGCCGTCCTCCTTCAGTGCCGGAAAGGTCTCGCGGGCTGTAGGCACGCGCTCTTGCACAACATAGTCACCATCTGTCAGGGCAATTCTCAATGCGTCCGTCCAGCCGCTGTCATCCGTGCTCCAGCCAATCGTGATTCCATGTCCTCCGTAATCGTCATTGGGCTTGAGCACAAGTCTTTGGCGGTTGGCAGCGACGAAATCCAGCAATTCAATCTCTGCTCCCTGATAATCCGTCTTTCCCTTACGAACAAGGCGAGTCCATGGAACATGGGCCCTGATCGCGGCTTGTTGCGGTTCAGTGAAAAGGCTCGCTCGCTGCGCACTCGTTAATACCGCAAATAGAGCTTTCTTATGAATCAGTTTCGAGCGAAAGCTGTTAACCATGCAGATCGCGCCTGCGCGACAGGCATTTAGCAGCGCCGGGTAATCATGCATGATTGGAATGTATTCATTAACAAGCAGGCGCTTATAAACAATATCGATTTGCAAGTCGTGAACCGAGAGTCGATTATTCTCGAATACCAGTTCTTCCGGTGAACAAATAACCGCAGGATAGCCTTGCTCCTCAAAATACTCTTTAAATAACTCAAACTCTTTCTGGGTAGGCATTCCCTTCAGATCGACAATGGCAATCCGTGGAGTGTGATCAGGTTTGCGACCAAGAAACTCTTCGTACGAATCGAGTAGCACAGCCAGCATAAAGCGCCGGCCGTAGAGAGCCCGAAGGTTGTAGGTTTCCGCAAAACGCTGCATCACGGGAAGGGCAGAAAAGATCTCGTAGGCGGCATCTGCATAAGCGATGCCGGCAGGACTCTCGCCATTCAGTTCCACAAAGCTGTAAGCAGAATCCGTAAGAAACGAGTCGAGCCGGGAAGTAGGCGAGACGGCATGGTACCCGGGATCGATGCTGATCAACTCACGTTCGATCTCCGTCAGTCCAAGCTCGTTGATAATTGAAGGATCCTCAATCGCCGCATCCTTGACCTGCTGGATGGCCGCCCAAACCGTTTCACAAATCTTACATATGAGTGCGAAGTCTTCTTCCGTTACGAAGTGTGGCCGGAGATAGGGAGAAAGCCTTCGTCCTCCAAAAATTAGTTTGGATCGCTCGAGACCTTCATCCAACATCGCCCGGGAGTCTTCGGCAAGATTATCTTTCGTTAGCAGATCGTGATAATGCGCAACGGCCTCGTGCAACATAGCCTGGTGCGACATAGCTTGGTGCGACATAGATCGAAACCAGAAACTCTGGCCGCTTCAAGATACGACTAGACCTGGGAAGGGCCTAGGGTAGCACACCCGGCTACGACACGGCAGCCAACCCGTGAGAGTATTTCGGCCGAACGGACACACCTCCCAAAGTAAAACGCTGCAAAATCATCACCTAAACTTAGCGGCAAAAACCTCCAGGCATGATAGGGCTCATGCCGCACATCACGCACTTCCTAATGGCATCTTGGAACCACCGCGACGCCAGAGTTTCAGGAACAAGTTCCCATTAGTTACGACAAGTTAATGCGACAACCTGGGCTTAAAGTTTTCGCTCGCTGAAGGCTCCAAGCGAGTGGCGCCAGAATCAGTCATAGATCGAACAAGGGGGTTTCAAGTGGAAACGAGCAAACGGACTGACCTGTCACGCACATCGCGTGCGGTCAGAGGCAATAAAACGTCGGCGGGAGCTGCTCGGTGCCGGCGCAAGTTCCTGCGTTTCTTTCCTGGCAGATTCCGCGATGAGACCTATCTTGATTGGGAACGCGGCTATAAATGGACAGCACACGAGCAGTGGAGCGCGACGTTAGATCGGGCGATCTATCGCAGTTTGTTGCGCAATGACGAGTTCAATGAAATCGCGACCCGCGCCGTGAGAATCGAGTCGCGCACCAATCTCCTCTTCTCTTTCGAAAAGATGGCGTTGCGGGATGCCGTGAAATCGCGCGAAGGCGCTCACGCTTTTGCTACAGGTCTTTACGACTTTCTCTACAGCGCTGGTAATATGACTCGCAAGTACAACTCCAGGCCATCCTGGGAAACCTATGCCAACTTTCTTGAATTTGCGGATGTTGTGAAACGGGACCTTCGCGACTTGCGTCCGCGCGATATGATCGACATTCAATCGTTCATGTGGGTGCAGGGCTCGGAAGAATATGAAGAATGATACGGTGTTAGCCTCGGGATCAACCAGAAAGCCCAGGCGCCTTCACCGTTCGAAAGCTAGTAGAGCCCTGCTGCCATCGAGTTCGCTGGTTCGATATTCGATTTCGACAATAGACTCTTTCTGCTGGCGATCAGTTCCCAGTCCATCCGCGCAAGACGGTGGAATGCGGCGACCACACCCGGATCAAAGTGCGTACCCGCGCAGGAATCCAGTTCTGCCACAGCTGCTTTGTAAGACCTCGCAGGCCGATACACGCGATCGCTCATCATGGCGTCGAAGGCGTCGGCAACAAATAGGATCCGCGCGCTCAAGTCTATCTCTTCTCCGCGTAAACCCAACGGGTATCCTGAGCCATCCCACTTCTCATGATGCTGCGCGACGACAGTTCGCGCCTCTGTCAGGAAACTAAGACCGCGCAAAATCTCCTGGCCCAGATGAGGGTGGCACCGCATCATCGCCCACTCTACGTCATTTAGCTTCGCGGGTTTGCGCAGTACTGCGTCTGGCACACCAATTTTACCGATGTCATGCAGCAGGGAGCCTAATTCGAGCGAACGCATCCGCCCTCGATCGAGACCACATTCGCGCCCGAGAAGTAAGCTGAGGCAGACGGTACGCTTTGAATGATCATAAGTGTCGACGTCGCGCGTTCTCAGCGCTGCGAGAAGAGAGTTGAGGATAGCTCGATTGGCTTCACCACTCTCGTCCAAAAGATCCCGCACCTGCTCCTCTTCCTTTGTGTTAATGAGTCTCATGTAATCCCCCTTACTATGATTTGGTCCCAGCAGCTGAAGTTAATAAGACCGCTGGCTCCGGCGGAGGCTTTCAACTTCATGTGCACAAGAGATTAATCTTGTATGGAGAGGAAAGTCGTAAGGTGAGCAGCATTCCTTAGGACTGGGCGGTTAGAATGAGAACCCAAACCTAGCGCAAGGAAAAGGCAACAATTGAATATCTTTAAGGGTGAAACTATACTTCTGCAATGGGAACAATAGATCCGCTGACCACCACGCCCCTTAATAAGTCAGCTGGCGACAAGTCAGCTGGCGACACGAGCGAGGTCTCTCAGGATTCGTTTCTCGTCTTAGTTGTGGATGATTCTATTGATAACCTCACGGCGCTTAGCCTCAATCTACAGTTCAAGGGTTATCGCGTGGCGACCGCTTCAAACGGTGAAGAGGCATTGAAGATTGCACCGCTCATCCTTCCCAACCTCATTGTGATGGATCTAGCTATGCCTGGAATAGACGGGTTGGAGTCCACCCGAAGGATCCGTGAAGACGCCGCCCTCCGGGACGTCCCGGTGATTGCACTTACAGCGTTTAGTACCGGAGGATTTCAGCGCGCGGCATATGACACGGGGTTTGACGGCTATCTGACAAAACCCGTGGATTTTGATCGCTTGCATGACTTGATCAGAAGATTGATAGCTTTAGCCCAAAGTAATTCTCAGCCATCACCCTCACCGGGAACTTCCAACAAATCTTAGTTTGCGTTTAGCACTCACTTACTGGCGACAGTGCACTGATCTCTCCCGCCTCGAATGTGATTGTCCTTTTGAAGACGAGAAACAATCCACTAAATCACGCGAAGCAACACTAAGCTTCTTTCGTAAAATTCGTGTAACTTCGTGGATCGGTTTTAACGATCGACGAAGTGAAAGCGCTGGATCTCAAATTAGACCACTGTGCCTTAGCGGTAGGGCTTCTATGGCCGACTGGCTGTTTGGTAGAATCAGCCCCCAGGAAAGCCAGGATGTTCGGGGAGGCACAAATGCGGAAAACAACAGGTACCAGTCAGCGAACGGCTATTAGCAACACCATAGCTCTCCTTGTTAGTGTGTTCTCATTCTCAGCTTGCGCATCGGCGCAGAACGTTGATTCAAATCACATGGCGCATCATGCGGATACTGGTCCGGCGTCGGGCATTTTCGCTGTTTCAGAAACGCAGGAGTGGGCGAAGGCGCGGTTGGCTAAGTCGCCCAGACACCAGGAGTGGGTAAAAGTTAAGAGTGGAACTCGTGAGGTAAATAGTTTCGTCGTCTACCCTGAGTCGAAGAGTAAGGCGACGGCCGTGGTTGTGATTCACGAAATCAACGGCATGACTGATTGGGTACAAAGCTTGACGGACCAGTTGGCTGAGGCAGGCTACGTCGCCATTGCGCCTGATCTGCTTTCCGGAAGCGGTCCCGGCGGCGGCGGTACAAGCGCCTTCACGGATCGCAATGCGGTCGGCCAGGCCATACGCGATCTGCCGCCGGACCAGGTTACCGGCGACCTGAATGCAGTGGCGGAATACGTAGCGAAGCTGCCTGCGGCCAATGGCAAGGTTGCCGTAGGCGGGTTCTGTTGGGGCGGCAGCCAGACGTTTCGGTATGCGACCAACAATCCGAAGCTGAAAGCTGCGTTCGTTTTCTACGGCTCAGCGCCGGAGAGCAAAGACGAGCTTGCAAGAATCGAAGTTCCTGTTTATGGCTTCTACGCCGGCAACGATGCGCGCATCAATGCAACGCTGCCTAAGACTATTGAGCTGATGAAGGAGTTGGGGAAGGTCTTCGATCCGGTGACTTACGAAGGCGCAGGGCATGGGTTCATGCGTGCCGGCGAAGCGCCCGCACCGCAGGGACCCGATCCCGATGCCGAACAAAAAGCCGTTGAAGCTTCTCAAAAAGCCTTGACCGCTTACAAAGCTAACAAGAAAGCCCGCGACGAAGCTTGGGTGAGATGGAAGACGCTGCTCGCGAAGTTGTAAATGGAAACGCTTGAAGAACGCGTCAAGAGAGTCTTACAAGAAGAAGTCTCCATCGATAGCTACAATCCTGCCTGGCCCCGTATGTTTGCAGAGGAGAAGCGCCATCTTCTAAATTGTCTGCCCCACGAGTTGATCAGACGAATCGAGCACTTCGGCAGTACCGCGGTACCCAATCTCGCTGCAAAATCAGTCGTAGATATTTTGGTGGAAGTAACATCTCTGGAAGAAACAAAAAACAGGATCGTTCCTGTTTTGGAAGCTCAGGGTTACGACTACTTTTGGCGTACCGATGTTTCGCCTGCTTACGCTTGGTTTATCAAACGGGATTCCAGTGGAGGCCGCACTCATCATATTCATATGGTGGAAAGCCGCTTCGAACAGTGGGACAGATTACTTTTTCGAGACTACTTGATTGACCACCCGCAGATTGCAAGGGAGTATGAGGTCTTAAAACGGAGCCTGGCCGCTAACTGTGAGCACGATAGAGAGGCGTACACTAAGGGGAAAACAGAATTCGTTGTAAGAGTGACTCAGAGGGCGAAGGAATTCTACGCCAGGTGAAGTAACCGTTAAAACTAAGAGCCAGAACTTACTTTGGCGAGGTCACAACCGTAACGACGAGTTTTTCCTTATTCCGGACGACGTTGAAGTTGTATCTGGCACCAGGTGAGTTGAGAAGTCTGACGGGTTTATCAGCCGCCGACAGTTGCTGACCGTTAATTGCTTCAATCACATCGCCTGAACGAAGGCCCGCCTTAGCAGCAGCCGTAGCCTGCTGAACGTAAACCACCAGCAGTCCCCCACTGGCTCCGAAGCGCGAAGCTACTCGGGGCTTCAGGGCTATGGTCTCGATCCCATGAGAAATCAGTGAGTTGGCCAAAGAATTGTAGAAGGATCCGGGCTGTGGGCCGAACGAGGGCGGCGCGAAATCTTCGAGCATCCTCAAGCCAAATAATGGGTCGGGTGATTCTTTGAGCTTTACCTCCACAGCCTCCAGCGCGAGTTTGCCCGGCCGCGCCACGGTAAAATTAAATGCGCTACCCGGTCTTGCCTCGTCCAGGAACCACGAGAAATCAGTCGCGCTTTTTATCTCTTCCTCGTTGATACGCAAAATAACATCACCGGGCCGCAGTGCAGCGATCGCCGCCGGACTTCCCGGTGCGACAGAGGTCAGGAAAATTCCTCGTTGCTTTTGCGCCAACGCCCTGGCCATTTCCGGCTGCCATCCTGTCTGCAGAATCTGTTCGAAGGGGAGAAGTCCAATTGGTTCTCCGCGAATTCCGAGCCAGGGTCGAGGCACGCTTGACTGACGCTCGAGCACTCGCCTGGTTGCACTGCGAATAAGCGCCGTAGGCAATATCGTGGCTTCGTCTTTTTCTACGGCATCTACAATTCCGATCGTTTGCCCGGCATCGTTAATAGCGATGCCGCCGATATTTGCCTGTGAGAGCATCGCAGACTTTATTCGAACTCTAGCAACGCCCGCACCGGTGGGAGCACGCACAAGCTCAATCACCATCCCCTCGGTTTCTCCCATGCGGACATATATAGCGCCGCCGGCGCGAGGCTGGGTTTGCGCTGCGGGCTCGGGGCCGAGAAGACGCAGATGCTGGCCAACAACAATCGTGTTCTCTTTTGCGTCAACGGCATGAAGCAAACTTTTGTTTGACAGTTTCAGCACCGAAAGACCCGTAACTCCGTCCAGCCCCACGTAACGAGCACTTAGCCGTTTTCCATCCTGCGCGATAATCGTCACATCAGGTTGCTCGAGCAGGTTCGCGGCGAAGCCCGGAGCGCCCGAGAGACCTGGCACGCCTCCGGCAACTCCAGGAATACCGCCAACGGCAGGCTGCGATGCCGGAGCGGGTGCAGCAGGGGGAGCTATTGATGAAAACGGCGCCCTTGGAGCAAAAGGTCGGGAAGGCGGACCCATCTCAGCTTCCGCTTCCGGCAACCACGCCGCAATCGTCTCATCATCTTCCATGGTGAGACCTGCGATCACATTCGTATGAACCTCGTCCGTGATTCGAAAAGCCTCGTCCAGTCGTGTTATGGCGCCGACTTCTTCGCTGGAACGAAGTAGCAAACGAAACATTTTAAGGCCATTCAAACGATGCAGAATCGTAACCACCTGCGGAGCGGTCGGTCGGGTTTCCACGATCACCGGACCGGCACGCCTTGCGGTGCTGGCTTTCCGTGGGGTTTCAGCTTGAGTTGGCGCCGAAGGGGTCGTCACCTGAGCAGACGCAGCCGGGCCCCAGGACATGGCAGCGAGTGCTAGAAAAGCAAGCGAACGAACTTTGGTTTTAGTTCCAATTACCATTTCGAAAATCCACCACCATACCAAGCAGTGAAAAATTACCAGACACCTTTTGTTGAAGTACGAAGCATTGAAGAACCTTCTCCGGTGAGCACAGGCTCTGACCCGAAGCTGAGAGCTGGAACAGAAATCGTACGTGACCCTCCCTTAGCGTAGTCCAGGGAAACTCTGAGCGGCTGGGACGGAGCCTCAATCTGGAAGACTGGAGATGTTTCCACACTCGCGACCGCATCCTCCTGCTTGATCACCGGGGCTGGCAGGCTGCTTAAGTCACGTGTAGCTATTGTCCGATTGTTTCCCCGTGATGCGAGGCTGCTCACAACCTGGCTTCTCTGCTTCTTACCTCTACTGCCTCCGCTCGCCACGTTGGCGACGGATCCCTCATGATTGCCGCCGCTGGATGAGACTTCCTGCTTTGCGGCAGAAGTACTTTGCACCGCGGTAATAACTGGTCGATTCACACTCGGCGTCTCTCTCTGCACAACGGCTTCCTTATTCGTCGGCGCCTGCCAGACTTTCAGTACGACAGCTGCAGCAACTAGAAAGACTAAGGTGGCCAACGCTATTGATGGAAGACCAATTGCCAGACTGCCAAGAGAAAAACCGGCAGTTGAGCTCGTCTCGCTTGCGATCCGGGTGCGAACGCGAAAGCCAAAATCAGCCGGCGCTTCAACGATTCCCAAACTTGCCACCAGCTGCCGCAACTTGAGACGACTCTCGCGGAAATCCTGGCACTCTGCGCAAGTTCGCACGTGCTCGGTTACAGCCTCACCGAGTTGCTGCCCCACATTAGCTTCCTCAATCTCACGACAACTGGCTACGCAATCAGCTACTTTCATAACGCTCCTATCTCACAGATACGCTTTCATCTTTTCTCGCAAAAAGTCGCGGGCGCGGCTAATTCGAGACTTCACGGTTCCTTCACTCGTCTCAAGAATCCTGGAAATTTCTTCGTAGCTCTTCCCTTCTACATCTCGCAGAATCAACGGCGCTCGGTATTTCTCAGGCAGTGTACTGATGGCTCGCTGGACAGCGGCGCTCCTTTCAGCAGCTACCAGCGCAGTATCTTGAAGCGGCCGCTCGTCGGCTGGATCGAATTCACAACTCTCACCCCCCTCGCTTGACTGAAAAAACCCGGTTAGCGAAATCAGCCGGCGCCGTTTTCGTTTTCTCAATTCGCTGATCGCCAGGTTTGTCGCAATCCGATAAAGATATGTCGAAAACGCGTGACTCGTCTGGTAACGATCTACGGCGCGATACAGTCTGACGAAGGTCTCCTGGGCCAGATCAACTGCTCCGTCGTAATCATTTGTCATCCGGTAGATATAACTCGTAATCTGGTTACGATAGCGGCCCACCAATTCCGCAAAGGCATCCTCATTGCCTGTCCGCGTTGCTTCTAGCAGTGCGTGATCCGAGGTCGGATCGGCAAGCACCTCCTGCCGCAGAGCAGCAGGGAAACTCAACTCATCAATGGAGATCAGAGTATCCATCAGGGCAGGCAGGCTCTTGCGCATGTTCACGAGAAGACTCTCATCTCGAGCTCTATCTCATGGCTGACAGCGAAGCGGCCCTCCGAGCAATAATTATACCCCGACTGACGACCGCCCGAAGGTTATACACGCTGGAATTGGCCGCAAGTTCCGAAAGGGATCGAAGCGGTTGGTTACAAAGGGAATTTCGGTATCAAGAGACGCAATACTGTCCAGAGTCTAGAAGTGTATTCTAGATTTGAGACGACGGACGAACTTTCGTTTCCTTCTGGGAGCAGGACCAAGGTGATCAGGTTGAGTGTGACGGTCTAAGCGTCCGGATTCTGGAAAACTGAGTTGTCAAACTTCACGCCAAAAGTGACTGTGAGAATGCGCGTTTCCTGTGTCTCCTTGCCATCTTCCAGCAACACAGTCCGGTAAGGCACCAGCGTGCTTTGGGCGTAGCGATAATCGAAAAACCTTCTCGAATACTTTACTGGGGTGAACCCAGGACTTGGAGCCTCCTCATATTCCAACCACAAAACATGAAGACTTTTTGTGCTGAGATAGTACCGCGTCTTTTGTTTCTCTTTGTCGACCAGATCCAGTACATAAAGCTCAAGCCCCTTTTGCTTTTCCTTGCCGACCATGATGAGCGTAGTGCCGTTTTCCTTGTAACGAAGCAGCGCGTCAATGCTATGGCGATGCTGCGAAAGGAAAGCACTTACCGCATCCTGCCTGGGAGTAAAGGCGGCGCCGTTAATAAGTCCCCACAAGCGTCCTTCGCCGAATATGAGCGAATACTCCATCGACGGCATTTTTTGGTCAAGGCGAATCTTGTCTTTGTCCGAGGTTTCGCCGCGCACAAAACGCCGCTCATACCTTGCCTCTTCAGTTTTACCTTCAGGTGTTGACCGGATTATCCGTCCGCGTTCAACGCCATTGCGTCGTATCTGGGCCAGTACCGGACGAGAACCGTAGAGGAAGATTGCGGACTCGACCACCTGTTCAGCGGTCGGGTTCTTCGGATCCGTCTCGACCTTCGGAGTTTTCTCATTTTTCTTAGCCTTCTGACTAGCGGCAGGGGCGGCCGGGGTGGCGGTGGTTTGGCTCTGGTCAGCGGTGGCGCCAGAGGCACCTGATGCATGCGAGGAGAAGCCGATTAGAAGTGCGCAGAGAACTGCCAGGGTTTTGTTTAATCGAAGCAAAAAGCTGATTCTCCTTTGGCGGATATTGGTGTTTGAGATGGCAAAGTCGGGAAAAGCGCGAGCCATCAACCGGCAAATTCTAGCACACGTACGGTAAAACGCCTTTAAAGTACCAGTCTGAATCGGTTTGCCAGTTTTATTGATGCTGGATGCCAATTGCCGGATGCCCAGCCTTCATTGACAAGTGCCCTCCCAAGGGGTATTTTGCCTAGCTTTGCTCATACTTAGCATACTTGACAGTGCTTCTTGTGTTAGGCATTTGAACTCATCCGGCGCTAAATGAGCGCTCTCTCCAACGAAAGGATATTAGGTTATGAATCGCGTAGGAATTCTGGTTGGCCGGGAAAAGACCTTTCCCGATGCCTTGATTAAGACTATTAATGATCGCGGCAAGGGAGAAACAATTGCCGAGTTTATAGCGCTCGGAGGCATCCGGCACGACGCCCCGCCACGCTACGATCTGGTAATCGATCGTATTTCACATGAGGTTCCCTTCTATCGCGCCACCCTCAAGCGCCTAGCACTTGAAGGCACAATCATAATTAACAACCCCTTCTGGTGGTCCGCGGACGATAAGTTCTTTAACTATTCCCTGGCCCTGAAACTCGGGGTAGCGGTTCCCAGGACAGTGCTTATTCCCCAAAAGGACTACATACCGGGAATCAGTAGCGAGAGCCTGCGCAATCTGGAGTTTCCCCTCAACTGGCAGGGCATTGTCGACTACGTTGGACTACCAGCCATTCTCAAGCCGTTCGATGGCGGCGGCTGGAAGAATGTCTCACGCGTCAATTCAATTGAGGAACTCTGGTCGGAATATGACGCAACCGGCACAATCTGCATGACCCTGCAAGAGTTCATTGACTTTGATCAATTCGTTCGCTGCTACTGCGTCGGTCAGCAAGAGGTAATGATTATGGCGTACGATCCGCGTAAGCCATACCTTTCCGGTGAGCAGTATGTCCACGATCCCAATTATCTCACGCCTAAACTAGCGGAGCGCGTTACGAGGGACGTCCGCACGCTTTGCACTGCGTTGGGATACGACCTGAACACTGTTGAGTTCGCGATCAAGGACGGTATTCCTTATGCCATAGACTTTATGAATCCGGCGCCTGACGCCGAACTGGCATCTGTTGGCGAGTTCTACCACAACTGGATAACAAGAGCTGTTACCGATCTGGTCTTCCGCAGGCTAGCCGAGCCACGCGAGCGCCCACGTTATCGCTGGGATGCAATGCTCAGCCCTGAGCCCACCCAAACATCTGCGGTGGCATCGGTCACTGAGCAACAGGGGCGAACGATCGTGCCGCGACCCGGAGCGTCTTCGCCCAAAGAGAAATCAAGAGCCGCCGGAGCCGCCTTTGACACAAACACAGTCAGTCTCACGGACTCGACTACAGCAAACGACCAGTCGTCGACTCGCAGCTCGCGCCGGCCAAAATCCGAGACAGGCTCGAAGACTCCCGGCAAGAAACCAACATCTTCGCCTCGTTCGAAACCAACACTCTAGTCGGAGCACGACTAAAAAGCGAAAGGCAGGGGGCAAACTCTCCCCTGCCTTTTCTTTTCTCTTTAAAACGTGTCTCACGCAACGCCACGGCTGCGCCGCCAGATTGTGAGGCGGGTGCCTGTGAGGCTGTGTCAAAAATCAATACAGAGGATGATCTGCGAACATTAAGAGACTTCGAACGGTCGCGGATCAAACGGTCACGGACCAATACAGAACCGCGAGCGGTAGCGACCGGATGCTAGACTTAACTCGTCATTCATCACGGTTTTATTGAGCGTAGAGTCGTAGCATCCGGTCGCTACCGCTCGCGGTTCTGTATTGGTGGGCGACTTCTTGCACTTATCATTCTGCCAGTTTGACACGGGCTCTGAGCCACCCCTCACATCCGGCGGCAAAGCCGAGTTGCCGTCGACCCCTTTTCTGATGCGATAACTATTCGACCGGACGCGGCTTGCGTCGCTCTGAAAGAATCTTCGTGGCCAGGAGACTGGATAGCCAGGCCAGAAGCGATGAGGAAGCCAGAGCCCAACCAATCTCACCAACCGCAGGAGCAATAAAGGGACCAGCCAGGGCGATCAGCACGCTGGCATTGGTGACACGAGCAGCAAGGCGTCTCACGCCCGTCAGTGTTTGCAACCAATTAATCCGACTTAATTCCGCCGAAAGATAATTGTCATCGTCACTTAAACGAACGTAGTAGTCTGCTTCGCGCCGGGCATAGACGACCAGTGCCTTTTCCGAAGTGGCCTCGGCAGCATCACGATATTGGTGGATCACGTGTGCAAGCTTGCCGTTTCGCAAAGCGATGTCTGCCAGACCAATCCGGGCCCTGAAGTTCCGTGGCTCTAGATCCACTGTCCGTTGAAAGGATCGCTCGGCTCGGGCTGCCTCGCTGCATTCCAGGAAACTCTCGCCGATCAGCGAAAGCAAACTTGCATCATTGTTAGCCCGCCTGGAAGAAAGGCGCAGGGCCGCGCGAGCTCGGGAGAGAAGTCGCACGTCACCGAGAGCGCTCGCTTGCGAGCGAAGCAAGCGCGCAAAGTCGTAAATCAGCCAACCGTCGGCAGGAAGGACATTTAGTGCTCGTCGGAAC
>Ga0136623_10000373_pt1 | contig 13014 bp, 11 predicted proteins | sample AntDrymUQ4492106_2_FD_104656 | JGI IMG/M metagenome (GOLD analysis project Ga0136623, IMG submission 104656) | Polar desert sand microbial communities from Dry Valleys, Antarctica - metaG UQ449 (21.06) | ecosystem: Environmental > Terrestrial > Soil > Desert | place: Antarctica: Dry Valley...
CGTCGAGCTTGCCCTCACTCAGCCAAGGACCGGGGAGGAGTTCGCGAATTAGCCCGTCTCGCGTATAGGCGGCAGAGAGTGCGACCTCACCGTCCCGGAAGTAGTCGACTGACCGATCGCCCTCCGACCGCGACAACGGAAAGTAATGACCGAGCGCCGTCCTTAGGTCGGCGTCAGCCACGTCGAGACTCCGCAGCTCCTCGAGGAGATCCGCTAATGCCTGCTCAGTTGGCCCCACACGAGCGAGAGTATCTTCGCATTGCACGCAATCAGAGGCGGCGTCTGGGCACGCCCCCGGCAGGCGACGACGAGCTTGTGTTGGATCAGGTCATCTCATCGACCAACTCCAAACTGCTGGGCGCACTCCCGTAGTCCGTAGAACTTGAGGCGGCGGTCCTCCCGCCTCGTCCGGGTCCGATGGGAGCTTGGCGAGCGCGAACAAGTCCACCGAGGACAGGAGGAACCGCCATGAGGACCGTAGAGCAGGACGCCGACGCGATCGGCGAGCACGACCGCTTCGAGCAACTGCCCGAGCGGGTGCAGGAGGCGCTGGGCGAGCTGGCCGGCGCAGCCAAGGAAGGGCTGCTGGCGCTGTCGGTTGGTGTTGGGCTCGGCGTGCTGGCCGAGCTGATGGAGGCCGAGTTGACGAGGTCGTCGGCCAAAAGGGCCGCCACGACTCGGGTCGCACCGCGGTCCGCCACGGCCACGAGGACGGCGAGGTCACCCTCGGCGGTCGACGCGTTTCGGTCGAGCGCCCGCGAGCCCGAAGGGCCGATGGGCAGAGCGAGGTCGCGCTTTCGACCTATGCGCACTTCGCCGACCGCGACCCGCTCGCCGGCGCGGCGCTCGAGCGGATGCTCGCCGGCGTCTCGACGCGCCGCTATGGGCGCGTGGCCGAGCCGGTCGGCGCCGATGTCGAGGCCAAGCAGCGCTCGAGCTCGAAGTCGGCGGTCAGCCGCCAGTTCGTCTCGCGCACGCGCGAGCACCTGATCGAGCTGATGTCGCGTCCGCTCGCCGACCTGCGCCTGGCGGTGCTGATGCTCGACGGGATCGAGCTCAAGGGCCGCTGCTGCGTCGTCGCGCTCGGGATCGACACCGACGGGCACAAGCATCCGCTCGGGCTGTGGGACGGCTCGACCGAGAATGCCCGGGTCGCCACGACGCTGCTGGCGAACCTCGCCGAGCGCGGCCTCGACGCCGAACAGGGCGTGCTGGTCGTACTCGACGGCGCCAAGGCGCTGCGCAAGGCGGTCGATGAGGTGCTCGGGCGCTCGACGCCGGTGCAGCGCTGCATCCGTCACAAGGAGCGAAACGTGGCAGAGCACCTGCCCGAGCGCGACCGCCCGGCGAGCGCCGGCTGCGGGCGGCGTGGGCGCTCGAGGACCACGCGGCGGGCCGCGAGCGGCTGCGCAGGCTGGCCGCCGAGCTCGAGCACTCCCACCCCGGTGCCGCAGCCTCGCTGCGCGAGGGCCTCGAGGAGACGCTGACCGTCACCCGCCTCGGCGTCCGCGGCGCGCTCAAGCGGACGCTGTCCTCGACGAACCCGTGCGAGTCGATGATCGCCACCGTCCGCCACGCGAGCCGCAACGTCAAGCATTGGCAGTCGGGCGACATGTGCCTGCGCTGGACCGCCGCCGGCATGCTCGAAGCCGAGCGTCAGTTCCGACGCGTGATCGGCCACCAGAGGCTCCCCGCGCTCGCCGTGGCCGTCGAGCGCGAGATCGCCCGCCACCACGTCCCCGACACCCCGGCGCCCGAGGTCGTCGCTACCCCCGTCTGAGACAATTCACATCAGGACCGTCGCCCGAAGTTCCACGGCGAACGGGGCATCCTCGGACGGAATGTGGCGAGCGCCGGTGGATTGAGGCTAAAGTCCCGCCTTCGGGCGGCCGAGCCACGGCTCGCCGAAACCACTCTCGGAAGACGAGCGACTCGGGGTCCGCGGCGTCACCTCCACGCCCAGGTGGAGTGCAAGCGACGAAACGGTGTGTTGAGGTTTAGAGCAATGCTCCCGGCCGAGGCCAGGTGATCGTGGCTTGCCCGGCCCGAGCTCACTGCGCGTGTCCCCCTCAGCCCCAGTCGGCGTCGGCGTAGAAGCGCTGTGCGACGTCCTCGGTCAGCGCGCGCACGCGCGAGGACTCCTCGGGGGTGAGAACCTTCTTCCACTTGACCGTGTTGGCGCGGCTGTCGAGCGGACGGAACCCCGACTTCGACAGGCCCTGGGTCGAGAGGGACCAGCTGTGACTGCTATTGCCGTTGGCGCTGCCCGAGGAAGAGCGCTCGATGATGGTCCTCGCACCCTCGGTGAGGGGCAGGCCCAGGCTCGCATAAAGATCGGCGTAGGCGGCCACTGGGTCGAACGAGAGATCCTCGTTGCGAACGACGCGAATCGGCGGGCCGGGCCCGTCGCGCAGCTCTGCGACGACGTGGTGGACCATCCGCCACAGGAGGCTGCCCTCGGCGATCGGATCGGGCGACCTGACGATCTCCCGCATCTCGCTCTCGAACGGGTGCAGCCACTCCTCGAGCAACAGCGGCTGCCTCAGGAGGTGTCGGAAGTCAGTTCTCCATCCGAGCTCCTTGCGGCTCGCCGCGACCGCCGCCGGATGCCTGGTCACCACGACCGCCTCGCAGCCCAGGCGACGTGCGAACCAGCCGGTCGAGAAGACCGCGAAGGGGTCGTCGACGAGCGGGCGACGCCCCCGCACCCGACCGCGGGCGAAGCTGCTCGAGTACTTCGCCATGCGCATGAGGTCGCGCGGCGTCCGGTTTTCGCGAAGCTCGGCGCGGTGGTGGTAACGCAGCCGCAGGGTGTCCCTGAAGGGCTCGAGGAAGTGCGCCTCGTTCGCCTCGCTGATGTAGGGGAAGCGGTGGTGGACCGCAGCCCGGAGAACGCCGGGGGAGCGCCCCGGCGGGTGCTGATCGTTGAGCGGCTCGTTGATATACACGACGCGACCGCCGGCGTCGAGCATCTTCCCGACCCAGCTCGTGCCCGAGCGGGGAATTCCCGTCACCAGGATCGGTCGCTCGCCGTTTTGCTGCACCGACACTCGGCGATCGACGGCCTGCCGCCTCAGGCGCTGCGCGCGCCGGCGACGTAGGAGAAAGTTCGGAGGAGGATCTTGACATCCTTCCAGATCGACCAGCTGGCGCCGTAGAGATAGTCGATCTTGACCATTTCCTCGAGCGGCACACGGGTCGAACCGAGGATCTGCCAGTGCCCGGTCATGCCCGGCACGAGCGCGAGGCGCTCACGCTGCCATCCCTGGATCTGAGCGTCGTCCTCCGGCACGAGGGGCCGCGGACCCACGAGACTCATCTCGCCGCGGAGGACATTCCACAGCTGAGGAAGCTCGTCGAGCGAGCTCTTTCGTATGACATGCCCGACCGACGTGATCCGGGGGTCATCGGCGATCTTGAACAGGCCCTCGGTCTCGTTCTGACCGCGGAGCTCGTCCTTCTCGGCGTCCGCGCCGTCTCGCATCGACCGGAACTTGAGCATCTGAAACTCCGCGCCGCCTCGACCGATTCGCTTCTGCGGGAAGAACACCGGACCGGGCGAGGTGAGCTTGATGGCGAGCGCGATCGCGCCGAAGAGCGGGGCGAGCACGACGAGCCCGCCGGCCGCCGCGGTCACGTCCATGGCTCGCTTGAGCAGCAGGGAGGAACTCGACAGTCGTGAGCCATGTAGCCCGAGCAGCGTCATGCCGTCGACCTCGTCGAAGTCGACCGACGACCCGACGACCTCGAACATCCGCGGGCAGACGCTGACCCTGACACCAAGGGACTTGACGGCCCTGATCGCCTCGAGCGTGGCCTCCGCCTCCGGGCTTCTGGGTATGACGATGACCCGGTGGACGTCGTGCTCGACGAGCGCGAGTCCCAGCGTCTCGACGGTTCCGAGCACGGGCGGACCGTCAACGATATGGGGCCCCGCCTTTCGCCGCCGCGCGCGGCGCTCGGGGTCGAGCGGCACACGTCCGACCACGCTCGCGGAGAGCGAGAAGCTCACCTCGAACTTGTGTCTCATCGCGCGGGCGCTGTCCTCGTCCCCTAGGACGAGGCAGCGTTCCTCGGGCGCGAAGCGCCGGACGATGCTCCTCGCCGCCCCCCGACCAACCACCATGAAGGCGAGGCTGAGGATCCAGAGGCTCAGAACCTCGACACGGCCGAACGTTCCCTGCACGGCGAGGCCGTCGAGCAGCCAGACCGAGAAGGCGAACAGCGTCACCACGGAGAAGAGGGACGGAACCTCCTCGAGCGTCGACTTGCGCAGCAGCTTCTCGTCGCGGTCATAGAGACCGACGAGCTTGCCGATCAGCACGAGCAGCGGAACCACGATCAGTGAGCCGATCGTGGGTTGCGCGTGCCCGATCGCGACGACGGCGAGGAAGATTGCGAGGGTGGCGGCGGCGAGGTCCGCGGCGGCGAGCGAGCGCCGGTACATCGAGTCGCGCCGGATAACGTCCGTGCTCGGCGCGCCCTCCGGAATCGCACCGGCCGCACGAACGCCCCCGCGCGCCGGGATCGGCAGTCGCAGCAGGCGAGCGGCAGCGGAGTGGGCTGTGGGCACCGGAGCGCTAGGCGCCAAGGTCCGGCTGTCTCTGGGGGGAGGCGACATGCTCACACAGAACGCGCCGGGACCGGTGCTTCTTTCTCGCGCGGGCTTTGACGCGTCTCGGTCGCCCTGCGCCAGGGCGGCAGGGCCGGCGCCGGGAGGCTCGCCAGCCGCTCGCGCGCGACGCGCGCGAGAAAGAGGGGGTTGCCCACGATGTAGCGGCGCCAGAGCCGGCGGGGCTCCTGGGCGAGCCGGTAGACCCATTCGCAACCGAGCCGGTTGAGCACTGCCGGGGCGCGCGGCACGGCCCCCGCGGCGAAGTCGAGGAAGGCGCCAACCCCGATGCCGAGCCGGGCGCCTGTCCCGGGCAGGTGGCGGGCGAGCCAGAGTTCCTGGTGTGGGTTGCCCATCGCGACGAGCAGCACCCCGCAGCCGGACGCGCGCACGCGCTCGACCACTGCCCGAGTGTCGTCTTCCGCGAAGTACCCGTGCGAGCACCCGGCGACCTCGAGCCCCGGCACCCTCTCGACGAGGTGGAGGGCGGCTGCCTCGGCCACGCCGGGGCGGCCGCCGAGCAGGTAGACGGGCCAGCCGCCCTCCGCGGCCAGGGCGAGGATCTCGGGGGTGAAGTCGGACCCGTTCAGGTTCGTCTCGAAGCGACGCCCCTGCATCCGGGCGGCGATCGCCAGGCCGATGCCGTCGTTCAGCACCAGCTCTGCGCCGTTCAGCGCTTGGCGCAGGGCGTTCGAGCGGTGCGCGAGGTTCAACGTGTGGGCGTTGACGTAGGCAACGACCGCCGGCCCCGGAGTGTCGTACAGCCGCTCGACCGCGCGCAGGGCGGCGTCGCGGTGCATACGCGCGACGCGAACGCCCAGGATCGACGAGCTGGCACCGGGCGTGTCGAGGGGGCTCAGCACGGTCTAGGAACGTCGCCTGCCACGGCGTTCTTCCGCCACACACCGCCGAAGAGGGACGAAAAAAGCACGGGGTCGGTCGCGTTACTGGTCGATGCAACCGATGCGATCGGCAACCGCCAACACTCCAGCCTCCCAGCCTCCGGGGGTCACCGCGATCATCCCCTCGCGCGGGAGGCAGGACTTCCTGGAGCGGGCCGTGCGAAGCGTCGCGAGTCAGCGGTACGCCGGAGAGGTCGAGTGCCTGGTGGTCTTCGACGGCGGCGAGTGCGCGCTCCCGTCGATCGAGCTGCCGGCGCGGCGAACGCTGCGAGGGATAGGGAACGACCGCCGTCAGGGCGCGGCGCCGGCCAGGAACGCGGGCGCGCTTGCCGCGAGCTTCCGCGTTCTCGCGTTCCTGGACGATGACGACGAATGGCTTCCCGACAAGCTCGACAAACAGGTGAGGATGCTGACCGCCGCCCCCGCCGGGTCGGTTGTGTGCTCGGGGATCGAGGTCGTGCACGGTGACCGGATCGTCTCCCGCGTGCTCGACAAGCAGGAGGTGACCTTCCGCGACCTGCTGCTCTCCCGGATCCCCGAGCTCCATACGAGCACGTTCGTGGTCAAGCGAAGCGACTTCTTCGGCGGCATCGGCCCGTTCGACGAGGACACCCCGGGCAGCTTCGCGGAGGACTACGACTGGCTGCTGCGCGCGGCCCGCAAGAAGCCGGTGCTCACGGTTGCCGGCGAGCCGCTGGCGCGGATCCACTGGCACGGGTCCTCGTTCTTCGTCGGCCGCTGGAAGACGATGATCGCCGGGCTCCAGTACCTGATCGGAAAGCACCCCGACTTCCGCCTCGAGCCGCGCGGGCTCGCGCGCATCTACGGTCAGGTGGCGTTCGCCTACGCCGCGGCCGGCAGCGGCCCGCTCAGCCGCAGCTGGGCGCGCCAGACGCTGAGGCACGACTGGCGCCAGCCGCGGGCATACCTCGCGCTGCTCGTCGGAGCCGGGCTGCTCTCCCCGGAGACGCTCGTGGGCACTCTTAACCGGTTCGGACGAGGAATTTAGCCTTGTCCGCGGTCGCAGTTCGTGCCGCTGCGCCCGCGCGCAGCTTCGGGTCGGTCTGGCCCCTATACATGCTCTTCGTGGCGCTGCCGATCTGGTGGGCGCTTGGGGCGGCCTACTTCGTCTGGCCCTTCCTTACCTTCCCGCTGCTCCTCTCCCTGCTCCTGCGTCAGGAGGTCAGGCTTCCACCGCGGTTCGGGCTGTGGCTCCTCTTCCTCGCGTGGATGTTCCTTGCGAGCCACCAGCTCGACGACGCGATGAGCGTCGCCCTGTTCCTCTACCGCGCCTCGCTGTACATCTCAGCGACGCTGCTCTTCCTCTACATCTACAACGCGACCCGCGACCGCCTCCCCGACGGAGCGATCGTCAAGGCGATGGCCCTGTTCTGGGCTGCGGTCGTAGTCGGCGGGCTCCTCGGTGTGTTTCTGCCGTACGCGTCCTTCGGCACTCCGGTCGAGGCGCTGATGCCGGCCTCGGTGCTCCAGGACAAGACGGCGTACTACTTCGTCCACCCCGGTCTATCCGAGGTGATGACCTTCCTCGGCTATCCGGTCGGCCGACCGAAGACGCTGTTCGCCTTCAGCAACCAGTGGGGCGCGGCCATCGCGGTGCTGACCCCGTTCGCGCTCGCGGCCCTCTCCGAGACGAGGCGGCGCAGCTTCCCGCGCCGTGCGCTGATCCTCCTGCTCATTCTCTCGATCGTTCCGATAACCGTGTCGCTCAACCGCGGACTGTGGTTGAGTCTCGGGCTCGGTCTCGTCTACGTCGCCTTCCGGCTGACCAGGCAGGGGGACGTACGCGCGCTGCGGGCCGGCCTGATCGGGCTGGTCGCGGTCGTCCTGGTGATTTTCATCACTCCCCTCGGCGGACTCGTCGGGGACCGCTTCACCGCCCAGCGCAACAGCAACGATACCCGGCTGACCGTCTACCAGGCGACGTTCGAAGGCATAAAGCAGTCGCCGCTGTTCGGGTACGGCTCGCCCACAGGCGCTGAGTTCGACGCCAACCTGCCCGAGCTCGGCACCCAGGGCCAGATGTTCACGGTCGCCTTCTCGTACGGCATCCCGGCAGTGCTCCTGTTCGCCGGATGGTTCCTCTCGAGCTTCCTGAACTCGCGGCGGTCGGGCTCGTCCGCCCGCCTCTGGGCCAACGCTAGCGTCCTGATCCTGCTCCTCGAGCTCCCCTACTACAACTACATGCCCGCCACGCTCCACGTCGGAATGGTCGCGGCGGCACTTGCTTGGCGAGACGTGGCCGATCCCGCAGGTAGGCCCGCCCAGGGAGCGCTTCTCACCCGTCCCATCCCCGAGCCATCCCCGGCGTGAGCTCGACGAGCTCGCCCCGGGCCGGCGCCCCCGCCGAGCGCTCGTCGTCCGGCGGCGACCGGCCGCAGCCTGAGATCGGCGTCCTCGCTCGCGGAGGAACGCTTGCGCTCGTGGGCGTCGTCGCGAGCGGGGCGCTCCAACTGTTGCTCGTGGTCGCCGTCACCAGGGGCCTCGGCGCTGCCGCGGCCGGCGTCTTCTTCGAGGCGGTGGCGCTGTTCATGGTGCTGAGCCGGGTCGGTGAGGCAGGCGCGAGCACGGGGCTGGTACGGACGGTCCCGCGGTTGCGCGCGCTCGGTCGTACAGTCGACGTCCGCCGAAGCCTGATCGTCGCTGCGTGGCCCGTGGCGATCATCTGCCTGCTCATGGGGATCCTCCTCTACGCGTTCGCCGGCGCGCTGTCGTCCGTGTTCTTCGACGAAGCGCACGAGGCCGAGGCGGCGCAGCTGATCCGGCTTCTCTCGCCGCTCCTGCCGCTCGCGTCGGCCACGACGGTGGGGCTGGCGGCAACGCGGGGATTCGGAAAGATGCTGCCGTACGTCCTCGTACAGAACGTCGGCCTGCCCGCGGCCCGGCTGGTGCTCGTCCTTGCCGCGATCTTCGCTGGGCTCGGGAGCGTCGCGACCGGCCTCGCCTGGGCCCTGCCGACCGGGGGCGCGGCCGTCCTCGCGGCGGTCTGGCTGATCGTGCTGCTGCGCCGCACCGAGGGACAGCCCTCGGACGCGCCGGCGCGTCCGGTCCGCGAGCTCGCGTCGAGCTTCTGGCGCTTCTCCGCCCCACGGGGTCTCGCCGGGATCCTCGGCATGTCGGTCACCTGGATGGACGTCCTGCTCGTCGGCGCCCTGCGATCCACACGCGAGGCGGCCATCTACGCGGCGGCGAGCCGCCTCGCGATCGTCGGTGCCTACGCCCTGCAGGCCATCGGCATGGCGATCGCTCCGCGGATCAGCGCGCTACTCGCCCGAGACGAGAGAGAGCAGGTCGAGGAGCTCTACCGAACCGCGACCTGGTGGGTCATGGCTCTTGTCTGGCCGCTGTACGCGGTGATGGCGGTGTTTGCGCCGTTCGTAATGGGCCTCTTCGGGCCCGAGTTCGTCGCCGGACAGACCGCGCTGGTTGTGCTGTGCCTGGCCATGCTCGTGAACCTGGCGACCGGCAATGTCACGACCGTGCTGCTGATGGGCGGCAAGAGCTCCTGGAACCTCTACAACGCCGCCGGCTCGCTGGCGCTGAACGTCGCCCTCAACCTGCTTCTGACTCCTAGCCTGGGCATCACCGGCGCCGCGATCGCCTGGGCGGCCAGCCTGGTCTTCGTCAACGTGGCCCCGGTCGTACAGGTCGGGCTGTTCCTCGGCATGCGCCCGCCGTTCGGCGCCGGGTTCGTGATTGTGGCCGCCTCGACGGCGGCCTGCTACGGCGGGGTAGGGTTCGCGATCCGCGAGGCCTTCGGGACGAGCCTCGCGACGTTTGCGGTGTTCGTCGCCGTGTCTACCGCAATTTACCTGGCCCTGCTGTGGCGCTTCCGCGAGACGTTCAAGGTCTCGGACCTGCTCCGCGGCCTCCGGCTGCGTGACCCCCGGCGGCGGCCGACGAGATTGAGGATGGCGGCTTCGCCCGCCGACTCGTGACAACAAGAGGAGAAACATGCTCAACGCCGTAACTCAGGATTCCATCGAGGCCGCGCCCCTCGGCGAGGCGTCGGCGGCTCCGCAACTGGAGGCCGTCGAGGCGCCTGCGGCGGCCGAGCACGAGGCCGTCGATGTCGCGCGCATCGTCGACTGCGGCCTACGGCGGCGCGCGCTGGTCCTCGGCAGCCTGCCCCCCGAGGGCGACGACCTCGACCTCGTCGTCCGCCGGCCCGAGCGAGTGGACGCCGCGTCGACTCTCGCCGCGCACGGGTTCCTGAAGCGCGGGCAACGGATGTCGCCGCGCCGCCGTTGGATCGAGCAGTGGGCGCGTTTCCGCGGAGCATCGGCCTTCTCGGTGGATCTCAACCCCGCCGAGCGGTGGAGCCTTCCCACTGTCGAGGTGGAAGCGCTGTTCGACGAGGGGTCTCCGATCGAAGGGATGTCCCACATCGTCCGACCTGCGCCCCATCACGTGCTCCTCCTCGCCGCCCGCCGGCTCGCGCGACATGGCGGACGGGTCGACTCGAAGCGGCGCAGGCGTATCACCGGTGCTCTCGCAGAGGACCCGGACGCGTGGCGGATCGCTCACGCCTGCGCGCCGATGTGGGGGCTCGAGCGGGCCATGGACCTGCTCGAGCCGGCGTACAGCACCGACGAGCCCGTGCCCGCGAGCCCGCGCGCGCGTGCCTTCGCCGAGCTCGTCTCGAGCGGGTTCGGTCGCTGGTGGGCCGAGGTGGTCGCACGGCGCGTGCGGTCGAAGATTCCGCGCCGGACGCGCGTCATCTCGATCTCCGGGCTCGACGGCGCCGGCAAAAGCTCCCAGGCGCGGGCGCTGCAAGAGACGTTCGACGGCCTCGGCGTAGACGTCGCCTGCGAGTGGATGCCTCTCGGCCACGCGCCTCGACACCGTGCGATTCGCACGCTCAGGAAGTCGGTCGAGTCGATCCTGCATCTGGTCGGCCGCCTTCGCGGGAAGTCAGGCACCAGGGGGCCGCAAGCGGCGGGCGAGGATGGAGCGTTCGCCCCGGCCCGACGGGCGGTCAGCCCGGCGAAGAGCCTCCGCGAGCAAAGCGAGCTCGTCACGCACGCATGGGCGATGGTCGTCGCGGTACACCAGGGGCTTCAGCACCGCGTGGCGGTCCTGCGGCACATCGGGAAGGGCAAGGTGGTCATCTTCGACCGCTACACGCTCGATGCCTCCTCGCAGCTCCGGTACTTCTACGGCTCGAACCACGAGTTCCGCTTCCAGAAGCGGCTCGTGCGCCTGATCTCCCCAAAGCCAGAGCGATCGTTCCTGCTCGTCGTCCCGCCCGAGGTCGTGATCGCTCGCAAGGACGACATGCAGTACACGGTACAGGAGCTCGACGAGCAGTGCCGGCTGCTCTGGGAGGAGGCCTCTCGGCTGTCGATCCCGCGGCTCAGCGGAACCCGTCCAAAGCACGAGCTCTCCGAGGAAATCGCGCGTGAGGTCTGGAGCGCTGCGGGATGACGGAGCCGTCGACGAATGGCCATGCTCCGGTTTGGAGCCCTGAGCTCGACTGGGTTCTGAGCGCCCTATGGGGCGGTTGCGAAGAGGTCGAGGTGTCTCGGCCGGCGCGGCCCTCGCCAAGCCGGCGCGCGGTGGAGAGCTTCGGCGTCCTGCCGAACGCACGACACCCACGACTGCTCGTGCCGCTCGGCTCGAGCCGCGCGGCGGCGCGCGCCGTGCGCGACCACGCAACTCACAGGCTCGCCCTCCGCGCGGTGAAGCCGCTGCTCGCGGCCTCGGTGCGCTTGGGCCTCGGCCACCGCCTGATCAGGGACCGCCTGTCGGTCTCCATCCCGGAGGGGACGGTTGCCGAGGCCCTGCCTGGCCTGCTCATCAAGGAGCACCTTCAAAAGGTGCTCGGGCGGGATGCCCTCGAGATGGCCGTCAAGTTCGACGCGCCGCGACCGCACCGCAAGCCGACGCTCCAGATCCTGGGCACCGACGGGGAGGTGCTCGCCTACGTCAAGGTCGGGTGGAACGCCCTCACCCGGCAGCTCGTGCAGACGGAGGCTAAGGCCCTCGAGGGACTGATGGGGCTTCCCTCCCCACCGAGCTTCGAGGTTCCGCGTGTCATCCATGCCGACCGCTGGCGCAGTCTCCACCTGCTCGTTATCGCGCCGCTGGCGACAACGCCGCGAGAGCGCGGTGCGTCGCTGCTCAGGACACCGCCGATCGGGGCCACGCGCGAGCTGGCTCAGCTCGGGGCGACAAGGCGGGGGGCGCTCGAGCGCAGTTACTGGTGGGTACAAGTCCGGCGGCGGCTTGCGCGCGCCGAGGCGGCGCTCGGTACGCGGTCGGCTCTCTCCGACGCCGCCAGGCGACTCGAGCAACGCTACGGCGAGAGCGAGCTCTCGTTCGGCTTCTGGCACGGCGACTGGGTCCCCGCGAACATGTGCGCCGCGAAAGGGCGCCTCTCGGTGTGGGACTGGGAGCGCAGCGGACCGCTCGCACCGGTCGGGCTCGATGCGATCCACTTCGAATACCAGGCCGCCCTGAGCATCGAGGGCCTCTCACCCACCAACGCGGCGGAGCGCCTGCTCGACGGATCGAGCTCATCGCTCACCGATATCGGGGTGTCCGAGACGCTGCGGCCTGCCCTGCTGTCGCTGCATCTGATGGAGATGGCGCTTCGCTTCGAGGAGGCGCGCGCGGCGGGGGTCGACACGGTCGATCGCAAGTATCCGGCGCCACTCGAGGCGATGCTCTCGCGCCCGAGCGGCGCGGCCCGACCGGCGACTCACACAGCTCGGGCAGACACCTCTTCGCTCCGAGCAGCCTGAGCTGCCCGAGCTCAAGGCACGTAGGCAACGGCGCGCGGCGCCTCGACCGATGCCGTCTGCCGACCCCGGAAGAGCTACTCGGAGCGTCGAGCGGTTGTGCGGCTTCCCCCTCGACGAGCGAGCGACCGCACACGCGCCCGGCCGAACCATGGAGGCGTGGGCGCCACGAGAGCTCGGTCTCGACGGTGAAAGCCCCCCTAGTGGTCGGTCCTGCAAGTCCTGTGGCACTTGCAGGAAGTCGTTTGTGTGCGGTTGAATCGCCTTGTCGTCCTGGTTGGGCGACGATGGAGGCGAACGTGGCGGCGCAAGCGAAGTGCATCGAGATCGCACCGGAGGACCGTCCGGTGCTGGAGAAGTGGGCGAACTCGCGGAGCGCCGAGCGGCGGCTGGTCGAGCGCGCGCAGATCGTGCTGCTGGCCGGGGAGGACAAGCCGGCCAGCGAGATCGCCGAGCGGGTCGGTTGTGTTGCTGAGACCCCGCGGCGTCAGCGTGCGCGCTACGAGCGCGAGGGGCTCGACGGGCTGGGTGACCGGGCGAAGTCCGGGCGGCCGCTCACCCACGATCAGGCCGTCCGCGCGCGGCTGATCGCGCTGGCCTGCACCCGCCCGCCAAAGACCGACGGATGAAAGTCAAGTGATCTCGACGGACTGGTCCCTTTCTGTCAGGCTCCGAGGCCGGGTGCGGGTGACCGACGAAGCGAAGAGCAGACCGTTGGGGCTCATTGAGCCTGCCGCGC
>Ga0136623_10000374_pt1 | contig 13014 bp, 16 predicted proteins | sample AntDrymUQ4492106_2_FD_104656 | JGI IMG/M metagenome (GOLD analysis project Ga0136623, IMG submission 104656) | Polar desert sand microbial communities from Dry Valleys, Antarctica - metaG UQ449 (21.06) | ecosystem: Environmental > Terrestrial > Soil > Desert | place: Antarctica: Dry Valley...
CCTCGTCAGCGCCCATGCTGCGCAGGGTCTCCAGTGCACTCTGGACCTGGGTCACCGCCTGCTTGAGGTTCTCATCCGACCACTTGTAGCCGTGGCCCTCGACATCGTCATCCTCGTCACCGTCTAGACCCCGCAACGACTGGAGCGCGTCATCAAGCTTGGTTATGGCCTGCTTGAGGTCTTCGTCCGACCACTTGTAGCCGTGGCCCTCGACATCGTCATTCTCGCCACCGCTCAGACCCTGCAGCGCCTCGAGCGCACTCTCGACCCGCGTGATCGCCTGCTTGAGGTCCTCGTCCGACCACTTGTAGACGTGGCCCGTCACGTCGTCGCCACTCTGCCCTTGGTGCATCTGGTTGCCCATCATGCTCCTCCTCTTCGCCCTTGGACGGTCCCGGTGATCGTCCTACCCTTGGTATTAGCTGTCATTCTCCCTCGTGTCGCCTGAAATTGCTGTCGGGTAGGCGACAATGAGGTGTCTGCTTGCCGACACATCCGGCAATGTGTAGGCGGAGCGTAGTCCAGGAGAACTCAGCGTCACGGGGGGACGATGGCTGAGCTGCATCGGGGGACTGTCACCCTCGTCTTCACCGACATCGAGGGCTCCACGCGCCTGCTCACCTCCCTCGGCCCCGAATACGAAGAGGTGCTGGCTTCTCACCGAACGCTCCTTGGTGAAGCGTTCAGATCGCACGGGGGAGTCGAGGTCGACACCCAGGGGGACGCCCTCTTCTACGCCTTCTCCAAAACCCACGACGGCGTCACCGGTGCGGTTGAGGCCCAGCGGGCGCTCTCCTCCAATGACTTCGGAGAGGGAGTCGAACTCAAGGTCCGCATGGGGATCCACACCGGGGAGCCGACCGTGACACAGGAGGGCTACGTGGGCCCAGACGTGCACCTCGGCGCCCGTATCTGTGCGGCCGCCTGGGGAGCACAGATCGTGGTCTCCTCGGCGAGCGCGGGACTCCTGTCCGCGGGTCTAGAAGACGTCACCCTGCGTTCTCTCGGCCACCACGCGCTCAAGGACATCGAGGAGCGGGTGGAACTCTTCCAGGTAATGGCCCCAGGCCTGACCCAGGACTTCCCCGCCCTGCGCACCAAGGGCACCCATCCCACCAACCTGCCCCCACGCTGGCTTCTCTCATCGGCAGAGAACAAGACCTCGCTGCCCTGACAGAGCTGCTCGGATCCCCGGAGACCTCCGTGGTCACCCTCGTCGGTCCCGGGGGCACCGGCAAGACCAGCCTCGCGGCCGCGCTGGGAGCACAGCTGTTGTCTTCTGTTCCCGACGGAGTCTTCTTCGTCGACCTCTCCGCCCTCAACGATCCCGCCCTCGTCATCCCTGCGCTCGCTCAGACCCTGGCGCTCAAGGAGACCCCGGGACGCACGCTCACACAGAGCCTCGCCACCCACCTCTCCTCCAAGGACATGCTGGTGATCCTGGACAACTTCGAGCAGGTCATCGAAGCCGCCCCCGAGGTCTCCGGCCTGCTGACAGAAGCACCTTCCCTCAAGGTCGTGGTCACCTCCCGAGAGGCGCTGCGCATCCAGGGGGAGCGGGTCGTCTCCCTTGCCCCTCTTGAGCTCCCCTCACCAGAGCACGACGACTTAGACGAGGTCGCCCGCTCTGCCGCCGTGGCCCTGTTCACCGAGCGAGCCCGGGCGGTCAAAAGAAGATTTCGCCCTCACCCCGGACAACGCCGCAGACATCGCTGCCATCTGCAGGCGCCTGGACGGCCTGCCCCTCGCTCTAGAGCTCGCTGCGGCCCGCATCAACCTGCTCTCTCCCTCGGCCCTGCTCGCCCGTCTCGATCACGGCCTCAAAGTGTTGACCTCGGGGAGACGAGATGCGGCCCAGCGCCAGAAGACGCTCAAGGGAGCGATCGCGTGGAGCTACGAGCTTTTGTCCCAAGACGAGCAGATCCTCTTCAATCGCCTCGGGGTCTTCGCCGGAGGCTGGAGCCTCCAAGCCGCCGAGCAGGTGTGTGACCGAGGCGATCTCACCACGGACGTCCTGGACGGTCTCGCCTCCCTTGTCGACAAGAGCCTGGTGCGCACGACCGATGGACATGACGAGCGCTTCTCCATGCTCGAAACCATCCGGGAGTTCGCCTCAGATAAGCTGGAGGAGTCGCAGGAGGCGGACGAGGTCAGGCGGGCACATGCCGACTACTTCCGGGCGCTAGCGGAAGAGGCCTGGCCGAATCTCATCGGTCGACATGAGTCATTCTGGCTAGGGACACTGGAAGTAGAACGCGACAACCTTCGAATTGCCATCCAGGAAGGGATCGCCCAAAACCCAGTCGTGGCGCTATCTCTGGCAGGGTCGCTGTGGCGTTTCTGGTGGGCGCGCGGGTACCTGTCTGAAGGCCGGGCCCTCTTGGAAGCCGCTCTGGACGGCGAGGCAAGCCAGGCGCAATTCCGGGCGCGGGCGCTGCGCGGACTTGCCGCCATCGCGCAGGCTCAGGGCGACGTTACTGCAGCGACAAACCATATCAACGAGGCGGCGCGCCTATTCAGCGAATTCGATGACCAAGCCGGATTGGCCCGGTGCTACGAGACCCTAGGTCTCCTCGCCGAGGAGAGCGACGATCTCGTCGCCGCGCGGTCACATTTCCACCGATCCTCTGAGCTTTACGAAGTAATCGGGGATGAAGCTGGCATCTCCACCGCCATCGGCAACCTGAGTAACGTAGCGCTCATCGCGGGGGACTACGACGAGGCCTACGAGCTGGCGGAGTGGAGCATGAAGATAGACGAGCGCTTAAGCCACAAGGAAGGAGTGGCAGGCTCTCTCATCAATATGGGGTTCGCCGCGCTGGAACGGGACGAACTTGAGGAGGCGTCACAACTGATCTCCACATGTTTGAGGATCGCGCGAGAGATCGATCACAAGGAGCTGATCGCGATAAGTTTGGAGGCTTCAGCCGCCCTAGCCGTCACTAACGACGATGTTGAGTCCGCCGATGAGTTGTTGGGGGCGGCCGAGAGGTCGCGCGAGGCGAGCGGACACGCGCGTGAAGCGTTTGAGAGGAAGATGTACGAGCGGACAGCCGCGCACGTGAGTGCAAGACGCGGCGGCGCTTCGCCAAGTGGGTAAAGGTGTGGAGCGTGTCCAATAGGCTGCGGGCTTGTCAGATGGGGCGTGCCTACGAGATGCCGGTCCAGTGATATGGACGATACCGGGGGGCAGAGAGAGCCATGGCAGAGTTGCCGGGCGGGACCATCACCCTGCTTTTCACCGACATCGAAGCCTCGACCCGCCTCCTGCACACCCTCGGTGATGCCTACGAAGACGCCCTCGCGATCCACCGCGGTCTCTTGCGAGAGGCCTTTTCGGCCCACGACGGTGCTGAGGTCGACACTCAGGGAGACGCCTTCTTCTACGCCTTCGCCCGCGCCCACGACGCGCTCGCAGGAGCGATCCAAGGCCAGCGTGCGCTCGTCTCTCATCCCTGGCCCGCGGGCGCCGAGCTGCGCGTTCGCATGGGGGTCCACACCGGTGAGCCCACAGTCACTCAAGAGGGCTACGTCGGCGCCGACGTCCACCTCGGAGCGCGCATCTGCGCCTCCGCGTGGGGCGAGCAAATCGTCGTCTCCGACACCACCTCTCGTCTGGTCGCGCGACTCCCGGACGCGTCGCTGCGCGATCTGGGCGAGCATTCCCTCAAGGACATCGAGGTCCCCGTGCGCCTGCACCAGGTCGTCGCCCCCGGTCTGAGGCACGACTTCCCCCCGCCGCGCACCACCTCCTCGCATCCCACGAACCTTCCGCCAACGCTCTCATCCTCGGTCGCGCCGAGGACATCACCGAGCTCGTCTCTCTGCTCGCCTCTTCTGACTCGAGAATCGTGACCATCACGGGCCCCGGCGGCGTCGGCAAGACCCGTGTCGCGCTCGCGGCCGGCGCCAAAACGCTTCACTCCTTTGACGACGGCGTCTCGAGCCGGGACGCGAGTGCGGATAGAGACAGCACTTTGACGCGCGCCGCGGCGAGCTCGATCGCAAGAGGCAGGCCGTCTACCCGCCGGCAGACCCGAGCCATATGGGGGCGGCTTCGCGGGACACGGTGAACCCTGGTCGCACCGCCTGAGCGCGCGCCACGAACAGCTCCACCGCGGGTGACGCCAGGATGTCCTCGGGCTCATCCCCCGAGACCGGCAGGCTCAGGGGAGGCAGTGGGAACTCCCTCTCGCCGGAGATGCGCAGGGGCTCGCGCGAGGTGACGAGCACTTTGAGTGATGAGGCGGAGGCAATGAGGGCGGCCACGTCTGCGGCCGCGTCGAGAAGGTGCTCAAGGTTGTCGAGGATGAGCAACATGTTGCGAGAGGCGAGGTAGTCGGCCACGGTCTCGGTGAGTGTTCTGCCCTGGGACTCCCGCAACCCGAGGTCGACGGCGATCGCGCCCACCGCGAGGGCGGGATCGGCCAGCGCGGAGAGGTCGAGGAAAGCCTCGCGGCGTTGGGTTCTGGGCACCGGGATGCCACGGACCGCCAGCGGACCCTCCAGGGCGCGATCGCGTGGAGCTTCGGGCTCTTGGAGACCGACGAGCAGAGGTTGTTTGCTCGCCTCGGCGTGTTCGCTGGGGGGTGGAGCCTAGAGGCCGCGGAGGCGGTGTGCGACCGGGAGGATCTCTCTTTCGATGTGCTCGAAGGTCTCTCTTCGCTGGTGGACAAGAGCCTCGTGCGCCAGGTCGAGGGCGACGAGGATCGCTTCTCCATGCTGGAGACGATCCGGAGCTACGCCGCAGAGAAGCTCCAGGTCTCCCAGGAAGTGCACGACATCAAGCGCGCCCACGCGGAGTATTTCCGAGAGTTGGCCGAAGAGGCGGAGCCACACCTCGTCGGCGAGCATCAGAAGGAGTGGCTCGACCAGCTCGAAAGAGAGCTCGACAACCTCCGGGCTGGGCTGCAATGGCTCACTGACAATGACGTCGAACAAGCCGGACGCTGCGCGATAGCTCTGCGTCGCTTGTGGGAGGGGCGCGGGCTCGCCCGCGAGGGATACACGCTTTCCCTCAAGGTCTTGGAGCGGGGAGAGGGCCATCTCCAGCCGATCCTCATGGCCAGGCTCTGTCACGCGGTCGGCTCGCTCGTGGGGACACTTGGAGACCACGAGAGCGCCCGCAGCTTCCTCGAGTGGGCGATGTCGCTGTTCCAGGAGTCAGCCGACGAAGGCGGCATCGCCACGGCGATGCTGGAGCTTGCGTATCTATCCCATCTGGGGGGCGACAATCAGCGCGCCGAGCGGTTGGTTGCCCGTGCGACGGAGACAGCCAAAGAGTTGGGTGACAAGGCGGTGTATGGACGTGCGCTCTTTCTCGAAGCAACCGTGTCCATAGAACGAGGGGATCACAAGTTCTCAGAGGAACGCTTTCGGCAGAGTCTCGCGGTTCGCCGAGATGCAGGTGATAAGCGCGGCGTGGTCAATGTCCTGATGAACCTGGGCGGGATGTACCTAGAGAATGAGCAGCCAGCCGAAGCACGCGAGGTCCTTGAGCAGAGCTTCCGGCTCGCTCAGGATAGGAGACTTAGAGGGGCTCAGTGGGACAGCCGTCAATCTCGGCCTCGTGTCTCTGCTGCAGGGCAAAGTGGAGGAAGCAGTCTCGTGGTTCGCAAACAGCCTCTCTGGGGCAGAGCGCATCGGCGCGAAATACACGACCGCATACCGGGCTGGAGGGTCTGGCGTGCGCGGCGGCCTCCCAGGGAAGAAGCGAAGACGCAGTCCGGCTATATGGGGCAGCTGAAAAACTGCGCAAAGACATCCGGGTTCCGCGCACGGTTGAGGAGGATCAGCTTTACAGCAAGTACATCGAGCAGGCAAAGCACGAGATCGGCCTTGAGAAATGGGCGAACCTGATGATCGAAGCCGAAATGAGCCCGCTGTCACCGGTGCTAACCGAGCTGGTCAAGGACGCGCTCCGATTGTCGGGTGCGCATGGCTGAGCTGCCCCGGGGAACCCGTCACCTTCGTCTTCACCGACAGGGCTCCACTCGCCTGCTCAACTTCCTCGGCCCCGACTACCAAGAGGTGCTGGCGTCACATCGGACGCTCCTTCGAGAGGCGTTCCCAATCGCACGGAGGCATCGAGGTCGACACACAGGGAGACGCCTTCTTCTACGCCTGCGCCCAAGATGACTTCGCCGAGCGCCTAAATGGCCCTGAGATCGGCGCCACACCGGTCGCCAATCGGGTCTTGGAGGAAAGGAACCGAAAAGCTGGCACGGATGTCGGATAAGAGTGCTGCGTTCGAGGCAAGACCATCTCTTCAATACGACCCCCGGGCCCTCTTACCGAAGAGTCTGTCAACGAAGAGAGATCTACGAAGAAGACTCCGTGGGGAAAGTCGTGGAGCAGCTCCAACTCGTGCGTTCTCTGGAACGGAGCCGGGCGAAATCGTTGGCTTTCGACCCTAACGGCGACGTCAGTGAGCTCGACCCGGCTTCACTCAAGTCGGAGCAACAGCAGATTTACGAACGACTCTCAACAGGTCCGCGCGACTGGAGTCGGGAACTGTCGCAACTCCGGGCCGAAGCCGATCAGATTCAAGTCGCCGTATCGCGAGAGCGGTGGATCGCTGTCGATGCCGAAAGCAACTCGCCTCGATGGGCGCTATCGCCAAGGCTCGGCGCAAGTGGGAAGTCGACCAGCTTCGGAACCGCATCAAAGACGCTGGCAAATTGAAGGAACGGCTGTCGCAGAACCTCCGTGAGATGACGGACGAGGAGAAGCAGCTCATCCGGACGCAGAAGGAACGAGAGCAATGGGTGAAGCAGCAAATTCCCTTGGTTGAAAGGGCGCAGGTGATCGAGAACGAACTGGCGCATAGGAACAAAGCGCTCCTACGCGACTGGGAGAACAACCTGCCCGCGTATCTGGAGAGAGCAGTTGGACCGGCTCCGGATAGACCTTTCGAAAAGTTCGAGTGGCGAAAGACCGTCCTCATGGTCGAGGACTACCGAGGAAGTACGAGATCAAGGACCGGAACCGAACCCTAGCGGCGAGCCGCGCAACCCAGAGCAACGCCACGACGAGGAGCAGGTCGAGAGAGACATTGAAGACCGCAATGTCCGCCGCCACAGCCGCTCGCGAGACAACGACCAAGGCGTCGAACACAGTCTCGAGCGGTCTCGGTGAGAAGATGGTTTGCCCGAACAATGTGGAACCCCCGGACCCACGCGCGAAAGAGGGGTCGGGAATGCCCCGACCCCTCTCCATGCCATCGGCTTAGACGTCGATCTGAACCTTGATCTCCGGCAGTGCTTGCTGGATCTCGTTGGCTAGCTGGGCGAACCCACCCATGCCGTTGTACAGAGCCGCTCCTTCACCATCGAGTGCCTGACCACGCCAGAACTCTTCGTTCGCGAAATACTCCTGGGCCTCAGCGGTTCCGGTGAGGATTGCCTTGATCCCACCCACTGAGTAGTCGTTGCCCTGACGGCAGAGCTCGAATATCCGAGGTGCCACCATGTGGATGGTGAACGTGCCCGGGCTCTTCTGGATGACGTAATCAGCCGGGTCCTTGAACGGTTCCGGCATCAGCTCTTCAAGCGCGTTCCAGAGGTTCGTGAGAAGCCTGACCAGCGTCTCGTCATCTACTTCACCAGTGAACCCACCCGTAAGCAACGGCTTGAGCGAAGTTCGAACGGTTGTTTCGGACGCCACTCCCTCACCCCTGGGTGAGTTCGGCTTCTTGATCCGACGATGCCAGGGTGACCCCGGCCGATCGTTGAGGATCTGAACGATCTTGGTTCCGCGTAGGCGCCACTTGCGATGCTGCCGGATCATCTCTTCTTCGAACTGAGGGTCGATCTCGGAAAGCATCAGGAGAAGGCGTTCAGCGAGGTCGGTGCGGACTCGCTTGGCCGTGGCGTTGAGCGTGTAGAACTGCTTCACTTCTTCGAGCTTCCCTCGGTTGCCCCTCAGTTCCATGATCGTTATCGGGATCGGATAGTCGGCGAGCTCGCTGATCTCGAGCTCCTCGATCGCATGACGCACTGGGATCGAGTTGACGCAGGCGGCGTTTGGGTGCTCAACACCTCTGGGCTCAGGATTGGCTCACCTGTGGTTGGGAAGGCGATATGGTAGTATGGCGATATGGCAAAAAGGGTCAAGACCACGCTTTCTCTCGACGAGGAACTAATGCGTCACGTACGCGTTCGGGCGGCTCGCACCGGGAGAACCCAATCCGAGGTCCTTGAGGAGGCACTGCGCCAGGGGCTTGGGGCGGTCCAGCGGATCCGCGCCATGAACGATGCTGACGAGGAAGAAGCCCTGAGCCTTGCCTCTGAGGCGGTTCACGAGGTGCGCGCGGAGACGTCCCGCTGACCCAAGCATCACTTTCCCTGGTGGTCGATGCTGACTGCCTGATTGCCGGCGTTCTGACCTCACAGGGGGCGACCTCCCGGTTATTGGACAGGTGGGAGGCGGGCGACTTTGAACTCGTGGTGTGCCCGCGTCTGGTTCATGAGGTTCGAAAGGTGCTGCTCTCGCCACGGATTGCCGATCGCTACGAGGTCTCTGCGGCGGACGCGGAGGCCTTCGCTCGAAAGCTGGAGGAAGAAGGATTGCTCGTTGACGACCCCGTGGATCCTCCGAGGGCGGTGCCCGATGATCCGACCGACGATTATCTCGCGTCGCTCTCGCCCAGTTCACCGGGGCGGGGATCCTGGTGACGCGCGACCGGCACTTCGAGAAGGTCGACGTGGAGGGCTTGCGGATCCTCAACCCCGGCCTGGCCCTAACTCTCTTGCCGTAGGCGGACACGGGGCCAAGGCCACTGAGACTTGTCGCACCGTTCTCCTAAAGTGGGCGAAATCAGGAAGCCGCCCAAGGCAGCTATGGGCAAGCCTTGAGATGAAGTCCAGTAGGGAGGCAGGGAGATTTCTTGAGAATCAGGTCGGTTCGGGTGAAGTCCTTCAAGAGGTTCCACGACCTCGTCATCAGCGATCTTCCGGCGAGCGCCCGTTTGATCGTGCTTGCCGGCCCCAATGGAACAGGAAAGTCGTCGTTATTCGATGCGCTCAGACTTGGCATCACATGCATGGAGGGCACGGCGCTGGTCTATCTGCGGAATATCACCTCAAGGTTGGTGAACCTGCCTTGGACTGGGGACAGGTTGTGCAAGTCGACTTCCACGAACCTCTGCCAAGCGGTGGAGATGAAAGCAGAAAGCTCTTTTACATCCGGTCGGCTTACCGAAACGAGGCCGATTTTTCTGTTTCCACTTTTCAGAAAATGGGTTCGGCTCTAGAGACAGCAACGGTCCCACGGCTGATCGACAACGACATCGCGGTCTCGAGCAACTTCCAGCGCCTCGTCTCGCTGACCTTGGAGGGTGTTTATAGCGGTGAATGGGATTCAGCCACTGTTCGAGATGTTCGAGACGCCTTTATCGGCGAAGTCAGAGAGTCGATGAGAAGGATTTTTCCTGATCTGCTTCTGCAAGGTATAGGGGATCCCCTCGCTGCGGGCACTTTCACTTTTGAAAAGGTCCACTCGGGCGAGCTGACCCTGACTGCGAGGATTATGTCGGATCCGCTACGAACAGTACTCGTGAATCACCACAGGGCTTCTGCGCGACGGCCTTCTCGGTACAGCGGCACCGAAGCCTACTCCCAGGGGAGACGACCCCTCTGCGCGCCTTCTCCCGCGCCCAGGCCCAGTGGAGCGACGGGAGCCTGCCTAGCGACTTGGGAGAGATTCGACAGTCAGGTAGTATTGGGAGGCCGGGACTCGGAGCCACAAGCAAGTGAGAGCTGTCGTGACGGTAATGCGACAGAGTGCGGAGCGAGCCGATTTGGGTTGCAACGCCCGATAAAGCGGTTGTGACCATTGTGAGCACAGGATTGTGAAGGGAGGCGTGGGCAACGGCGTGACGGCGTTGGAACCGATGCTGAGCATCGATCGTGCTGACCTCATGAGGACCGCCTTCACCCCAAGATCAAACTTACGACCGGGTTCACCGTCGAACCAATCGGCGACCGCTCGGTACGCCAATGCTGGGCCGGCTCCGAAAGGTGACCCTGGACTTCTCCATCGTCCTGGCAGTGAAGTCGCAGCTCCTGTGCCTGCTGGTCAAACATCGTGGCGCGACATCACTCAACGAAGATGATCCAGCGTCGCGCCTCAGAGCGGGAAAGTAAACGCAGTGGTTGAAGGCGGAGATGGGTACGCTCATGTCAACACCGCGATCGATGATCGCCAGACCTGTGATTTTGGAGGTCTTTCGGCCCTCGAACCTGGGTTCGCTCAACAGAACTGGAAAGGCCGCAATATCTCTGGCAGCAAGCTGGCAGAGGTAGCGCGCAAAGCATCCGAGGCAGGTGCGCGCGTCGACATAAGAGGTGCTCGCATCTTTGGAGAGATCCCCCTCGACCATGCGGACATCAGAACCAGCGTAGCTCTGTTGAGGTGCCTGATCGAAGGCACTCTCGATCTCCAGTTCTCTTCCGTGAAGTCCCTGGATCTCAGCGAGTCGGAGATCCGTCCCCCCATATCACCAGCCGGTACTCGCGTCGCCATCAACGCCGCGCCGGCCATGATCGAGTACGACATGCGTCTACAACAGATGAGGACGACAGGGGAGATGAGATTTCGAGGAGCGAAGATTGGAGGCGCTCTCCTTGCTTTTGGGCTATCGGCGGAGTCAGGTTCGATCCCCGAGTCGGAACCATCGACGTTCATACTCGAGGAGCCTTGGTCGGTAAACCTCACTGACGCTTCAATCGGGGAAGATGTAATCTTCGTAGAGGCCCATGTCGCCGGTGGAATGTCCGTAGCGGGTGCTGATGTCGGGGGCCAGTTGAATTGCACAGGAGCGACACTCTGCGCGAGCAAGCCGGAGGGGGAGAGAGCAGAAGAAAAATTCGCTTTGTTCGCACAGCGCGTCAACATCGACGAATCCGTGTTCCTTCGACGTAAAGACTCGGACTCACGCGGTGATCCGAAGAAGCCCGACATTTATGGTTGTCTTTACTTTGTTGGCGCAACCATAAAGGGCAACTTCGACTTGGCCAACACGTGCATCGACCGGGGCTGTGATCCGCCGGCCAATAGTCCTGCCGTGGGTGGCTCGGAGTGTAGCGGGGCGGCTCTAGATCTAAGAGGGGCGCAGCTGGACCGCCTGATTTATCGCAATGTGCTCGTAGCGCGAGGAGACGTAAACCTGGAAAGGTGCAAAGTCTCGTTGCTGTCTGACGATCCGAGGAGTTGGAATCTCTCACACGGCAGTTATCAGATAAGGGACTTTCAGTACGATGCGATGGACGGCGACGAGTGGACCACTCGCAAACGGCGCAGGTGGGTTCGGCGGAGTGCTGATTCGGCGAAGCCGGGCTCCTACCTTGCACTCGCCCAGGTGTTTGCGGCCGAGGGTGACTCGTCGAGCGAACGCAAAACCCGCGCCCTGGCATCGAGCAAGGCCGCGACCAAATTGGAGCGAATCCTACTTGGCTGGGTGCGGTATGGCTACCGTCCATGGGCTGTTGGCGTTCCTTTGCTGCTGCTTGCGACGCTGACTGTGCTCCAGTTGGACCACGCACTAAATGTCCGAAACGCAGTCGTTGAAGCTAAGCCGTCAAACCCACCAGTCACCGCAACCGCATGTGATGACGCAAGTGTGCTGTGTCCCGATCCACTCGTCTACGGCCTCGATGCGGTAATCCCTGTCGATTTGGGACAAACCGCAACATGGCGTCCGAACGAGGACACGGAGGCAGGTCGCGTGCTCGGATGGCTACTCAGGTTGGACTTGGTTGCGAGTTGGGCTCTAGCTGGCGTTCTCTTAGCGTCGGTGGCAGGTCGCCTGCAACGCACGTAGAGCCGGTTGGCGAACTGCTGTCGAAGAACTGGTGGATAACTAGGATGAAGGCTGGGCCCGGTGCGCTTTCCAGGCTTCTGTCGACCAGGAGCGGGGGGAGTGCATTTATCGGCTACATCGATGGGCTCTTTGCCGATACGAGCACATCTTATCCATGCAGAATCTGCCGGACAACACGAAACCTAGCCAGTCGAGTTCGCCTTGCGTTCAGACTCCGTTCCGCCAGCACGGGAGGTTGGCCGCCCTTGTCAACGCCGGTCCAAAACTGCGCGGAAGTCGCCGGCTGAAAACGTTTCACCTTTCAGGAGAACCAGACGAACCGAGCTCTAAGAGCCTCTTAGAGCCGGAACGAGCTCGAGGACGCACCCGGGCCTGGGTAAACCACTGGTCGGTATCCGATGCCATCACCTCCTTTGACTTGCCCTTAAGCCGATAGCTATCGCCTTTTGAGGGTCTGGGGAGGCGCCTTGGCCTGGGCCCATGCGCCGTGCTGCTCTTGGAGATCCTCGATCGACTCGAAGCCCTCAGCGCCAGAAAGCTCGTCTCGAGATACTCCACGGTGCCGATCGACCTGACCCTTGGACTCGGGGCTCCTTCTCCAAGATATCGGCTTGAGCCGTACGTTGCTGAACAGGGCGGCGACCTCGTCAGGCAGCACCGCCTTCTTGCCCGAGCCTGTGGCCACCATCGACGAGTCGTTGTCGAGCACACCCGCTGCCGGGACGCCGCCCAGACGCTCGAGCGTCGACACGAACGCGGGGCAGAAGTCGCCCATAGTCTTGGTGAAGGTGAACACCGTCGCGTGGGCGGCGGAGTGCGACAGCGTCGCCACCAGCCCGTGGGGCTTGACGGGTCTTTAGGAGGCACGCGCAGCTCTCGTCCCTTCGGAGACTAGCAATGAGTCATTCGCACCGAAATCAAGGCCGAGCGACTTCGGAAGTAGCTGAACCACGCGGAACCTATCGACCGGTACATGAGCTAATGAGATTCGCCGACGAGTCCGGTCAGGTTCTGCCTCTGGTAACAGTGATGAGCGTTCGTCCAGCAACTGGCAAGTGCGTTTACAGCTGCGAGGCGCTGCGCGCGCTCCACGACGTCGAGTTCGGTCGCATCGAGGTCGTTATCGCCGGCGGCAAGGTGAAGAGGATCATCCCGAGCTACGATCTGCGGGAATCAGACTCCGAATCCTAGGC
>Ga0136623_10000377_pt1 | contig 12953 bp, 13 predicted proteins | sample AntDrymUQ4492106_2_FD_104656 | JGI IMG/M metagenome (GOLD analysis project Ga0136623, IMG submission 104656) | Polar desert sand microbial communities from Dry Valleys, Antarctica - metaG UQ449 (21.06) | ecosystem: Environmental > Terrestrial > Soil > Desert | place: Antarctica: Dry Valley...
CCGTTATAGGTATCATTTTCTCCGGTTTTTTCAAAATAAACGTTGTTCGCCCGATTTCCAAAATTTCCGTTTTGTGGGTCGGTTAGAGGTCCTCAATATCAGTCGAATCAAAATAGTTTGAATGCGGGTCGAGAGTGCGGAGCATCGCCGAAATTGAAGTTTTGGTCAAATGGTTATAATCGTTTTTCTTGCCGCCGACATGATTGTTTCTAATAATTTCGAGCGCGTCGGTAAAATCTTCGGCGATTACGGTTCTATCTGTTTTGTTCGATAAAGTTTTGGAATGTGAAGATGAAGCCGCGAATGATTTGCCGATATTGATGCTGAACGGTTCGACTTCCGGCATCTGCAAAGCCGTTTTTTCTCTTTTTTGTGAGAAAACGAGCGAAGCCGAAACGACAAAAAATAAAAAGATAAAAAAGCAAAAAGCAAAACTTTTCCTCATAGTTGAAAAACCTCAAAGCCGGAAGACGCAGATCGCCCGCCAAATAAATTCGTTGTAATTTAAGCGAATGTTACAAATCAACCCGAACAAATGCAAACCGAAATCCGCATTGCTTCCGCCAAAATCATATTTTCTTTGCTGTTTGAAAAGATTGAATACTTTTAGATTTCCAAATCTATTTTGGTTTTTAAAAGTTTGTTGCTGTATTCACACAGTTTGTTTGTCAAACGGGGAATTTTCGAGGAAAATCAAACTATACCGAAAACAGACGAAAAAAATGCAAAAAAAATGCAAAAAGATCTGCCGAAAAAAATGCAAACTTTAATCGAAACTTTCGACGTGGCGAATGTTTTGACCGAACCTTTAACGAGATCTATCGAAAATCTTTTAAGAGTTTCGGCAGCGACAATGAATTCCGAAGAAGCCTCGGTTTTAATTCGCGACGGCGACCAGGGCGATTTGCGCTTTCTCTCGGCAATCGGCAAGGTGGCTGATAAATTACTGAATTTGAGAGTTCCAGCCGGTAAGGGAATTGCGGGTTTCGTGCTTTCTTCCGGGCAGCCGATGGCGGTTGCCGATGTGGGCGATGAGCAAACATTTTATGATGAAGTTGACAGAAAGACCGGCTACTCGACGCAGACAATTTTAGCTACGCCGCTTCGTCATAACGGCGAAATTATCGGCGTTTTGGAATACGTCAACCGAATCGGCGAGCCGCCTTTCGAGTCTTTTACACCGGACGAGATGGACAATGCCGCTATGTTCGCCGAAGTCATCGCCTCGCTCGTCAATGCTTACGAGTCGGCAAAACTTCTCCGCGATTTCGGCAGTAAAATGCTTTCCGATAAAAATGAACCGGATTATATCGAAATTCGGAACTGGCTGAGAACGCTGCGCGATTCGACGGAACATCGGGAGATGATGGATTTAGCCGTTTTGCTGCGCGAAATTGCCGCCCGCGGCGACGGCGAACGACAATTGTGCCGCGAACTTTTAGAATCCATACTGCGTTTTTCCGATACGAAAACAGAAACAAGTTTCCTTAATTTTTAGATTTTTCTATGACCATCAATCCCGATTTTCATTCAAGTACAAACACCACCGCTTTTTCTTATTTCCAAATTGACGACAGTTGGAAATCGCGGACGGGCAAAGGTGTCAGCGTGGCGGTAATTGACAGCGGAATTGATGAAAATCACCCGGATTTAAAGGGAAAAATAAAAGAATCGGTCGAAGCGAAAGCTGAAAATAAGAGAATCATTTTTGAATCTTCCGACACCGGAGATTCCGCCGGACACGGAACGGCTTGCGCCGGAATCATCGCCAAAATCGCTTCGGAAGCTGAATTTTACAGCATAAAAGTTTTAGGCGCGGGCGGACTCGGCGACGGTCAGGCGTTTCTCGCCGGTTTGGAATACGCGATAAAAAAGCGTTACCGCGTGATAAATCTAAGTCTCGGAACAACCAAACCGCAGTTTTTTTCGCCGCTTCACGATCTGCTCGACCGCGCCTATCAAGCCGGCTGCATTGTCGTCGCCGCCGCCAACAATTTGCCGCAGCCGAGTTTTCCGTCGGTTTTTTCTTCCTCATTAATTTCGGTGATAAAAAGCGCGGAAACCGACCCGTTTAATTTTGGATTTCATTATGGCGAAGTTATCGAACTGACTGCACCCGGCGTAAACGTGCGAACCGCCTGGCTCGGCAGCGGTTATCGAAATTTGACGGGAAATAGTTTCGCCTGTCCGCACATCGTCGGAATAATCGCGCAATTATTGGAAGCCTACCCGAAATTAACGCCGTTTCAAGTAAAATCGGCGCTTTATGGAATTGCCAAAGAAAATCAGGAAAAACATAGAACTGAGAAATGATTCTTTGCTTTTTTCAACTTAAAATGATTTGATATTTGTAAGTTAATTCACAATATTTTTGAATAATTTATGTCAGAACAATACAAACTTTCGCCGCTCGAAATCGAACAATTTACTTTGGAAAACGGTCTTCGAGTCGTTTTAAATCACGATCCGGCGATTCCGGTCGTCGCCGTCGCGGTTTATTACGATGTCGGCTCGCGCAACGAACGGATGGGGCGGACGGGTTTCGCGCATCTGTTTGAACATATGATGTTTCAAGGCTCGGAGAACGTCAAAAAAGCCGAACATTTTCAATTCGTAATGAAAGCGGGCGGCACGATGAACGGGACGACTTCAACGGAACGCACGAATTATTTCGAGGCTCTTCCCGCCAATCAACTTCCGCTTGCGCTGTGGCTTGAATCCGACCGGATGCGCTCGCTCGCCGTCACTCAGGAAAATCTCGACAATCAGCGCGATGCGGTTAAAGAAGAAAAGCGTCTGCGTTATGATAACCAACCATACGGACAAATTTTCGATTTGATTAATTCGATGGTTTATAAAAACTTCGCCAACGCGCATTCGACCATCGGTTCGATGGAAGATTTGGACGACGCGACGGTCGAAGACGTGCAGGAATTTTTCCGCGTTTATTACGCGCCGAATAACGCCGTGTTGGTTTTATCGGGTTCATTTGAGAGGGAATCCGCCAAACAAATGGTTGAAAAATATTTCGGTTCGATACCGAATCAGCCTTTAGCGGCGGCGCTCGACGTCAGCGAACCGCGCGAAGTTTCCGAAAATTATAAAGTTTATGAAGACAAACTCGCGCCTTTTCCGGCGTTTTTAATCGGCTGGAAAATACCGCCGCGTCGTTCGCCGGAATTCAACGCACTTTATTTAGCCGGAAAATTGCTTTATGACGGCGAAAGCTCGCGGCTTTATCAAAAATTGGTAAAAGGCGAAGAATCAATCGTGCAGCTTTTCGGTTTTACCGACGAGCGGCGCGGACCTTCGAGTATGTTTATCGGCGCGATTCCGAAGCCGGAAAAGGATTTGAGTATCATTCGGGAAGTCATAATGCGTGAAATCAACGATTTAGCAATCAACGGCGTGACTGCCGACGAAATGCAAAAACTGCAAAATCAATTGCTTAACGATGTCATCCGAATGCGTCAATCATCGATGGCTCGCGCTCAACATATCGCCGAATTTACGCTTTATGACGGGAATCCCGAACTCGTTAATTCCGAACTCGACGAATTGCTGAAAATTACGCCGGAGCAAATCAAAACGGCGGTCACTGAATTTCTCAACACGGAAAACCGCGCTCTGCTCGATGTCGTTCCGGTCGGGAAAGGGTAAAAAGTGGTAAGTGGTAAGTGGTGAGTGGTAAGTGAAAGACAAATACTTACCACTTACCACTTACCACTTACCACTTAAAAACATTTATGATAGAAGAATTTCGCAAATCTGCGCCCGAACCGCTTGCGCCCGTTCCATTCAATATTGGCAAACCGTTTGAAACAACTCTCGAAAACGGGTTGAAGCTAATCATTTTTGAAGAAAAAAGATTGCCGCTCGTCAGCTATCGTCTGGCTTTTAACTCCGGCGATGTCAGCGACCCGCAAGATGCAATCGGGTTGACTTCGGCGACGGCTTCGTTGTTGAGCGAAGGAACGAAAAATTATACGAGTCGGCAGCTTGCCGAAGAAATCGAACGGCTCGGCGCCAACATCTCGGCAAGCGCTTCGGACGATTTTACAATCGTTGCGGCTTCCGCGCTCTCGCTTTATAACCCGGATATTTTGCGTTTGATAACCGAGATGGTTTTTACGCCGACTTTTCCTGAACAAGAGCTGAATCTTTACAAACAAAACACCATTGAAAACTTAAAATACCAGCGTTCGCAAGCCTCTTTTCTGGCTAATGAGCAAACGTCACGAATTCTTTACGGCGAACATCCATATTCGATTATTTCGCCGAAGGCGGCTGACATCGAAAATATTTCGCGCGACAAATTGATTGAACATCACAGAAAAATATTTATTCCAAACGACGCGACTTTGGTAATTGTTGGCGATGTCGAAATTGAAAGTTTGGTAAAAGAAATCGAAGATAAATTCGGCAAATGGCAAAAGGGAAGTGTGGCGGATAGTAATTTTCCCGATTTGCCAAACCGCACGGAGAATACTTTAACGATTGTTGACCGTCCGGGTTCGGCGCAATCGAATATCGTGCTTTCAAGCTTAGCGTTTGAGCGAACAAATCCCGATTATTTTCCGTTTTTGGTGATGAATCAAATACTTGGCGCGGGCGCGTCGTCGCGGATTTTTATGAATTTGCGCGAGGAAAAAGGTTATACTTACGGAGCATACACCAGAACCGATACTAAACGTCTTGCCGGGGATTTTGAAGCGTCAGCCGAAGTCAGAACTTCGGTCACAGGCGATTCTCTGCGTGAATTTTTTTATGAATTAAATCGTATCAAAGATGAAAAAGTTACCGATGAGGAATTGGAAGACGCTAAAAATTTCCTCACCGGAGTTTTCCCTATTCGCGCTGAAACTCAGGAAGGTTTGACTTCGCTTATCGTTTCGCAAAAACTTTATAATTTACCTGACGATTATCTACAAACCTATCGCGACAAAGTCAACGCCGTGACTGCCGAAGAGATCGAACAAGTCGCCAAAAAATATATCAAACCCGACCGAATGGCGATGGTCATCGTCGGCGATGCCGAAGAAATTCTCGCTCAAGCGCAAATTTACGCGGAAAAAATTGAGGTTTTCGATACCGATGGAAATCCACAGGAGTTAGCAAAATATATGCAGACGGAAAAAGTTGAAACCGCCGACGTTTCAGGAAAGTGGAGTTTGTCAGTTGATTTTCAAGGACAAAAATTTCCGGTTTCGCTGGTGTTGGAGCAAACGGACGAAACGGTGTCGGGAAAATTAGAATCAATGCTCGGCGAAGGCGTTGTTGAAGACGGAAAAGTCAAAGGCAATAAATTTTCTGCCGCGGCAAAATCCGAAATGCAAGGGCAAACGGTTGAATTGACTATTAGCGGAATTGTCGAAAATGATTCGATGAATGGTTCTCTAAACGCACCGATGATTCCGATGCCTCTGAAATTTTCCGGGAATCGTGAGAAATAAATGAGAAAAAAAAAGATGAGTTTTAAAACCCATCTTTTTTTTTGAAAAGTAAAAAGGAGGTTTTGAGTTGTGTGTGAGATTTGCTGGCTCCGTGGAGAAAGCAGGACGGTTTACACAACTCAAAACACTTGTTTGGGGAGGAAATCTCATTTAGCTCGCCCGTCGCATCGGCGCGACGTTTTCGGATTGCTGACCTTTCTGCAAATCCTGTAAATGCTGAATAAAACTCGAAGCCGCTTTCTTGGAAAGTTCATCGGTTTTGCACTGCATTACGTTACCCGATTCTTCATCCGCGTCAATTCCGGTTTCGCGGGCAATAGCGCGAATCATTCCGAGTTGTTTCGCCGTCACCAAATCGGAAAGACTTCTGGCAATCGGATTAACCGGAAATCCGCCGTCAGTTTGCGGCGCAACCGCGCCTTCGCGTTCGATAACATCGGATTCTCTTTTATAAAGGTCGCGCGCGATACCGAATTTCACGGCGGCGCGTTTAAGCGCATCGTGTTCTGCTTTTTTGATACCTAATTCTGATTCCGCACTGCCGGTTCCGATGCCTTCGCGGGTCACGCCGTCAATGGTGATGGCAACAGTGACCGTGAAAATATCGCCGATTTGCTTGATGTCACGAATTGCGTGCGACCAGTTCGGCGCGGTTTCGTCCAAAATATCGGCGACGGTGTGCCATTCGACATAATCAACATAATGCGTATTGCCGTTCCGGTCGCGCCAACCTTCGCGTTGTTTGATCAGGTGCGGGTCGACATTTTTACGTAGTTCTTTTAATGTCGAAGTAAAACTCAGAACATTATTTGCTGTTTCAATTTTTACTTCGGCTGAATCTTCCGCCGCCATCGGCGCTTGTTTTAAAGTTTCCTGTCTCATTTTTTTATCTCCTTGTGTATTAGCAAGTTGATTAGGTTTGGCTTCAATCGTTTCAACCTGTCCAATGGCTGAAACATCCGCCGAAACTTCATCAGTCTTCTGTTCGCCGCGTGTGGACTCGCGCGACTCAGTTGTGCTTTTGTCTGTCGAAACTGCCTTCGATTTAATTTCAATTTCGGTTGTCACCTTGTTAAGAGGCTGTTTCGTAACTGATTCGGTATTCTTTGCGACCAAAGCGTATTTCACCGCTAATATATGCTCGCAGCGAAAACCTGAATCATTAACAGACGATTCTTCAAACTCTAAACAATTACAACGAATTTTCCCGTTTGCATCACGCCAGACATTGTAAACCGTCTGACGACCGCGCAAACTCGGCGTAGAAACACAGAACCGATCGCCTTCACGATTGACAAGTCCCATCGCCGCGATTGATTTAGCTCTTTTTTCCCGTTTTTCAGTTGTATTTTTATCTGCAATTACTGCTTCCATTATCTTCTCCTTGAAATCTACTTAAACTGTTGATACTTAATAGTTAAAGTAATAAACGAAACAGCGGTGTTTCATCTATGAAACATTGTATCAAACAAATTTATTTGTTGCAAGCGTGAAACGCGATGTTGCAATTAAAATTTTGCTGTGTTATGTTTTATCGGTGAAATGGCAAGAGCATCAATGGCACTTAAAAATTCAAAAAGTGGAGAAAGAAGTGGAGAAAGAAGTGGAGAAAGATAATTATGGGTTACAAAAATGAAAGTCTGATAAATACAATCGAACTCGGACGCGCAATCAAACGTCGTCGCGCGGAATTAAAATTAAGTCTGCGCGACGTGGCTGACGTGACAAATGTTTCCGCCTCGACGCTTTCCAGAATCGAAAATGGAACCGGAAAGCCCGATGCCGACAATATCGCCCGATTGACTAATTGGCTCGATGTGCCGGTTGACCGCGTGATGAAAAACCGCGCACCGGAAGACATCGAAGCGGTGATTTATTATCCGCACGAGGCAACACCGGAGATTGTTGAAGCACACTTGCGCGCCGACAAAAATCTATCGCCGGAAACTGCTAAAGCCTTGTCGGAATTGTTCCGCGTGGCTTATTCGCAATTTAGTAATTCCGGGAAATAGATACGGGAGAAAATAGTTAGAAAGTATTATTAATTGCTTGAACTTTAAGCGTGGTTTTTCGTTTTTTATTTTTTGGTGGAAATTATGAAAACATTTGCTCAAATCGAACAGGTGCGGACGGAAACAAACTACGATCAAGGCTTTGTCGTTGACACGACTTTTGTTCTTTTCTTTTTAGCGATTGAATTCGGGCGAACAACCGGGGTTTTTGCTTTTGACACCGTATTGTTGTTCGTCACGCTGCTGATGTTATTGATTCTGCCTTACTATTTGTTAGCCGATGAAAAACCTCATTTTGGTATTTGGCTTTTAGGCAGAACTTTCATCGTCGCTTTTGCCGTTCTTTTAGGCTTTATGTTTAAGCAAACTCTCGGCGTTGTTTTGCCTGAAACTTTCCGTTTTCTGCCGTTGACGCTTTTGGTTATGACGGCAATGCTCAGTTGTTATCTACAATTTTTCGGTTTTTTCAAACTTCGTCTGGCAAAATAGGCAAAAGGCTTGAGCGAAGTGCAGCAAAAAAATCCGCGTCTGTTTCGGGAACAGACGCGGATTTTTTTGTTTTGAGAAATGTTATAACATCTGTTATATTTTTATTGGAGAAATGTATGACGAGTAAATTAAAAGTTACAACCATCGGAAATTCAACAGGCATTATTTTGCCGCGAGAGATTTTGGAAAAACTTCGCGTTTCAAAAGGCGATACACTCTTTGCTATTGAGACCTCGAAGGGAATTGAAATTACACCTTATAATCCTGAAGTCGCCGAACAATTGAAACTGGCTGAACAAGTGATGCGCGAAGACCGCGACGCTTTGAGAAAACTCGCCGAATAAATATGGCTGAAATTAAATGGCTTTTGGAAGAAACCGTTTACGCCATTCACAAACGTCAAATCGCCGAACATGGCGGAAGCGACGGAGTGCGCGACGAAGGATTGCTTTTATCGGCACTGGCTAGACCTCAAAATCTTCTGGCTTACAGCGAAGAAACTCCTGATATTGCCCAACTTGCCGCCGCCTTAGCTTACGGCATCGCCAAAAATCATCCGTTCATAGACGGAAATAAAAGAACAGCGCTCGTTATTGTAAGAACATTCCTGCTTTTGAACGGTTTTAGTCTGGACGCATCACAGGAAGAAAAATATCTTACATTTTTGAGATTAGCCGAAGGAAGCGTGAACGAAGCGGAATTAGCGGAGTGGGTAAGAAGGAATCTTTCTCAAAACGAATAAAAGGTCGCGTCGTTAAACCGCGACCTTTTTCAATTCAGGAAATTTATTTCAAATTTCAAGCAATCGCAATCGCCATTTCTTCCTTTGCCAGAATTTCGTGAATCGCTTTGATTTGCGCGTAAAGTTCGGTGTATTGTTCGGGCGTTAAAGCCTGCGCTCCGTCACATAAGGCTTCTTCCGGGCAAGGATGTACTTCGATAATTAAGCCGTCCGCGCCGACTGCAACCCCGGCGCGCGCCATCGGATTGACCATATAATTTCTGCCCGTTCCGTGTGAAGGATCAACGATAATCGGCAAATGCGTCATTTTTTGAACTGCCGGAACGATTGATAAATCCATCGTGTTTCGCGCGTGTGTGCCGAAAGTTCGGATTCCGCGTTCGCATAAAATCACATCGTAATTTCCTTCCGACATAACGTATTCGGCGGCAAGCAGAAACTCATCCAAAGTCGCCGACAAACCGCGTTTCAAAAGAACGGGTTTTCGCATTTGTCCGACGTATTTCAGAAGCGAAAAATTTTGCATATTGCGTGCGCCGATTTGGATGCAATCGCCGTATTTTTCAACCAAATCAACGCCGCGCTCGTCCATCGCTTCGGTGACGATGTTCAAGCCGTATTGCTCGCGGACTTCCGCCAAGATTTTCAAGCCGTCCTCGCCTTTACCTTGAAAAGCGTAAGGCGATGTGCGCGGTTTGAACGCGCCGCCGCGAAAAAATTTCGCTCCGCTTTGTGCTACATATTCGGCGACTTTGAAAACTTGTTCGACGGTTTCGACCGCGCAAGGTCCGGCGATAATCGCCAACTCATCGCCGCCGATTGCAGCGTTTCCGACTTTAATGACGGACTTTTCAGGGCGCAGATCTTTCGAGATGAGTTTGTAAGGTTTCGTCACGCGAATCGCTTCGGCAACGCCGTTGAGATTCTCAAAATGCGCCGGGTCAACCGCGCCGGGATTTCCGGTGATTCCGATTGCCGTGCGGCTCGCGCCGGGCATTTGGTGCGGACGAAATCCGAGTTTTTCAACAATTTCTAAAACGCGCTCGACATCTTTTTCGGTCGCGTCGGCTTTCATTACAATTAACATATTCAGTCAATAAAAATCTCACTCAATTTTAGACGAAAATTTGGCAGAATTTCTTCGCAGGTCAATTCGTCGTTTTCGGTCAAAATCAATGTCTTGGTTAGTGAATAATAAACGGTTACGGTTTCAAATTTGCTGTCAATCAGCCAAACCTGCTTTACTCCGGCATCGAAATACGCTTGAGTTTTTTCGGCAACTTCCAAAAAAATATCGGTTGGAGAAATGACTTCTACCGCCAAATCAGGGGCAAATGCCCATTTTTTCAAAGGCTCTCCATCGGTTATCTTTTCTTTGGAAACGAAAGAAACATCCGGGATTCGGTCATTTTTTCCGATGGTAAATGTTGCGTCTGCTCCATAAACTCGTCCAATCGGATTGCTTTCCAGAAAAATGCCTAATTTTATAATGAGTCTTGTGCCGATTCCGCTATGTTTCGCACTTGCCATTTCTTTGATAACCTCCGCGCCATCAACGATTTCGATTTGTTTTTCCGCATCAATTAATGTAGGCTGCGGTTTCGTTGCGTCATAGGCTTCCCGCACCATATATCCGATTTCGTTTTCATCAAAATTCTCTAACACCGAATTTGGAACAAAAACGGCAGAACGGTCAGGTAAAACTTGAATTTCAGACGCAGGCATTTTGCAATCCTCCTTTATAAATTTAAATTTAGTGTAGCAGATTGTCCGAATTTATAGCGAATTTCAAAACTCTACATTCTTTCCGGCACTTCAATTCCCATCGTATTCAAAGCCGAAGTCAAAGCGCGTCGCGCTGCGTCGGCAATGACAATTAAAACGGCGCGTTTGACGTGATTTTCTTCAGTGATAATTCGATGGTTGTGATAAAACAAATTAAAAGTTTTCGCCAGATTAAAAGTATATTTCGCTAAAATCGCCGGTTCATTGACGTTCGCGGCATTTGCAATTGTTTCTTCCAGACGCGAAGCGATTATCAAAAGCGACCAGATTTCATCGCCGATTTGAGAATTAAAAATTTCGGCGACTTTTTCAGTTTCTTCCGATATTGTTTTCGCCGCCGTTTGCAAATCGGTTTCCGCGAGTTTGCGGAAAATCGAATTTGCGCGAACGGCGGAATACTGACAAAAAACGCCTGTTTCACCTTCCAAAGACAATGCTTCCTTGAAATCGAAAACAATAATCGTGTTACGGGTGAATTTGAGCAAAAAATAGCGCAAACCGCCGCCGGCAATTTGATGAGCGATTTCAATTTTCTGCGACTCAGAAAGAACTTCCTCACCTGGATTTTTTTCTAACCGCAATTTTTCCCGGTTATAAACTTCTTTTAAAGCATTTTCTTCAAGTCGAGTAATTAAATCATCGGCTTTCACACCCAAACCTTTTCGCCCGCTCATTTCGATAAACGGTTTTTGCTTGTCTTCATCGGAAATCGTAAAACCCATTTGTTCCGCCGCCGAAGGCGAAAGCGCGACCTTTCCATAAGAAAGATGGACGCTTGCCGCTTCGCCTTTTTTGGGAAAAATCGTCGCCACACCTTTTTTGACAACTTCCTGCGGGTAAGATTGGCGCGAATCAATCACGTTATAAACGGTTTCGCAGTTGCCGAATTCGGGAATTTCTCCGCTGTCGGATTTCTCCGCCGTCGTTATCCAAACTTCCTGACCGTTTTCGTAAGTGTGAAAAAGATTGTAATTAAAATCGAGTCCGAGAAGTCCGAGTTTCCACATTTGATACGCGATGTCTTTGCCTGTATAAGTTACAGTTCCGTTTGAACGCACGAGAATTTTATCGGCATCGTGTTCATCCGTTCCCGTGTGCGAATCTGTCGGCATCACCCAGCAGCCAGCGCTCTTGCCGGTCGTTTCATATTTGATAACGTCGCGCCGTTTCATCTCTTCAAACGCTTTTTGCCAGAAATGAAGATGCAAAATTTCGGATTCGCGCGGAAGCAAATCGTAGCGAATCGAAAACCGTTCCATCGTCGCCAAAATACATTGGACATTTCGCGTCGCAACATAATCGGCAAGTTCGGCGATCTCGTTATTTCCTTCCTCAATAATCGCCAAAATTTCGGCGCGTTTTGCTTTTAGTTCTTCATTTGTCTGATATTCCTGCCCGACTTTGGCGTATAAATCCCAACAATAATAATCGAAAGTTTTACCTTCAGATTTTAATTTCTCATCAAGATTTTTGATGTCGGCGAGATTCATTTTTTCAAGGTAAATAAATCCGACGATGACATCGGCAACCTGCACGCCGGTGTTATCAATATAATTTTGAACTTCCACACGCTTGCCGGTTGCTTTCAGAATTCGCACAAACGTATCGCCAAGCACCGAATTTCTGACGTGACCGATATGCGCGGCTTTGTTCGGATTAACCGATGTGTGTTCGACGCAAACTTTCGGCGCATTTATATCTTCGGCAAGTTTTAGTTGCGGCAAAGATTCGGCATCTATGCTTTCGGTTAAAAAATTGGCGCGATTGTAAAAGACATTCAAATAACCTGCGCCCGCGACTTCGACGCGCTCAACAGCTTCGTTTTCTTCCAACGCCGCTTTGAGTTTTTCGGCAATATCACGCGGATTTTTCTTTTCTCCGGTTGCTTGTTTAATTTTTTTGGCAAGTTCAAACGCAACCGGAAATGCCAAATCGCCGAGTTCGGTTTTCGGCGGAACTTCGACGGCAATTTGTTCGAGTCCGACGCCATAAACGCTTTTGGCAGTTTCGATGACCTTTTCTCTTAAAGTCTGTTGTAATTCGCTTAGATTCATAAAAAATCAAAGTATAACAATGAAACGCCAAAGAACGAAACACCCGCTTTGACCTTTGCCCAAATGAAATTTAGACTTTTACCGATGAAAACACTTTATTTCGATTGTTTCGCGGGCGCGAGCGGAAATATGATTTTGGGCGCGTTGGTTGCGCTCGGAGTTGACGAAAAAGAATTGGTCGAGCAGATAAAATTACTAAATGTTTCGGATTTTGCAATTGAAATTACAAAAGTTGACCGTTCGGGAATTTCCGCGATTCACGCCGACGTTAGAGTTCCGCACGAACCCGCAAACAGACACTTATCGACAATTGAAAAAATAATTAACGATTCAAAATTGAGCGAAAATATAAAAAACAGAGCAATTGCGATTTTCACGAAATTAGCCGAAGCCGAGGCGCAAATTCACGGTATTAAAG
>Ga0136623_10000378_pt1 | contig 12948 bp, 10 predicted proteins | sample AntDrymUQ4492106_2_FD_104656 | JGI IMG/M metagenome (GOLD analysis project Ga0136623, IMG submission 104656) | Polar desert sand microbial communities from Dry Valleys, Antarctica - metaG UQ449 (21.06) | ecosystem: Environmental > Terrestrial > Soil > Desert | place: Antarctica: Dry Valley...
CGATTTCAAAAAGACCGAGTTTGCGATTGCGCGCACCGGAAAACGCGCCGGCTTCGTGTCCGAAAAGCTCCGATTCAAGGAGCGAATCCTGCAAAGCCGCGCAGTTTAAATCAATAAAAGTTTTGTCGGCGCGGCGGCTCAAACGATGAATCGCCTGCGCGACGAGTTCCTTGCCCGTTCCCGATTCGCCCGTTATCAAAACGGAAGTATCCGACGGCGCGACGCGCTGAACGAGGCGCAGAACTTCCTTCATCTGCGGCGATTTGGCGACAATTTCCGGCAAATCCTTGTTGCTCGTGCGTTCGATTTGAGCGCGAAGCCGTTGATTATCAATTTTTAGCTGCTGTTTTTCAGCCGCCTGCGTCACCAACACGGCGAGTTCGGAAATGCGATACGGCTTTGTCAGATAGTCATACGCGCCAAGTTTCATCGCTTCAATCGCCGATTCGACCGTCGCCTGTCCGGTCAGCATAATTACTTCGGGTGGATTCTGCGATTTTTCGCGCAACCGCCGCAAAAGACCGATGCCGTCAAGTCGCGGCATATTTATATCGCACAAAAGCACGTCGAAATCCTGCGCTTCGAGCGCGTCCCAAGCCGCTTCGCCGTCCGAAGCCGTTTCGACTTCGTGACCTTGCCGGGTCATTTCCTTCTGCACAATCATCCGAAGATTTTTTTCATCGTCAACAACTAAAAGTTTTGGCATATTTTTTTTGAGTCGAGAGTCGAGAGTCAAGAGTCGAGAGATGAAACCCAAGAGTACGAAATCAAAGGGCGGTTTCCGGCTCTTGACTCTCGACTCTTATCCATTTCGCAAGTGTTTCATTAAACTCATCGTCATTTTTGCAACTTCGTCTAATAAACTATAAATTTCAGAAAAGTCGGTTTGATTTATGTATTCCAAATCAACTGCGATGTATAAATGTGATTGTGTTTCAGCTACCGAGCCGTGAGCGATATTGAGAAAATTGGCAAATTCTTTGTCGGAGTTTCTTCCTTGACCTTCGGCGATGTTTGCCATAATTGAAACGCCGGAGCGTCTGATTTGGTCGCGGAAACCGAAGTCTTTCGCAAATTTTCCGTCAGAAGTAATTTCATAAACCTTTTTTGTCGCTTTTCGAGCCTTCTGCCAAGCCATAATATCTTCAAACTTTTTGAATCCAGCCATTTATCCCTCCAAAAGTTTTGTTTCTTTTTCTGTAAACTTACTGAATACAAATCTAAGCCCGTTCTTTTTCTCTCGACTCTCGACTCTCGACTCTCGACTTACTCGGTAGAAAAATCGAAAACACAGTTCCTTTTCCCAAGTTTGAGCGCACCGAAAGCCGACCGCCGTGTTCGGTGATGATGCCGTAACAGACGGCTAAACCTAAGCCTGTTCCTTTGCCGACTTCCTTGGTCGTGAAAAACGGCTCGAAAATCTTTGAAACGTCTTCGGGCGGAATGCCGGAGCCTGCATCTTCGACTTCGACGACAACGCGGTTTGATTGGGAAAAAGCGCGAAACGTGAGCGTTCCGCCGTCGGGCATCGCGTCAATCGCGTTCGTGGCGAGCGCGATGACGGCTTGCTGAATCTGTCCGCTGTCGGCTTCGACAAGCGCCAGATTTTCGGCGATTTCAAACTTGATTGCGATATTGTCGCCGCGGTTTTGGTGTGAAATCAGATTTGCCGACGAACGCAAAACGTCGCCGACGTCAATCGAATGACGATTACCCGCGCGAACGCGGCTGAAATCCAGCAGTCCGGTCGTAATTGATTTACAGCGAAACGCTTCGGATTTTATTAAACCGAGATATTCGCCCAAATCCTCCGCGTCTTCGGACGCGCCAAACACGCCTTCCTCGACTCTCTGCTCTAAGGCTTCGGCGCAGGCGGCAATCGTTGCCAGTGGATTGTTTATTTCGTGAACGACTCCGGCGGCGAGCCGACCGACTGCCGCTAATTTCTCGGCGCGTCCGACGGCATGAATCGCTTCGACTCTGACGGTCACGTCTTCGCCGACCGTGATAACGTGCGTTACTTCGCCCGATTCTTCATCGCGCATCGGAATTTTACTGACGAGCCAATGCCTGGTCGCGCCGTTGTCGTCGGTCGTTTGCTGTTCGATGCGTTCGATTTTGCCTGATTTAAAGGCGCGGTCAAATTCCTGCCTGAGTCTTCCCTGCGGATATTTCGCCAATACCTGAAAAACATTGCGCCCGATAACCGCGTCGCGCGGCATTCCCTGAACGCCTACTTCGCGGTGCCGATTCCACGTTACAATCTGATAATCGCGGTCAACGACGTAAAGCGATACGGGCAAAGCGTCTAAAACGGATTCGGTAAATTTGCGGTGTTCTTCGCGCGCCTCATTTATCGAGGTATTTATGGCGGCTTCATAATGCGCCGAAAGATTGACCGACATCGCCGCCATCTGCGTCGCCGCGTCAATCAGACGCGCTTTTGCTTCGGTAAAATTTTCCCTTCTTTCAAATCCGACAATTAACGCGCCTTTTACTTCACCGTTAATGTGAAGCGGCGAAACATATTCGTATTTGTGATTTTCGGGTTTTAGGAGAAACTCTTTTTCATTTTCCTGCAAATATGAAATCTGCGGCGGCAAAAGCTCCAGCCATCTTTCAAAACGCCGCTTTTGCAAAAAGTTTGCGGTAATTTCGCCGGCGGCGGCAAAAGCGCAGCTAACTAAACCGATATTTTTAAGTTCGACGATGAACACGCAAATTTCCGCCTTCGCGCCGGTTTGAATCGCTCCGGCAACGCGAACCGCCACCTTTTTCGGATGCACCGAAAAAAGCAGACTCCGACCGAGTTCGGAAATAAATTTTAATTCGGAGGAAGAATCGCCGGTGTTTCCATCGGAAGAATCGGAAGAAAACGGTCGCGCTTCTTTCTTAGCTTTTGTCGAGGCTAACATCTTGATTTAATTCACTATGCAACAAACTTTTAGTAATTTTTTTTCATCAGATGAGGTCGGATAGGTTTGGAATGAGAAGTCGGAAGAAACTTCCTTTATTATTAAAATGAATTTTTGTTGTTTTGTCAATGTTTAAACAATTTTCGAGCGAAGTTGACAGTTTGCCGGTTTCAGAGAAAAATTGAAATACTTGTTATGAAAAATAATTCACTACAGCCGATTAAAAACTGCCTTGCGATCAGCTCATTAATAATTTTATTTTTTGCGCTGTTTTCGGTAAAGATACAAGCCCAGGAAACGGTTGATAAAACGGTCGCAACCGTGAGCGACGGCGTTCGGACGGAACTTATCACGTATTCCGATTTGGTTTGGTGGCTTGCCTTGCAGCCGAATGCGCCGATTGCGCCGCCGACTTCGGAAGCTCTCAATCAAGCCTTACAAGAAATTATTAACTTAAGACTTTTCGCGCTCGAAGCCCAGCGATTGCCGCGTCTCGCGCCAACCAAAATCGAGACTGAAACGGAAATCAAACGCATTTTGAAGCTGTTTCCGACAACCGCCGAATTTGAAAGCCGTCTGAAATTTGTCGGTTTTAAATCGGTTGACGATTCTAATTTCGTGCGAATGATGGAACAGCGCGTAGCAATCGAAAAATATCTCGACTTCAGGTTTCGCTCGTTTGCCGTCATCACGCCCGAAGACGAGGCGAAACATTACCGCGAAGTTTTCGTGCCTGAATTTCGCCGCAAGTATCCCGAAAGTTTGACACCGGGTCTCGATGAAAAACGCGCGGAAATTAACGAGCTTTTGAAGGAAGAAAAATTAGCCGACAACATCGAAGAATTTTTGGACGAATCAAAAAGACGTGCTGAAATAGTAATTCTTAGTGAAGTTTAATAACTCAAAGACTTTAGACTTTCAGGTTTTCAGACCTTTCCGTATTTTTCGCGGCAACACGAAAGATATTCCCGAAGAAAAATAAATATCATCTATCGAAAATAAAGAGCCGCTGAATAACATTTGAGATTTATTCAGCGGCTCTTTATTTTAATCTTAAAAGACTAAACAACTAACTAAAAACTCTTTTTTAGTTATTTTAAAATTTAAAGTTTTTCAGAAACATTGGCAGCGGAATAAATCTATTGTATTCATTTCTCAGTATGATAAAGTTAAAATAAATCCGGTAAATTACAATTTTTGAAATTGAATGGAAAATAAAAATTTAGTCGATGAATCTGTATTTTGCCCGTAGATAAAGAGAGTTATCACAAGGAGGAAAATGATGGCGGAAGAACACGATAATTTTGATGAAATAGAACTGACGGCGGAAGAAAAAGAGTTGTTGAAGGATTTACCCGGACTCTCGGAACTCGGTGAAGCGCGGCGCAGATTTTTAGCTCAGGCGGGAGCGATGGGTTTAGGCGCATTCGCCTTAAATCTTCTGGCTCAGGAAGATGTTTTTGCCGCAATGCAAACCTCTGAAGGAGCGATGTTTGCGCCTGTCGCGGAAGAAAATGCAGTTTCGGTAAAATTGAAAATCAATGAAGTTGAAAAGGCTTTGACGCTTGATTCGCGTATGACTTTGCTCGATGCGATGCGCGAAAAACTGCAGTTGACCGGCTCGAAGAAAGGCTGCGACCACGGGCAATGCGGCGCGTGTACGGTAATTGTTGACGGTCGGCGCGTGTTGTCGTGTCTGACTCTCGCCGCAGCTTGCGAAGGCAAAACCGTGACGACGATTGAAGGGCTGGCGAAAGGCAGCGAGCTTCATCCCGTTCAGGCTTCATTTATCAAACACGACGGATTTCAGTGCGGTTACTGCACGCCGGGGCAGATTTGCTCGGCGGTCGCGCTGATGAACGAAGCGAAAAACGGCGAAGTGAGTTATGTATCAGCGGACATTCGCCAAAAACCGCGTTCGATTAAATTGTCCGACGACGAAATCCGCGAAAGAATGTCGGGAAATCTTTGCCGCTGCGGAGCGTATCCGAACATCGTCAAAGCGATTCAGGAAGTTCACAGCGGACGCGAACAGGCGCAGACGTGGAGTTTCTACACGCCGGATGAAAACTTAGCTGAAAATAAAGTGGAGGTGGAAACCAATGAGACCGTTTAAGTATTCGAGAGCGACCGACGCGGGCAATGCGGTGAGCCAAATTTCCGCCAATAATCAAGCGAAATTTTTAGCGGGCGGCACGAATCTTCTGGATTTGATGAAGGAAGACGTCGAACGTCCGAACGAATTGATTGACGTTACGAAATTAAATTTCACGCAAATCAAATCACAAAATGGCGGCGTTTCAATCGGCGCATTGGCGAAAAACACCGATACGGCGAACCATCCGCTAATTCGGCAGAATTATCCGCTTTTGACGCAGGCAATTTTGGCAGGCGCATCGCAACAGATTCGCAATATGGCATCGAACGGCGGAAATCTTCTGCAGCGAACGCGCTGTTCTTATTTCTACGACGTAGCGATGCCGTGCAACAAGCGCGAACCGGGAACCGGCTGCGGCGCACTCGAAGGAATCAACCGGATGCACGCCGTTTTCGGCTGGTCAAATGAATGCGTCGCCGTTCACCCGTCGGATATGTGCGTCGCGCTGGTCGCGCTCGATGCAGTCGTTAAAGTTCAAGGAAAAGACGGGCGGACGCGCTCGATTCCCTTTGCCGATTTCCATCGTCTGCCGGAAAACAATCCGCAAAAAGATACTAATCTGAATCAAGGCGAATTGATAACGGCGATTGAACTTCCGAAAAATACCCTTGCCGACAAATCTTATTATCTAAAAGTTCGTGACCGCGCAAGCTACGCCTTCGCGCTGGTTTCGGTCGCGGCGGCGCTAGAAACGAACGGCAGCAAAATCAAACAGGCGCGAATTGCGATGGGCGGAGTTTCGCACAAACCGTGGCGGGCGACGCAAGCCGAGCAGTTTTTAGCCGGAAAAGATGCGACGGAAGCAAATTTCAAACTCGCCGCCGAAGCGGAAATGAAAAACGCGAAACCGCTCGAACATAACAAATTTAAAGTCGAACTCGGGCGACGGGCAATTGTCAGAGCGCTTACGATGGCAATGAGCGGAGGCAAAGCGTGATGATTGGACGAACGCAATTATCGGAAATCGAAGAACATCTGGAAAATCACGCGGAAACTCCGACTCTGGAAAGCATCGCTGACGAGATGGAAATTCGCCGCGTCGTTGACGAAATCGACAATTTCTGCGACGAGAAAAACTGGAAAAAACTCCGCACGCTTTTTGCTGACGAAGTTGACGTAGATTTTACGTCTCTCGCGGGCGGCGAGCCGTCGAAAATAAAAGCCGACGATTTAATCGGCGCGTGGGAAACAAATCTTTTCGCCGAAAAGAAAACTTTTCATCAACGTGGTAATCACCGGATAAAAATTACAGGCGACAAGGCGGAAGTTTTCTCTAAAGCATACGCTTTTAACCTTCTGGAAACAGGCGACGCTGCCGGATTTTGGGAAGTTTGGGGAAACTACAATCATTCAATGACGCGCACCGAAACGGGCTGGAAATGTTCGGAAATGACTTTAGATGTGATCTACCAGCGCGGCGACGAACGCGTACGAACCTTTATTCCTGACGAAACGGAGAAATAAAATGAGCGAGCAAGGGAAAAACATCGGACAGGCGATAGATAGAATCGACGGGCTTCTGAAAGTAACCGGAACGGCGCAGTATACGACCGATTTTCCGGTAAAAACGGCGGCTTACGGTTATCTTTTTAAAAGCGCGATTGCGGCGGGAAGAATTGTCAGCATCGAGACGGGCGCGGCTGAAAAATCGGCGGGCGTCATCGCCGTTATTACACATCAAAACGCGCCGAAATTAAAGGCGAGTAACAGTCTGCGCGGCGGCGGAGTCTTGCAGAACGATAAAGTCGAATTTCACGGTCAGAATATCGGCGTAATCGTCGCCGAAACTTACGAGCAAGCCAGATTTGCGGCGCGTTTAATAAAAGTCAGCTACGAAAAGTCGGAAGCGAAGGTTGATTTCAAAAAACACGAAAAAGAAGCCGTCAAGCCGAAAGCCGAAGATCGGCAGGATGCAGTGCGCGGCGATGTCGAAGCGGCATTTCAAACCGCCGAATATAAGATTGACGCGATTTATGAAACGCCGATTGAGCATCATCAGCCGATGGCTCCGCACGCGACGATTGCCGTCTGGGAAGCGGCGGATAAATTAACGCTTTACAACGAATCGCAGATCGTCAATGGTGTGCAGAATACGGTGGCGACATCTTTCGGACTCAAACCCGAAAATGTTCGCGTCATCACTCCGCACATCGGCGGCGGGTTCGGCTCGAAAGGCGGCGCGTGGGGACACGTAGTAATCACCGCAATTGCCGCGCAGATGGTTAAACGTCCGGTCAAACTCGCTTTGACCAGACAGATGATGTTTAACTCGGTCGGTCTGCGCCAGAAAAACATTCAGCATTTGCGTCTCGCGGCGACGAAAGACGGAAAACTGATCGCGCAGGCGCACGAAACGGTGACGCATACCGCCATCAACGCCGAATTCATCGAAGCGTGCGGCGACTGTATGAAAGTTATGTATGACGCGCCGAATTCCAAAATTACCTATCGCGTCGTGCCGATGAATATTATCTTGCCGACTTTCCAGCGCGCACCCGGAAAATCTACCGGAAGTTTTGCGCTCGAGTCGGCGATTGACGAACTCGCTTATAAATTGAAAATTGACCCGATTGAGTTTCGCATCAAAAACGAGCCGGCGAAAGATCCTTCAAACGGCAAACCCTGGTCGTCGCGCTCGGTTGTGGATTGTTTGAAAAAAGGCGCGGAAGTTTTCGGCTGGTCGCGTCGTAAAATCGAACCCGGACAAAATCGTCAGGGCAATTATTTAATCGGCTATGGCGTCGGCTGCGGAACTTATCCGTCGCGCCAGCGCGATTCTTCCGCGATTGTAAAATTGACGCGCAACGGAGATGTCGTAAGAGCGAGCATCGAGCTTGCCGCCAGCGATTTAGGAACGGGAACATATACGATTCTCGCGCAGACGGCGGCTGACGCTCTCGGTTTGCCGGTTGATAAAATCGGTGTAAAAATCGGCGATTCAAGTTTGCCGCCCGCCGCCGGTTCGGTCGGCTCGGTCGGGGCGGCGAGTTTCGCCAACGCCGTTAACGACGCCTGCACAAAAATCACCGACGAATTGATCGCCAAGTCGGGCAAGCAATTTTATATGCGTCCGACCGCCGCGCAAATGATGATTTCCGAAAATTTGAGCGAATTTCAAACGAGAGCTGATGCGAAAGCGCCGCCGGACGCGGACAAATATTCGGCGCACGCTTTTAATGCGAATTTCGCGGAAGTCTGGGTAAACGACGCGACGGGAATGGTAAAAATCCCGCGTTTTGTCGCGGCGACGGGCGCGGGCAGAATCCTGAACCCGAAAACGTCGGATTCGCAAGTTATCGGCGGCGTCATCTGGGGAATCGGTCAGGCTTTAACGGAAGAATCCGTTCTCGACCCGCGCTGGGGAAATTTCGTGACGCGCTCGTTTGCCGACTATCACATCCCGTCGAATCTCGACATCGGCGCGATAGAATCTATTTTCGTCAACGAGGAAGACAAAATTGTCAATAAAATGGGCATTAAAGGCATCGGCGAAGTCGGCATCGCGGGCGTTGCGGCGGCGGTTGCCAACGCTGTTTTTAACGCGACCGGCAAGCGCGTCAGAGATTTGCCGATTACGCCGGATAAATTGTTATAAGAAAATTAGCCAAATATGAAAGATTATTTATTTTGCCCGCGAATAAACGCGAAAAGCCGCGAAAATTAATTTATATTTTCTTCTTTTTTTCGCGCTCATTCGCGTTTATTCGCGGGCAAATCTTTTAAGGAAATTATGAAATATATCGGAAAGGAAATGAGTCGCGTGGACGGCGTAGCGAAAGTTACCGGACAGGCGAAATATGCCGCCGAGTTTCAGGTGAAAAATGTCGCATACGGTTTTATCGTCCAGAGCGCGATTGCCAAAGGCGCGATTAAATCAATTGAGACGGGCGAAGCTGAAAAACAGTCGGGCGTGATAAAGATTTTTACGCATTTGAACGCTGCCAAATCGAAAGCGACGGACAAAGCTTTTTGCGCTCTGCAATCGGACAAAATCGTTTTCAGCGGTCAGCCGATTGCGCTGGTCGTCGCCGAAACATTCGAGCAGGCGCGATTTGCGGCGCGACTTGTGAAAGCGACTTACGCGGAAGAAAAATCTCAGACCGATACGATGAAAGCGAAAGCCGTCGCCGCGGACGGACCGAAAGCGCGCGGAAATCCGGCGGAAGCCTTAAAGAATTCACCCGTCAAAGTCGTCGCCGAATATACGATTCCGATTGAGCATCACAACCCGATGGAGCCGCACGCGGCGATTGCCGTCTGGGAAGGCGAAAAATTGACGCTTTTCGATAAAACGCAGGGCGTTTACGAGGTGCGCGGGCATTTGATGCAAAGTTTCGGTATCAAAGCTGTAAATGTTAATGTCGTTTCGCCGTTCGTCGGCGGCGCGTTCGGATCGGCTTTGAATCCGAATTATTATCCGTTTTTAACCGCAATGGCGGCGCGGGAAATCAAGCGTCCCGTAAAAGTGAATTACACCAGACGGCAGATGTTCACCGGACACGGCTATCGTCCGTATACCTGGCAAAAAGTTTCAATCGGCGCAACGCGCGATGGCAAACTTCAGTCAATTATCCACGAAGCGACGGGAAACACTTCGACATTTGAAGATTTTGCGGAAAACCCGAACACTTTCGGGCGCACTCTTTACAATTGCCCGAATTACGACACGCCGTATAAGCTCGCCAAAACTGATTTACCGACACCGACCTGGATGCGCGCGCCGGGAGCGGTTTCAGGAGCTTTCGCGTTGGAGTCGGCGATTGACGAACTCGCTTACGAATTAAAAATAGACCCGCTCGAGTTTCGGATTATCAACTACGCGAAGAAAGACCCCGACACGGGCAAAGAGTTTTCGAGCAAAGCTTTGATGGACTGTTTCAAACAGGGAGCGGCGAAATTCGGTTGGGAAAAACGCAAACTCGAACCGCGTTCGATGCGCGAAGGAAAATGGCTCGTCGGCTGGGGAACGGCGACGGGAACCTGGGGCGCGTATCAGTTGCCCGCTTCGATTAAAATGACTTTTCGAGCCGACGGCACGGCTTTGGTCGGCAGCGCGACCGCCGACATCGGACCCGGAACTTACACGGTCATCACGATGATTTCCGCCGAATATCTCGGACTCGCGCCCGACAAAGTGAAATTTGAACTCGGCGATACGAATTTGCCGCAGGCTCCCGTGCAGGGCGGTTCGTTCACAACCGCTTCGGTCGGTTCGGCGGCGCACGGCGCGGCTTTGAATATTAAGCAGAAGTTGTTCGATATGGCTCTGAAAGAGATGAATTCGCCGCTGGCGGGCGCGAAAGCCGACGATACGGAATTGGCAAATGGCGTTCTGCGCTTAAAAAATGATTTATCAAAATTTGTTTCAATCAATGAATTGATGCGGAAAAATAATTTGACGGAAATCGTCGAAAATCACACTTCAAAACCGAATCCCGAACGCGAGAAATATACGACGATGGCGCACGGAGCGCAGTTTGTCGAGGTTAAGGTTGATGAAGATTTGGGCATCGTCAAAGTTACGCGCGTCGTCGAGGCGACCGCCGTCGGCAAGATTATGAACCCGAAAACTTCGCATTCGCAGGAAATGGGCGGAGTCGTCTGGGGCATGGGGATGGCTCTGCACGAAAACACGGAAATCGACCATCGCTACGGGCGGATGATGACGACGAATCTTGCCGATTATCACGTCCCGTCAAATGCCGACGTGCATTCGGTCGAGACGGATTTTATCGAGGAAGAAGACAAAATCGTCAACGCGCTCGGCGTTAAAGGAATGGGCGAACTTTGTATGGTCGGAATTCCGGCGGCGATTGCCAATGCGATTTTTCACGCGACGGGAAAGCGAGTCCGAGATTTGCCGATTACGGTCGATAAACTGTTGTGAATTTTTCCGGCAACCCGAAAATCGGCTTGATTATTCTCGCCGCCGGAAGTTCGAGCCGGATGAATCACGAACCAAAGCAGGCGCTTCGATTTCGCGGCAAAACTCTTTTGCGGCGAGCGGCTGAAACGGCTTTGCAATCTGAGTTTTATTCGACAGTCGTCGTTTTGGGCGCAAATCAGGAAAAACTGCGAAAAGATATTGAAGATTTGCCGCTGAGAATTACGGTTAATGAAAATTGGGAAAGCGGAATCAGTTCATCAATCAAAAAGGGGTTGTCGGCTCTTTCCGAAGAAAACCCGGATGCGGTAATTATTATGTTGTGCGACCAACCGTTTGTTACGACGGAAGTTTTGCAGCGGCTTCGAGATGCTTTTATTGAGACGAAAAAGCCGATCGCGGCGAGCGAATATAAAAACACGGTCGGGGTTCCCGCTTTATTCGGATGTGAAATTTTTGCCGAGTTGAGTAACTTACGGAATGACGAAGGAGCGAAAAAAATCATAAAAACTGATATAAACAGAGTTGCTTTTGTCGCCGCGCCCGAAGCCGCTTTCGATGTTGATACCTTACGGGATTTTGAAGAACTCAAACGATTGTCTTTTCCGAATTAAGTTAAATATCATTTCTTTTTGTGAACAAAGAATTACTTGAAATCATTAAATATTTTGAGTGCGCCCGACCCGATTCGACCAAAACGGTTTTAGCCACCGTCGTTGATGTTCAAGGTTCGAGCTATCGCCTGCCCGGTGCGCGGATGCTGATTGACGAGAATGGCGAAATGCTCGGCACGGTATCGGGCGGATGTCTGGAAGCCGATGTGTTGGAGCGAGCAAGCCGTGTTTTGCAGACCGGAACTACGGAAATCTTTACTTACGATACGACAAGTCACGCGGATTCGGTTTTCTCGCTCAATATGGGCTGTCGCGGCGTGATTCGGATTTTGCTCGAACGTCCGAGTCTTGATTTTATTGATTTTTGTCGCCGTCTTTATCAAACGCGTCACAGCGGATTGGTTGTGACTTTAATCGGCACGAAAGAAACCGTTAATGACTGCAAAATTGGCGCGCGGATGATTTTTGATGATGGCAAACCAATAACGAACCAATTTAGTCCGGCAATAGTGGAGAATTTGCTGCCGGATTGTCTTATCGTTTCGCAGAAGAAAAAATCAAAACTTCTAAAAAACGATTTTGGCGAGTTTTTCTTAGAATTTATACCGTCTTCTGTTTCGCTGATTATTTTCGGCGCGGGCGCGGATGCGATTCCGGTTGCGGAAACGGCAAAAAATCTCGGTTGGCATACGGCGATAATTGACCATCGCGCTGCGTTTGCCAATAAAGAAAGATTTCCGGCGGCAGATGAAATAATTATCACCCGCGCCGAAAATCTTAATGAAAAATTAACGATTGACGAAAACACCGCCGCCGTCGTTATGTCGCATAACTACGAACACGATAAAAACATTCTACGGTTTTTACTCAACGCAAATACCCGCTACATCGGCGCGCTCGGACCAAAAAGACGAACTGAAAATATTCTCAGTGAATGGCGCGAAGCGGGCGAAACATTTTCAGACAAACAGCTAAATAAACTCTATGCGCCAATCGGTTTAGACATCGGCGCGGACACGCCCGAATCAATCGCGCTTTCGATCATCGCGGAAATAAAAAGCGTCCTGACAGACCGGAACGGCGGATTTTTACGATGGAGAATTGGTTCAATTTATAACCGCTGACCGCACAAGAATGTGTTTCAAATTAACTGCCGGTAATAGAAGTTATTTTATTTCAGAACTTGTTCAATGATTAGGAGAAGATTTGGGTCATTACGGAAGCCTTAGAAGTTCTACGACTTGTTTGTTGCCTTAGGAGTATTTATTCAAAAATTTTGATATTTGATGATAAGGTGTGAGTAAATGGATGAGTAAAGCAAAAGAGGCATCTTGCAAACGCCTCTTAAACCTTACAAATATTGGCTCCGCAGGTAAG